>Ga0209726_10007471_pt1 | contig 12221 bp, 9 predicted proteins | sample Subgrocontami54m_FD_187453 | JGI IMG/M metagenome (GOLD analysis project Ga0209726, IMG submission 187453) | Subsurface groundwater microbial communities from S. Glens Falls, New York, USA - GMW46 contaminated, 5.4 m (SPAdes) (version 3) | ecosystem: Environmental > Aquatic > Deep subsurface >... | reverse complement strand
GGCCCAGGTTGCCGTCAAGCAGCGCACGTGCCGGAACATTGCCAAGGCGCTTGTCGGCGAGTGGGCCAGCACCCGTGATTTGATCAACCCAAGTGTTGTCAACAACCCGCGACTCACAGCGCAAGAATAGAGGCGGGAGAGGCCGGCGGGCGCGACGCTGCCCATCCTCGGCCTCGTTTCTCTCGTGGTGGTCGAGTAGGCAGCGGCCGACACGCGTCACGCCGTCGTAGCCGGGGGCACGTCCGAGCGAGCGCCTCCCCCGAGCGTCCTCAGGCGCCCCGTGCCCCCGGGATCTGAGCGCCGGATCCCCAGCAGTGTGGCCACTGGCGGGATGAGCAAAAGGAGGGAAGAACGATGAGTTGCAGTCAGGACCTATCCCGACGTGAGTTTCTCCAGGCGAGCGCCGCCGCGGTCGGGCTGGTGGGGCTCGGGGTCCCGGCGGTCTCCAGCGCCCAGCCCGTCAAGAAGGGCGGCATCCTGCGCTACGCCCACGGAGCCGACGTGTACAACTTCGACCCCACGCAGCTCCCCGCCGGCAACTACGCCATGCTCTACACCCTCTACGACACGCTGATCCGCTTCGACGAGAAGTACAAGGCTACGCCCCAGCTGGCGGAATCGTGGGAGTTCGCCGACGGCGGCAAGCGCCTCCGGATGAAACTGCGCAAGGGGGTCACCTTCCACACCGGCCGGGAGTTCACCGCCGCCGACGTCGTCTTCACGCTCCAGCGCTATCAGGACAAGGAGGTCGGCGCCCAATTGCGCAACATATCCCTGTACATCAAGGAGGCGAAGGCGGAGGACAAGCACACCGTCAGCTTCTTCATGGAGAAGCCCAACGCGGCCATCCTCGACTTCCTCGACGGCATGTTCATCATGGACAAGGCCGCGATTACCGACGTCAAGACCAAGGGGGTGGGCACCGGGCCGTTCAAGCTCGTGCGCTGGATCCCCGGCGATCGGGTCATCTGGGAGAAGAACAAGACCTACTGGAAGGCGGGCAAGCCCTACGTCGATGGGATAGAACTGCTCACCTTCCCCGATCCCAGCGCCCTGGCCATCAACATCGAGGCGGGCGCCATCGACATCGCCGAGCGCCTGGCGCCCAGTGACCTCAAGCGCTTGCGGAGCAACGCCAACCTGGACATCATCATCGGCGGCTTCGGCAACCTTTGGAACGATGTGCTCTTCAACGTCAAGCGCCCCCCCTTCGACAACCCCAAGGTCCGCGCCGCCATCGATCTCGCCATCGACCGCAAGCGCTTCGCCGAGATCTACTACGCCGGCTTCTCCAAGGCCGCCTGCCTGCCCTACCCGGAGTTCTCGCCGGGCTACTTCGCGGACCAGGCCAGCCGCTGCGAGTTCAACCTCGACAAGGCCAAGAAGCTGCTCAACGAGGCCGGCATCACCAGCCTCGACGTGACCATGACCGTGTCCGGGCCCGGCCTCTATCCTGGCTCTGATGTGCTGGCCGAGGTGATGCAGGCCGATCTCCGGAAGATCGGCATCAACCTCAAGATCGAGAATCTGGACCCGGCCCAGGCGAGACCGAAGATCCTCACGGCCAAGGACTTCCAACTGGCCGGACACATATACGGCCGCGCCCATAAGGACCCCGTGACCATGTTCACCGGCACCACGCCCTTTCTGACCAACTGCGAGCAGAATAACACCGGCTACTGCTCGGAGCGGTTCAAGAAGCTGGTGGACGAGGCGGCCGCCACCCTCGAGCCGGAGAAGCGCAAGCCCATCTTCCGCGAGATCAACGAGTTGATCCTCGCCGAGAAGTTCACCCTCCCCATCGCGCCGAACTTCATTGGTTTCGTCAAGCGCAAGAATGTGCACGGCTTCGCCGTCAACCTGGACGGGTACTGCATTCTCGAAGAGACCTGGCTAGCCTGACGATCGCTTCACCCTGTCCCCCTTCCAGGGAGAGGGAACACCTGAAGGAAGGCTCAGTTTGCCCTGTCTATCCTGATCAATGGGGGGAGGCGAGGATGGGCGCCTACATCCTCAGACGGCTGTTGCAGTTGATCCCGGTGGTGGTGCTGTCCTCCGTCCTCGTGTTCCTGCTGTTGCATCTGGTCCCGGGCGATCCGGCGGAGACGGTGGCCGGCCCGGATGCCACCCCGGACGTGGTCGCGGCCGTGCGCCACAAGATGGGCCTCGACCAGCCCCTCGCCGTGCAGTACGGCAGGTGGCTGGGCAACATCGCCCGCGGCGATCTGGGCACCTCCTATATCAGTCACCTCCCGGTGATCGACCTCGTGGGTTACGCCTTCCCGGCCACCCTCCAGCTTACCCTGGTGGCGCTGGTCCTGGCCTTGGTCATCTCGCTGCCGCTGGGGGTGCTGGCCTCCCTGAAGCAGGCCTCCAAGCTGGATCTGGTCGTGCAAGGCTACACGGCGCTGGGGCTGGGGGTGCCCAACTTCTGGCTGGGAATCCTGCTCATCCTCGTCTTCGCCCTGTTCCTGGGCCTCCTGCCCCCGGGCGGCCGGATCGACCCGATGCAGAACCCGACGATGGGCCTCAAAACGCTCATTCTGCCTGCCGTGACGCTCGGCATCCAAATCTCGGCGGTGTTCACCCGCTTCGTGCGCACGGCGATGCTCGAGGTGCTGCACGAGGACTACGTCCGCACGGCGCGGGCCAAGGGCCTCCCGGAGCGGGTGGTGGTCGTGCGCCACGCCTTGCGGAGCGCCTTGGTGCCGGTGGTGACGGTGGTCGGCCTCCAGTTCGGTCGCCTCTTGGGCGGGGCGGTGGTCGTCGAGTCGGTGTTCGCCTGGCCCGGCGTGGGGCGGCTCATCATTCAGGCGGTGGAGCAGCGGGACTACACGGTGGTGCAGGCGGGCCTCTTGGGGTTGGTGGCGGTCTTCCTGCTGATCAACCTGATGACAGACATCATGTACGCCTTCCTGGATCCGCGGATCCGGTTGGGCGCGGGAATGGGGTGAGCCCAGATGGCCGCCAGGCGGGCTGATCCGCTGGAGAACCAGAGCACGAAGCGGCAATCGGTGCAGAGCCCGTGGCAAAGGGCCGTCTGGCGGGGCGTGCGTAACCCGGCGGGCGCCATCGGGGTGGGAGTGCTGCTGTTCTTCGCGGCGGTGGCCTTCATCGCCCCCTATATCTCACCCTACGACCCGTTGATCCAGCACGCCGGGGACGAGCTGCTGTCTCCCAGGGGAAAGTACCTTCTGGGCACCGACGAGTTCGGCCGGGACATCCTTAGCCGCATCATACACGGCGCCCGCATCTCGCTGAGCGTGGGCCTGATCAGCGTTGCCATCGGTTTTGCCTTTGGCGCCACCAGCGGTCTCCTCTCGGGCTACATAGGCGGCCGGGTGGACGCCGTGATCAATCGGCTGTGGGACTGCCTCCTGGCCTTTCCGGTGATATTGCTGGGCATCGCGGTGGTGCTGGTGACGGGGCCCGGCGCGGTCAACGCGGCCATCGCGGTGGGCATTTCCAACATCCCGATCTTCGCCCGCCTGGCGCGGGCCTGTGCGTTGACCGAGAAGGAAAGAGACTACACCCACGCGGCGCGGGCTCTCGGGGGCCGCGAGACCCGGATCGTGTTCCGGCACCTCCTGCCGAACGCCCTGTCACCGCTTCTCGTCCAATCGGCGGTGGCCATGGCCTTCGCCGTGCTCTTGGAGGCGTCGCTGTCCTTCCTGGGCCTGGGCGCCCAGCCGCCCGAGCCCTCCTGGGGCTCGATGCTGAGCTACAGCCGCCGATTCTTGCGGGTGGCCTGGTGGTACGGCGTGTTCCCCGGAACGGCGCTGACAGTCCTGCTGATCGGCCTGAACTACTTCTCGGACGCGGTGCGAGATGCGCTCGATCCACGGCAGATCAACGTCGGGCGGTAACCTGGGGCAAGGCGTCGGTCGCGTGGCCCTGGCAGCCAGGCCGGGCACTGCGCAGGGCCGGGCAGACCGGGGCTTCGGTCACGCCGCCGCTGAGGCGATGAAGCCGATCCCCTCCGGGTGTTTTTTCCTGGGGCGGCATTTCGGCAACATCCTCGGGACCCCGAATGCCTTGTGCCATGGAGGAGCGGCGGGGGGGATCTGGATCGCGCGCCACGCCCACAATGTGACGAGCAGCTATCGACTTTCCGTTCTCCGTTCTTTCGCAAGCGTATGCCCGGCGGCCGGCTGTGTCTGGGTGGCCGCTCGTCGCGGCGGTGGTCGAGCTTGCACCGGCCGTGACGCATCTCACGCCGTCCTAGCCGGGGCCAGGTCAGCGCGCGCGCCTCCTCCGAGAGCCCTCCCTGCCCCCGGGCTTCTACATGCGGGATCCCCGGCGGTGTGGCCACTGGCGGGATATGCGAATTCCTCTCGACTGAGGAGGGAAGAACCATGAGTTTCGGCCAGGACATCTCCCGACGTGAGTTTCTCCAGGCGAGCGCTGCTGCGGCCGGGCTGGCGGGGCTCGGGGTCCCGGCGGTCTCCGGCGCCCAGGCCGTCAGGAAGGGCGGCATCCTGCGCTACGCCCACGGCGCCGACGTGCTGAACTTCGACCCCTCACACCTCCCCGCCGGCAACTTCGCGATGTTCTACACCCTCTACGACACCCTGATTCGCTTCGACCAGAAGTACAAGGCGACCCCCCAGCTGGCGGAATCGTGGGAGTTCGCCGACGGCGGCAAACGCCTGCGGATGAAGCTGCGCAAGGGCGTCACCTTCCACACCGGCCGCGACTTCACCGCCGACGACGTCGTCTTCACGCTCCAGCGCTATCAGGACAAGGAGGTCGGCGCCCTGCTGCGCAACATGTCCCTGTACATCAAGGAGGCGAAGGCGGAGGACAAGCACACCGTCAGCTTCTTCATGGAGAAGCCCAACGCGGCCATCCTTGACTTCTTCGACAGTATGTTCATCGTGGACAAGGAGGCGGTCAAGGACGTCAAGACCAAGGGTGTGGGCACCGGGCCGTTCAGGCTCGTTCGATGGATCCCTGGCGATCGGGTCATCTGGGAGAAGAACAAGACCTACTGGAAGGAGGGCAAGCCCTACGTCGATGGGATAGAACTGCTCACCTTCCCCGATCCCAGCGCCCTGGCCATCAACGTCGAGTCCGGCGCCGTCCACATCGCCGAGCGCGTGGCGCCCAGTGACCTCAAGCGCTTTCGGGGCAACGCCAACCTTGACATCATCATCGGCGGCATCGGCAGCCTGTATAACGTTGTGCTCTTCAATGTCAAGCGCCCCCCCTTCGACAACCCCAAGGTCCGCGCCGCCGTGGATCTCGCCATCGACCGCCAGCGCTTCGTCCAGATCTACCACGCCGGCTTATCCAAGGCCGCCTGCCTGCCCTACCCGGAGTTCTCGCCGGGCTACTTCGCGGACCAGGCCAGCCGCTGCGAGTTCAACCTCGACAAGGCCAAGAAGCTGCTCAACGAGGCCGGTATCAGCAGCCTTGACGTGACCATGACCATCTCGTCCAGCGGTTTCTCCCCGGGCTCCGACGTGCTGGCCGAGGTGATGAACGCCGACCTCAAGAAGATCGGCATCAACGTCAAGATCGAGGACCTACCCCAGGCCGCGGCGCGGGCCAAGATCCTCACGGCCAAGGACTACCAGTTGGCCGGACACTTATACGGCGGCGCCAACAAGGACCCCGTGACCATGTTCGGCAGAACCACGCCCTTTCTGACCAACTGCGAGCAGAACAGCACCGGCTTCTGCTCGGAGCGGTTCAAGAAGCTGGTGGACGAGGCGGCCGCCACCCTCGAGCCGGAGAAGCGCAAGGCCATCTTCCGCGAGATCAACGAGTTGATCCTCGCCGAGAAGTTCGCCCTCCCCATCGCGCCTCAAATCGTGAGTTTCGTCAAGCGCAAGAACGTGCATGGCTTCGCCGTCAACCTCGACGGGTTCTGTATTCTGGAGGAGACCTGGCTAGGCTAACGTCGCTTCACCCGTCTCCTTCCGGGGAGACACCACCTCTCGCATGAGGTGTCCGCCCAGCGACGCTCATAGGTGATGTTAGGTGGAGGGGGAGCTTTAGCCTGCCGCCGGCCGCGCCGTAAGGCTGGAGAGAGCGAAGCGGAGCGAGCAGGTATTACGCTCGTCCGGATAGCGCCGGTGAACAAGAAGGGGCGGAGATGCAGAAGATCTATCCGATGGCCGTGGTCACTGCGCCCGGCCGGGTAGAGTTCCAGGACAGAGAATTACCGGAACTCCGCGGCGGGAGCGTACTGGTCAAGGTCAGAGCAGCATCGATCTGTGGAAGTGGCCTGCATATATTCAGGGGAAAGCACCCAAGTGTGCCTCTACCCGCAGCCGTTGGCCATGAAGCATCCGGGGAGGTCGTGAGCGTCGGGAAGGATGTGTCACGCATTAAGGAGGGGGATCGGGTGGTCGTGGAACCCGTAATCACCTGCGGCAAGTGTGCTTCGTGTCGCAGAGGCGCTTTCTTCCTGTTCTTTCAGACGCTTCGTGAATAGAGGGATCCTCTCGCTGTGTGAACTGGAAGAACTATCTTACCGGGACCCCGTGCATGAGATGTAACTTAAACTTCAATTCATGAGAAAGGATGAAACAATGGCGAGCAAAGGTCGCTACAACAGAATTATTGATCTGCTGGAGCAGGGGAAACCTGTTTTCGCTACCGGCACAATCTGGAACGGCAATCTGGACGACTTAATCTACAGTGCCGACGCTGACTACGACGCGGTCATTATCGAGATGGAGCATGCGGGCTTCGGGTTAGAGACCCTCCGAACGTCCCTTCAGTATCTGCTCAATCGCAAGCGTATTGTTGAGAAGGGGGACTTGCAGCCTGACGTGGTCCCGATGGTGCGGATTCCACCCAACTGCCGGGAACGCGACCAGTGGGTGATCAAGCAGACGCTAGATACAGGCGTCTACGGACTGGTCTTGCCGCACTTGAATACGGTAGAAGACGCACAGGCGGCGGTGAGTGCAGCACGCTATCCACAGGTGCCTGGGGTTGCGGACTTTGAACCGGCTGGACAGCGAGGGTGGGGGATCCGCTTCGCCGCCCGCTACTGGGGTCTGACGGCACAGGAATACTACGATGCCGCCGACATCTGGCCGCTGGACCCTGATGGCAACATCTTGTTGATGGGCATTGTCGAAGAGCCTGAAGGGGTCAAAAACATCAAGGATATTCTGCGCCAGGTGAAGGGTATAGGAGCAATCTGGACCGGGCCGGGGGACCTGTCGGTGGCCATGGGCCATCGTGGCGTTTCCAGCCATCCCGAGGTGCAGGAAACCCTGCTGCGGGTGCTGGCCGTGTGTAGGGAGTTCGGTGTACCGTGTGCCGTGATGGCACATACGCCCCAGGAGGTGGCGATGCGGCTGGAGCAGGGTTACAGGATCGTCCTCTCCGGGCCGGCGAAGACCACGCCGGTGGCGGAAGCTCGTCGCCTGGCCGGCTGGTAATCACCTAGCAGGAAGCCCTGGATCGGTTGGTGTGTACTGGCTTGAAACACGGGGACACGCGCGACAGTAAGGGGCCTGACGCACTACGGAGATGAGAGGAGGCACAGAAATGGCTAGCCGGGATTCCACCTATCGCAGACTGAGCCGGCTTTTGGCGCTGGCGTTCCTGGCGCTCGGCCTCGTGGGCAGGGCACCAGACACTGCCGGTACCGCGTTCGCGGCCAGCACGCCCGCTGGCGTAACGCCGGAGATGATTGCCGCCGCCAAGAAGGAAGGGGAGGTCAACTACTACACCAGTAACGACATAAACTTCGCGAACAAGTTGAAGGCAGCATTCGAGAAGAAGTACGAGATCAAGGTCAATGTCCTCCGCATGGTCAGTGGTACTCTCTACTCCCGTATCCTTCAGGAGTTCGACACGGGCATCAACGCCGCGGATGTCGTCGAGACCACCGTCATGGAGCAGTTCAGCAACATGAAGGCGAAGGGGATGCTCCAGCCCTTCATTCCCGCCTCCATGAAGCTCTATGGTCGTCCCGGGTACTATGATGCCGAGCACTACTGGCACGCCACCCGCATCGCCACGTCAACGATCAACTACAACAAGGATCTCCTCAAGGGCGACATGGTCCCGAAGACCTGGAAGGACCTGACCGATCCAAAGTACAAGGATAAGATAGTCCAAGGCCACCCGAGAACCGCTGGAGCGTCAGCGGCCATCTTTTTCAACCTGGTGAAGCTCTACGGCTGGGAATACTTCGAGGCGCTCAAGAGGAACAATGTAATGACCCAGCAGTCGTGCGTGCAGCCAAACCTGCTGGCCAGCGGCGAAAGACTCCTGGTCCCCTGCGACTACCCGAGCATACCTCTGGCACAGGCCCAGGGACTTCCGCTCGCCGCGGTGTTTCCTCAAGATGGCGTCTTCCTGATACTCGCGCCTGCTGGTGTGCTCGCTAAGGCACCGCATTCGAACGCGGCGAAGCTCCTGTTCAACTGGCTCACGTCCGTGGAAGGCCAAAACCACTATGCTCAAGCTGGCTTCCTGTCCACGCTGGACACCCCCGACCTGAAGTACCCGGCCAGTTTCCCAGATCCGAAAAGCTTGAAATTGATCGAATCAGATCCGGATGAGGTGAAAAAGTGGTGGCCGGGGGGACTCAAGAAGTTCGCCGAGCTTTTCGGGGGATAAGGACCCGGGGGGCTCTCCGGAATGCCCCGATGACCGCAATGTCGAGGATGACCGTCAGGAGAACGTGATGATCGGGGGAGCTGCAGAGCCAGCTCCCCCGAGGTTCTGCAGCGGAGCAAGGGCAATGACAACTCAGGAGTCATCGAAACCCTCCGGGCGGGCTTGGGCCACAAGTGAGCGAGACGGCCCCCAGGTCGTCACGAGGTGGCTCACGGCACCGGGAATGCTCTGGGGCCTCTCCACCGGTATCCTCGTCCTGCTAGTTACACTGCCCATTTATCATCTCGTCGTGGCGAGCTTCAAGACGCCGGGCGGCCTGTCGCTGTCGAACTACACGCAGATTCTCTATGTCCGGCGCTTTCAGGAGGCGATCCTCAATACCGTGGTGCTGGGGCTTGTGTGTGCGTCGTTCGGGACGCTGATCGGCGCGTTGTTGGCCTGGTTGGTCAGCCGAACGAATGTGCCCCTCCGGGGGTTCATCCGAGTGTGCGTCATGGGCACGTTCGTCGTGCCGGCCTTCGTGAACGCGCTGTCCTGGGTATTGCTCGCTGGCCCAAATGCCGGTTTGCTCAATCGGCTGTGGATGTTCATGACGCGCTCCGGCAAGGGCTTCATGAACATATACTCGATGGAGGGGTTGGCAATTGTTTCAGTCGCGACGGTGTACCCATTGGCATTCATCTTCATGTACAATGCGTTCGAAATGATGGATTCGGAAATGGAGGAGGCCGCTCGTGTTCTGGGAGCCAGCGGGGCCAGGACCCTTTTGACGATTACGCTCCCGCTCGCGCGACCGGCGCTCATCGCAGGGTTCATCTTGATGTTCCTGGAAACTATCATTCTGTATGGAGCACCTGCGGTCATCGGGATACCTGCCAATATCTACGTGATCACGACGGCGATGTGGACGCTCTTTGAATACCCGCCGGAAATTGGCTTGGCAGCCGCCCTGTCCTTGCCGTTGTTGCTCATAACCGCGACCCTGCTATGGCTACAGCAGCAGTTGATAGCACAACGGAGCTTCGCGACCGTCCAGGGTAAGGGTGGTCGATGGCAGCGCACGGATCTGGGTCGATGGAAATGGGTTGCTGCGAGCGTTGCGTGTCTGGTCATTGTGGTGACGTTTATCCTCCCCAATGCCGTGCTCATCGCTGCATCCGTGTTGAAACAGGCATACCGCGGGATATCGCTGCACAATCTCGGGCTGAACCATTACCAGTACGTCCTTTTTGAGTACACGGCGGGTATACCTTCCGTGCGGAACAGCGTGGTTACGTCGACCGCGGCGGCGACCTTCGCTGTGATCATCGCGACGGTGGTCGCGTTCATAGCCGAGCGCAACATCGCGCGCTTCGGATCCGTGCTGGTGTTTCTGGCCATGGCTCCCCTGGTAATTCCGGCGATGGTGTTTGCCGTGGGACTCGTCGCGGCGTACAGTACCGGGCCGCTTCCCCTCTATGGCACGCTGTGGATTCTGGTTCTTGCCTATCTTACAAAGAACCTCCCGCTCGCCTTCATGAACTGCAAGGCCTCCCTTTCGACTGTGCACGTCGAGTTGGAGAGCGCAGCCAGGATCCTGGGCGCGTCGCCGTTACGTGTTCTGAAGGACATCACTGGGCCACTAATCAAGAACGGGCTTCTGGCTGGCTGGATCCTGGTTTTTGCTCATTCTCTCAAAGATCTTGGTGCCTCGGTGCTGCTGTACACCAGCAAGACAACTGTCATCTCGACGGCGATCATGGATGTCTTCTACTCCCAGAACTGGGGAGCAGTCGCTGCGATGTCCGTGATTCTACTCGGAATAAACGCAGCGGTCGTAATGGTGGGCTACCGGATCTTGGGTGGGAACATACTCACCGGGGGGCGCGGTGTGTAAAAGGGCGCCAATAGGGTCGCGCCCATGACGGGCCCGGCAAAGTGCGCGAACGCTCACAAACTGTTGTAGGGAGAGGTGCTGTGCCGAAGCTCCAGTTGATCAACGTGGTCAAGCGTTTCGGCAACCAAACCGTCGTATCCGGTGTTCGCGTGGACGTGGCTGAGGGTCAGATGCTCGTACTGCTGGGCCCAAGTGGATGCGGGAAGACCACGACCCTCCGGCTGGTGGCGGGTCTCCTGCACCCGGACGACGGATCCATCTTGCTGGATGGCAGGGCGGTGGCGGGCCCGGGATGGGGACTGCCGCCGGAACGCAGAAATCTCGCCATGGTGTTTCAAAGCTATGCGGTATGGCCTCACAAGACTGTCTATGACAACGTGGCGTATGGCCTGCAACTGAGGCGCGTCGGCCGAGCAGAGACACGCCGACGAGTGCAGCAAGCACTGGAGCGTGTCCACATGGCAGACTTGGGGCCGAGGTATCCTTCGGAGCTCTCTGGTGGCCAGCAGCAACGAGTGGCGCTCGCCCGGGCCATCGTGGTGGAACCTTCGCTGCTGCTCTTGGATGAACCGCTCAGCAATCTGGATGCGAACCTGCGGGAGCAGATGCGGGTGGAGTTGAAGGCCCTACAGCGGGATCTGGGCCTTACGTCGATCTACGTGACACATGACCAAGCCGAGGCCATGGTGCTCGCGGATCACTTGGTGGTCATGAGAGCCGGAAGCATAGAACAGGAGGGCACGCCCGAGGAGACGTACCTGCGTCCGAAATCGCGCTTCATTGCCAGTTTCCTGGGTGTCACGAACCTCGTGGAAGGTCATGTAACGCACCTCGATCGTTCTATGGGCTGTCTCGAGGCGCCAGGGCTGGGCCCCGTGTGGGCGTATGTGCAAGACGATCTTCGGAGCCGGATCGTGGCGGGCGACAAGGCATGCATCTCCGTCCGTCCGATGGAGTTGAAGTTGTCAAACCTGCCGTGTAGCGGCGATGCCATTAATCAGTTCGAGGGGCGAGTAGTGCAAAAAGCGTTTCTGGGCGAACTCGTCGAATACGCGGTTCAGGTGAGAGAGTTCCGCTGGAGGGTGCAGAGCCACTCCTCCCAGCGTTTCGTTCCGGGTGAGTCTGTGTGGGTCTCATTCCCTCACAGATCGGCAACCATTGTGAGTGATGCATGAGCGTTGGTATTCAGATGCTTGGCTGCCGGTTGGCGGAATTGGCGGCGCAATACGACGAAACCGCGTGTTTCGGACCAGTGAGGCGCCCGGCCGTGAGCTGGGAGCCGAGGAGGTCATCGCCTGATGCTGCCCAACGTGCGGACCGCCCTCGATGTCGCCTTCGCTCCGAAATCGGTTGCCATCATCGGGGCCTCGGTCAATCCTGCCAAGTACGGCTACCAGATCGTCGAGAACCTCCTCAAGGGCGGCTTCACGGGTTGCATCTATCCGGTGAATCCCCGCGGGGAGGCGATCTGCGGGCTGGCCCCGTTTCCCTCCCTGGCGAGCGTCCCCGGCCCGGTGGACCTCGCGGCGATCCTGCTGCCCGCCGGCCAGACCCTGGAGGCTGTCCGGCAATGCGCTGCGGCGGGCGTCAAGGTGGCAGTGGCGATCGCCGCCGGGTTCGCCGAGGTGTCCGACGAGGGCGCGCGAAACCAGGGGGTGCTGAGCCGGCACGTCTTCTGGTCCGGGACGATCGCGAATCCTGTGGATTTCGTGACCCCCGTGCCGGAGGCCGTCGGGAGGTGCCTGGACGCGGT
>Ga0209726_10007469_pt1 | contig 12222 bp, 11 predicted proteins | sample Subgrocontami54m_FD_187453 | JGI IMG/M metagenome (GOLD analysis project Ga0209726, IMG submission 187453) | Subsurface groundwater microbial communities from S. Glens Falls, New York, USA - GMW46 contaminated, 5.4 m (SPAdes) (version 3) | ecosystem: Environmental > Aquatic > Deep subsurface >... | reverse complement strand
AACTGGCGCGCGGGCTGGAACAGAATGGCGTACCGATCATCGGCACCACGCCCGACATGATTGACTGCGCGGAAGACCGCGCGCGCTTCCAGAAGATGTTGCACCAATTGAACCTGAAGCAGCCGCCCAACCGCACGGTGAGCACACCGGAACAGGCAGTGGAGGCGGCACAGGAACTCGGCTATCCGCTGGTGATGCGCCCTTCCAACGTGCTGGGCGGGCGCGCGATGGAAATCGTGCATGGGCAAACCGACCTCGAACGCTACATGCGCGAAGCAGTGGAGAGCGCGAAGATTTTCCCGGAGCGCATGCCCATCCTGCTCGACCGTTTCCTGAACGATGCGATTGAAGTGGATGTGGATGCAATTTCGGACGGTAAGGAAGTATGGATCGGCGGCATCATGGAGCACATCGAAGAGGCCGGTGTGCACTCCGGCGACTCGGCATGTTCACTGCCACCGTACAGTTTGTCCGCTGTCATGCAGGATGAGTTGCGCCGCCAGACCATGGCAATGGCCAGGGCGCTGAATGTGGTCGGGCTGATGAACGTGCAGTTCGCCATTCAGGGCGAGACGGTGTATGTGCTGGAAGTGAATCCGCGCGCCTCGCGCACCGTGCCCTTCGTGTCCAAGGCGACCGGTGTGCCGCTGGCGAAAATTGCGGCGCGTTGCATGGTGGGCAAGACGCTGGCGCAGCAGGGTGTTTCCAGGGAAGTGATTCCGCCCTATTACTCGGTGAAGGAAGCAGTATTCCCGTTTATCAAATTCCCCGGTGTTGATATTATCCTCGGGCCGGAAATGAAATCCACCGGCGAAGTGATGGGAGTGGGCGAGAATTTCGCCGAAGCCTTTGTCAAATCGCAGCTGGCAGCGGGGGTAAAATTGCCGTCTTCCGGCAAGGTATTCATCAGCGTGCGCGAAGCGGACAAGGCCGGCGCGGCGGAAGTCGCGCGCGCACTGAAGCAACTGGGCTTCACCATTCTGGCGACACGCGGCACGGCATCTGTCATCGCGGCAGCGGATGTGGAAGTGACCGTGGTGAACAAGGTCGCGGAGGGCCGCCCGCATATCGTGGACATGATCAAGAACGGCGAGGTCAGCCTGATCATCAATACCGTGGACAGCAAGCGCAGCGCGATGCAGGATTCCTATTCCATTCGCAATGCCGCCTTGCAGGGGCGGATTACTTACTACACCACGCTGGCCGGCGCGCGCGCCGCCTGTCTGGGAATGCAGCACCTGGCGGAATTGCAGGTGTATGACGTGCAGGCGCAGCACAAAAGACTAGTCGTTAGTCGCTAGTTAAACCAAAACCCGCGCAGCGGACAAAACCAACTAATAACTAACGTCTAACGACTACCAACTAGGAAAGTTTTTGTATGAGCAAGATACCGTTGACTTTGATTGGCGCCGAGTTATTGCGCAATGAACTGCACCACCTGAAAACCGTGGAGCGTCCCGCAGTGATCAACGCAATTGCCGAGGCGCGCGCGCAGGGCGATTTATCCGAGAACGCAGAATACGATGCAGCCAAGGAGCGCCAGGCCTTTGTCGAGGGGCGCATCATTGAACTGGAAAGCAAGCTGGGCAGTGCACTGATCGTTGATCCGAAAACCATCAACGCCGATGGCCGCTGTGTGTTCGGCTCGACCGTGGTCCTGGAAGATGCAGCGAATGGCGACGTGGTGACTTACCAGATTGTCGGCGACGACGAGGCGGACATCAGGCAGCGCAAAATTTCCATCAGCTCGCCCATCGCGCGCGCGCTCATCGGCAAGTACAGCGGGGATGTTGCGGAGGTGCAGGCGCCGGGTGGAGTGCGCGAATACGAAGTGGTGGATGTGCAGTATATTTAGTTGGTAGTCGCTAGACTTTAGTCGTTAGTTGGCTTTGTCCGCTACGCGGGTTTTGGTTTAACTAACGGCTAGCTGCTAACGACTAGCGACTGCTGTTACCCAACTGCTTCTTGCTGAGCGGTTTGCCTTTGCGTTGAGCCGGTTTTTTCTCGGGCACATCCTCTTGCGGCAGGTATACCACCAGGATTTTGCCGATGTGTTGCACCGCTGCGGCGTTCAATTGTGTGCAGATTTCTTCCAGCATGGCCTCGCGCGCTTCCCGGTCGCCTTCCATGACGCGGATCTTGATCAGTTCGTGGCTTTTCAGGCTGCGGCCGATTTCTTCCAGCACGGACGGGGTCAGCCCGGCATTGCCGATGATCACGGTGGGATGGAGCGGGTGGGCGCGCGCCTTGAGGTTTTGGCGCTGCAATACGGTAAGCGTGAGCATGGTAGCCTTTCGTTATGACGCGCGGATTTTAACCCAGAAACAACATTAACCACGAAGAACACGAAGAAGAACTGCCATTTTGCATTTCGTGAATAATCTTCGTGAACTTCGTGTTCTTCGTGGTGAAATGTTTTTAACAGGTTTATTGATGAAACGATCCAAAACCAGCAAACAGTGGATGCATGAGCATGTCAGCGATCCCTATGTGCAGCGCGCGCAAAAGGAGGGCTACCGCTCGCGCGCGGCCTACAAGCTGCTGGAAATCGACGAGCGCGACCATTTGCTCAAGCCTGGCATGGTGGTGGTTGACCTGGGCGCGACGCCGGGCGGCTGGTCGCAAGTAGCTGCCGCCAAGGTGGGGCCGGGTGGCAAGGTGATCGCGCTCGACCTGTTGCCGTTGCACCCGTTGCGCGGCGTGGAGTTCATTCAGGGCGATTTCCGTGAGGACAGTGTGCTGGCGCAACTGGAAGAACGGCTGGGCGGCAGGTCGGTCGGGCTTGTAATTTCCGATATGGCGCCCAACATCAGTGGTATAGGCATGGCTGATCAGGCACGCGCCATTGAGTTGGCGGAACTGGCGCTGGATTTTGCGTCTAACCATTTGCAGCCCGGCGGTGCATTCCTGGTCAAAGTGTTTCAGGGCGCGGGGTTCGAGGACTATGTCAAACTGATGCGCGGCCACTTTGCGCGAGTGGTGACGCGCAAACCCAAGGCATCGCGCGACCGCAGCAGCGAGTTGTATCTTTTGGGCCTGGAAAGGCTTGAGTAATCAATCTGGACGGTGTCTAATGCGCATATTTGGCGGTTTGGCATAGGCCAGCTTTAAGGAGTAATTTTGAACAATCTATTCAAGAGCATCGGGATTTGGCTGGTTGTAGCCTTGGTGCTGATGACCGTATTTAACCAGTTCAATTCACGCCAGCAGATGACTGCGCATGCGCAGATGGATTATTCGCAGTTCCTGGATGAGGTCAGGCAGGGGCATATCTCCAAGGTGGTCATTGAGGGGCACACGCTGAAAGCGACGGCTGCCGACGGCAGGCGCATCACCAGCTACGCGCCGAGCGATTTGTGGATGGTTTCCGACCTGCTGAAAAACGGCGTCAAGATCGAGGCCAAGCCGGAAGAGGAGCCTTCCTTCCTGATGAACCTTTTCGTGTCATGGTTCCCCATGCTGCTGCTCATCGGGGTATGGGTTTTCTTCATGCGCCAGATGCAGGGCGGCGGCAAGGGCGGTGCGTTTTCGTTCGGCAAATCGCGCGCGCGCATGCTGGATGAAAGCAAGGAGCGCTACACGTTTGCCGATGTGGCGGGTTGCGATGAGGCCAAGGAAGAGGTTTCCGAACTGGTGGATTTCCTGCGCGAACCCGCCAAGTTCCAGAATCTGGGCGGGCGCATCCCGCGCGGCGTGCTGCTGGTGGGCAGCCCCGGCACCGGCAAGACCTTGCTGGCGAAAGCGATTGCCGGTGAAGCCAAGGTGCCGTTCTTCTCGATCTCCGGTTCCGATTTCGTGGAAATGTTCGTCGGCGTCGGCGCGGCGCGCGTGCGCGACATGTTCGAGCAGGCCAAGAAACAATCCCCGTGCATCGTGTTCATCGACGAAATTGATGCGGTTGGCCGCCAGCGCGGCGCCGGCCTGGGCGGCGGCAATGACGAGCGCGAGCAGACGCTGAATGCGTTGCTGGTGGAAATGGACGGTTTTGAAGGCGCCAGCGGGGTGATCGTGATCGCCGCAACCAACCGCCCCGATGTGCTTGACCCGGCGCTGTTGCGTCCGGGACGTTTTGACCGCCAGGTGGTGGTGCCGTTGCCGGACATCCGCGGCCGCGAGCAGATTCTGATGGTGCACATGCGCAAGGTGCCGGTGGCTTCCGATGTGAAAGCCGATATTCTGGCGCGCGGCACGCCGGGATTTTCCGGCGCCGATCTGGCCAATCTGGTGAACGAGGCGGCATTGTTTGCCGCTCGGCGCAGCAAGCGTTTTGTCGAGATGGATGATTTCGAGGCGGCCAAGGACAAGATCATGATGGGGGCGGAGCGCCGTTCCATGATCATGCCGGAGGAGGAGCGCCGCAATACCGCCTACCACGAGTCAGGCCACACCGTGGTGGCCAAGCTGCTGCCCAAGACCGACCCGGTGCACAAGGTCACCATCATCCCGCGCGGGCGCGCGCTGGGTTTGACCATGCAATTGCCATCGGAAGACCGCTACAGCATGGACAAGATTCGCATCCTCGATACCATCGCCGTGCTGTTCGGCGGGCGCATCGCGGAAGAAATTTTCATGCACCAGATGACCACCGGCGCTTCCAATGACTTCGAGCGCGCCACCGACATGGCGCGGCGCATGGTGACGCAGTGGGGCATGTCGGACGCCCTGGGCACCATGGTCTATGGCGAGAACGAGGGCGAAGTGTTCCTCGGGCGCTCCGTGACCACGCACAAGAACATTTCCGAGGCGACCATGCAGCAGGTGGATGCCGAGATCCGCCGCATCATAGACCAGCAGTATGCCCTGGCACGCAAGCTGATCGAAGAAAACCGCGACAAGATCGAGACGATGGCGCATGCCCTGCTTGAGTGGGAGACACTCGATGCAGAGCAGATCGACGACATCATGGCCGGCAAGCCGCCGCGCCCGCCCAAACCCGCAACCAGCCAGACCCCGAAGCCACCGCAGGACTCGGCACCGGCTGCACCGGCCCCCACGCCTACGCAACCTGCGCAGGAAACCTGAAAGGCAGTGAGTGGTGAAAAGTGAGTGGTGATAGGTGCAAAGGTTTTCATCACTCATCACCTGTCACTCATCACCGATGTTTTTCCACTGCGGCAAATTCCAGTTCGACCTGTCCCGCCCGTTGATCATGGGCATCGTCAATGTCACCCCCGATTCTTTTTCAGACGGTGGCCGCACCCTGCAATGCGAGGCGGCGCTGACGTATGCACAGCAATTGATCGAGGAAGGCGCGGATATCCTCGATATCGGCGGCGAATCCACTCGCCCCGGCGCGCTGCCGGTCAGCTTGCAGGAGGAACTGGACCGCATCATGCCGGTGATCGAAGGTCTGCGCGGTGCGCCGGTTCCCGTTTCAGTTGATAGCTGCAAGCCCGAAGTGATGCGTGCGGCGCTGGCGGCGGGAGCAAGCATGGTCAACGACATCAACGCACTGCAACAGCCGGGCGCACTGGCAGCCGTGGCCGCAAGCGGTGCGGCGGTGTGTTTGATGCACAAGCAGGGTACGCCGCAGACCATGCAGCAACAGCCGCAATATCAGGATGTGGTGGCGGAGGTATTGCAGTTCCTGCATGAGCGCATGGCCGCCGTGCAGGCCGCAGGCATCGCGCGGGAACGCATCGTGGTTGATCCGGGTTTTGGTTTTGGCAAGACGCTGGCGCATAATCTCGCCTTGTTGCGCTACCTCGGCGCATTCGGCGAACTGGGGGCGCCGGTGCTGGCGGGGTTGTCGCGCAAATCCATGTTGGGTACGATTACCGGGCAGGACGTGGAGCATCGTGTATCTGCCAGCGTGGCGGCGGCGTTGCTGGCGGTGCAGCGTGGCGCGCGCATGGTGCGCGTGCATGACGTGCGCGCGACTTGCGATGCGCTGAAAATTTTGAATGCGGTGAATGGAGCGATTCGATGAATGGGGTAATAGGGTGAGCAGAAAATATTTTGGTACAGATGGCATACGCGGACAGGTGGGTGTATATCCCATCACACCGGAATTCGTGATGCATCTTGGATATTCCGCAGGCAAGGTGCTGGCCGCTGCCGACTGGCATCTGGCGCAGGATGAACGCCCGGGGGTGCTGATCGGCAAGGATACGCGCATCTCCGGCTATATGCTGGAATCGGCGTTGCAGGCCGGCCTGATCGCTGCCGGAGTGGACGTGTATCTGGCCGGGCCGGTGCCGACTCCGGCTGTGGCTTATCTAACCCGCGCACTGCGTTTGCAGGCGGGGATTGTCATTTCCGCCTCGCACAATCCATTCGAGGATAACGGCATCAAGTTTTTCGCAGGCTCCGGCAGCAAGCTGCCGGACGAGACCGAGCGCGCCATCGAGGCCGGGCTGGATAGCCCTATCGTGACCATGCCCTCGGCCAGGCTGGGCAAGGCCAAACGGCTGGATGATGCGGCGGGGCGCTACATCGAATTCTGCAAGAGCAGTTTCCCCTATGAACTCGACCTGCGCGGGCTGAAAATAATAGTTGATTGCGCGCACGGCGCGGCCTATCACATCGCGCGCCATGTGTTCCATGAACTGGGTGCGGATGTGGTGGCCATCGGTGTGCAGCCGGACGGCAAGAACATCAACGATGGTTATGGTGCGACCGCGCCGGATAATTTGCGGCAGGCGGTCAAGGAGCAGCATGCCGACCTGGGCATCGCGCTGGACGGCGATGGCGATCGGCTGGTGATGGCAGATGCGGACGGGCGCTTGTATGACGGCGACCAGTTGCTGTATATCATCGCCAAACACCGCCATGCTCAGGGTGCGCTCAATGGCGGCGTGGCAGGCACGCTGATGACCAATCTGGCCTTCGAGCATGCCATGCAGCGCATGGGTGTGCCATTTGCGCGCGCCAAGGTGGGCGACCGCTATGTGCTGGAATTGTTGCAGCAGAACGGCTGGCAACTCGGCGGGGAAAATTCCGGCCATATCATCTGCCTCGACCGGCACACGACGGGTGATGGCATCATCTCCGCACTGCAAGTGCTGCACGCGCTGCGTGCCAAGAATCAGACTCTGGCGCAGGCCGCGGCCGGATTGACCTTGTATCCGCAGGTATTGGTGAATGTGCGCGTCGCCAGGGGCATGGATTACACTGCCCATGCCGGCGTGCGCAATGCCGTGGCTGCCGCCGAAAAGGCGCTGGACGGCAAGGGCCGGGTGTTGCTGCGGCCTTCCGGCACCGAGCCGCTGTTGCGCGTGATGGTCGAAGGCGAGGATGGCGCTACGGTACGGCATTGGGCGGATACCATCGCACAGGCAGTGCGCGAGGCGGCGCAGGCGATGGCGTAAGGAACGTACTAACCCAGGTTTCTTAAGCGTTGGTTAAGGTTTGAATGGCAACCTGTGCTTTGCAAGCGCCCGGCATTACTGGATTTTCCGCTTGGCTTTATGGAACATTTTTACGGTTTATGAGTCTACTTGTTTGTTTTTGACAATTCTGAGAGGGGATGCAAATGAAAAAGAGTTTTCTGATTATGCTGGCGGCAATTTCGTCAGGCTCAGCCTGGGCGTCGGATTTTGTGGATACGGCGAAGGTGATTTCAAGCACACCGGTTTATGAGCGTGTTTCCGAGCCACGGCAGGAATGCTGGACCGAAACCGTCAGTTCGACTGGCACCGTAACCAAGTCTGCTCCGGTAGAGGAGCGTTCCATCGGCGGCGCCCTGATCGGGGGCGTGGTGGGTGGTGTGGTGGGCAACCAGGTTGGGCAGGGCACCGGCAATACCGTTGCGACCGCAGCCGGGGCGATTGCAGGCGCCATCATAGGGGATCGCGTCGCCAACCAGAATGCATCGCAGCAGACGCAGACCACGCAGGTGCCACAGACACGGGAAGAAAGGCGTTGCCGCCAGGTGGAAAATTACCGCGATGTCGTCAGTGGCTATAACGTGACCTACCGCTACAATGGACGGGACGTTACCACGAGGTTGCCTTATCAGCCGGGAGATACAGTGCAGGTCAGCGTCGGTGTGGTGGGCGACACCAGCAGCGGCAGCGATGTCCGTGACTACCGCAGTAACGATAGCAAGGATCACCGTCATGGTAATGGCCGTTCAGCCTGGTAGGCGCAAACCCCTCATGCTCACTCTGCAAGTCTGATAGCTGTTGTAGAAAATGTGATGTGAAAAAGCCCGGTTTGCACCGGGCTTTTTATTTCGCCGCAACAAGCCAAAGGCTTGTTGTCCGCGCCGCTATATCGCCGGGCGATTAACCAAAGCGTCCGAATGTAGTGGTTCCGACATAACATGCTGCGCATGTGAGTCTCCACCGCTACATAACAGGCAGGTTTAACCAAACCTGCCTGTTATGTAGTCTTCAGTTTCCTTGCGCTTGGGGTTGGTGAACACGGTACTGGTGTCGCCGAACTCGATCAGATCGCCCAGATACATGTAAGCGGTGTAATCCGACACGCGCGCGGCCTGCTGCATGTTGTGGGTGACGATGACGATGGTGAAGTCTTCTTTCAGTTCGTCAATCAGTTTTTCGATGTGTGCAGTGGAGATCGGGTCCAGCGCGGAGGTGGGTTCATCGAGCAGCAATACTTGCGGCTTGACGGCGATGGCGCGGGCGATGCACAGGCGTTGCTGCTGCCCGCCGGACAGGCTGGTGCCGCTCTGTTTCAGCTTGTCTTTTACCTCCGTCCACAGTGCAGCCTTCTTCAGCGCCCATTCCACGCGTTCGTCCATGTCGTGCCGGCTGAGAGCTTGATAGAGTTTCACGCCGAACGCGATGTTGTCGTAGATGGACATCGGAAACGGGGTGGGTTTCTGGAACACCATGCCGATTTTGGCGCGCAGGGAGTTGAGATCCTGCTTCTTGTCGAGGATGTTTTCCCCGTCCAGCAGGATTTCGCCCGTGGCCTTTTGTTTCGGATAGAGCTGGTACATGCGGTTGAAGGCGCGCAGTAGCGTGGACTTGCCGCAGCCGGATGGACCGATGAAGGCGGTCACCATTTTTTCCGGGATGGTGAGGTTGATGTCCTTGAGGGCGCGGTCTTTGCCGTAATAAAAATTCAGGTCGCGCACGACCAGTTTCGGGGTAACGATTTTTTCAGCAATCATCTGCCGGCATCCTTAAACAGGGTGTTGAAAAACGTAGCGAGAGGCGATCAGGCAAGGCGGAAACCGGCGAGAAAGCAGAGTTTACATACAGGAAATGAGCATTTCGAGTCGGTTTCCAACGCAGCATTATCGCCTCGCAGTAGTTTTTCAATGTTCTGTTAATGGGTGGTTGCGCTCTGGCGGAATATTACCCGCGCCATAATGTTGAGTGCGAGCACGCTGAAGGTGATGAGCAGCGCGCCGGCCCAGGCAAGCCGTTGCCAGTCCGCATAGGGGCTCATGGCGAACTGGAAAATCACCACCGGCAAATTGGCCATCGGCTGATCCATGTTTTTGCTCCAGAACTGGTTGTTGAGCGCGGTGAACAGCAACGGCGCGGTTTCCCCGCTGATGCGCGCCACGGCCAGCAGCACACCGGTGATGATGCCGGCGCGCGCGGCGCGCAGGGTGACAAGGGTGATTACTTTCCACTGCGGCGCCCCCAGCGCGGCGGCGGCTTCGCGCAGCGTGCTGGGAACCAGGCGCAACATGTTTTCGGTGGTGCGGATAACGATGGGGATCACCAGTATTGACAGCGCGAATGCACCGGCCCAGCCGGAAAAGTGCTTGACCCTGATGACATAAACTTCATATACGAACAGGCCGATGACAATGGACGGCGCGGACAGCAGCACGTCGTTGATGAAGCGGGTGATTGGCGCCAGCCAGCCGCGCTGGCCGAATTCAGCCAGATAGGTTCCGGCCAGAATCCCGATGGGCGTGCCGATCAGGGTGCCGACCAGCGTCATCATCAGGCTGCCGGCGATGGCATTGAGCAAGCCGCCTGAGTTGCCCGGCGGCGGGGTCATTTGCTCGAACACCACGGGGGCAAGCGCGGGCAGCCCGTGGTCCAGCAGCGTTATCAGTATCCAGCATAGCCAGAACAAGCCGAACAGCATGGCCAGCACCGAAATGGAGAGGCCGACTGCGTTGATGATGCGGCGGCGTGTGTAGAGGTTCAGCATGATGTTTATGCAGCCAGCCCCTCGCGCTTCCCCAGTTTGTAGAGCATGAAGCGGGCGAGGGACAACACGATGAAGGTGATGAAAAACAGGATCAGGCCGAGTTCAATCAGCGCGGAGGTGTAAAGGTCGCCAACGGCTTCGGTGAATTCATTGGCAAGTGCGGAAGAAATGCTGTTGCCCGGCATCAAAAGGGATTTGCTCAGTTCGTGGGCATTGCCGATGACGAAGGTGACTGCCATGGTCTCGCCGAGAGCGCGCCCGAGCCCCAGCATGATGCCGCCGGCCACACCTACCTTGGTGTAGGGTAATACTACCTGCCACATGACTTCCCATGTGGTCGCGCCGAGTCCGTAAGCGGATTCCTTGAGCAGGGTGGGCACCACATCAAACACATCGCGCATTACCGACGCAATGAACGGGATGACCATGATGGCAAGGATGATGCCGGCGGTCAGCATGCCGATGCCCATCGGCGGGCCGGAGAAAAAAGGGCCGATGACTGGCATGCTTCCCAGGTGTTTGTTGATCCACGGTTCGATATGGTCGGCGAACAGCGGCGCAAACACGAACAATCCCCACATGCCGTAGATGATGCTGGGAATGCCCGCCAGCAATTCGATTGCGACGCCCAGCGGACGGCGCAAAATGCGCGGCGAAAGCTCGGTCAGAAAAATGGCGATGCCAAAGCTGACCGGAATGGCGATAAGCAGGGCAATGCCGGAAGTGACAAGCGTGCCGATGATCGGGATCAGCGCGCCGAACTTATCGTTGACCGGGTCCCAATCGGAACTGGCCAGGAAGCCCAGGCCAAACGCATGAATGGCAGGCATGCTGCCCACCACCAGCGAAAGAATGATTGCGGCCAGTAATGCCAGCACGCCAAATGCGGAGACACGCGTGAGATTGCGGAACAGCAAATCAAACACCGCTTGTCGTTTAAGGCGCGCTTCGTGCGAAAACATCGGCATGTATTGGGTATCTCATGGATAAAAGACAACGGGGGCCGCAAGCCCCCGCAATTATAACTTAGTTAATGCCCTTATTTTACGAGCGGCGAGCCTGCCGTATCCTTGAGTTGTGTTTTCCATGCGGCGCGGATCAGCTTCACGACATTTTCCGGCAGCGGCACATAGTCCAGATCGGCGGCCATCTTGCCGCCCTTGTCATAAGCCCAGTCGAAGAATTTCAGCACTTCCGCACCGGTTGCTGGCTTCTCCTGCACCTTGTGCATCAGGATGAAAGTTGCGCCGCTGATCGGCCAGCTTTCCTTGCCGGCTTCGTCGGTCAGAATTTCATAAAATCCGGGAGCCTTGTCCCAGTGTGCGCCGGCAGCGGCAGCTTTGAAGCTGTTTTCATCCGGCTTGACGAACTGGCCATCGTGGTTCTTCATTTGCACGTAGTTCATCTTGTTCTGTAGTGCGTAAGCATATTCCACATAACCGATGGAGCCTTTGATGCGCTGCACGTAAGAAGCCACACCCTCATTGCCCTTGCCGCCGGTGCCGGCTTTCCAGGAAACCGCCGTGCCTTCACCGACGCCGGACTTCCATTCGGCACTGGCCTTGGACAGGTAGTTGGTGAAGATAAAGCTGGTGCCGGAGCCATCGGAGCGGTGTACCACGGTAATGTTCTCGTCGGGCAGCTTGATGTCCTTGTTCAGAGCGGCCAGCGCAGGGTCGTTCCACTTGGTGATCTTGCCCAGATAGATGTCAGCCAGCGTTGTGCCATCCAATTTCAACGTGCCAGTATCAATACCGTTCACATTGATGACCGGAACTACGCCGCCAACCACAGTAGGAAATTGCATCAAGCCGTTCTTGTCCAGTTCTTCGGGTTTGAGCGGCATGTCGGATGCGCCGAAATCCACGGTCTTGGCCGTGATTTGCTTGATGCCGCCGCCCGAGCCGATGGATTGGTAATTCATGCCGATGCCGGTTTGTGTCTTGTAAGCATCAGCCCACTTGGCATAAATCGGGTAGGGAAAGGTGGCGCCGGCGCCGGTGATGTCGGTTGCCCGGCTCACGCCGGCGTAAGCAGCCGCAGTAGCAGCGGTGATGACGATGATGAGTTGCTTGAGTTTGCGATTCATGGTGTCTCCATTATGTTGAGTATGCTGCTTGCTGCTGGTGCTTGTGG
>Ga0209726_10007467_pt1 | contig 12225 bp, 8 predicted proteins | sample Subgrocontami54m_FD_187453 | JGI IMG/M metagenome (GOLD analysis project Ga0209726, IMG submission 187453) | Subsurface groundwater microbial communities from S. Glens Falls, New York, USA - GMW46 contaminated, 5.4 m (SPAdes) (version 3) | ecosystem: Environmental > Aquatic > Deep subsurface >... | reverse complement strand
CCTCTGGATTGAGCGGCCCGGGATTGGCCACAAGCAACTCTTCTTCGATGGTCCCCCCCAAGGTCTTCGCGTAGAGATTTGGCGCCGCAGACCCCAGTTGAAGACTTGCGGGGCCGCCGCGATTCATTCGGAACATGATGCGGCGGCCATCGGGCGACCACACCGGCTCGCTCTCATCATGAGGATCAGAGGTGAATCGAATGGGCGCGCCACGCAACACATCGTAAATCCAGATGTCGGCCGTCCCCGTCTGTGGGTCGACTACATCGACGGCCACGCGTTGCGCGTCCGGCGAGAAGCGCACTGTCCCGTAGTTCTGGTTCCCCCATACTGTGTCAGTGACGTTTCCGCGTCGATCGTGCCAAACGAGCCGAGAATCATCCGCCGCGCCCTGATAGGCGAGAACGCCCGTGGCAGAGACCGAGAAAGCCGCTTGGCCCACTGTTCTGTAGTAACTGATCCCTTCGGCGATCTTCACCGGCTCACCAGTGAGCTTGAGACTCGCGGCGTCGAATGTCTGGGCCAGCAGGGCACCCTGTTCAACGAATAACAAATAGCCCGGCGGCGCATACACCGCCTTCGAGTGCAGCTGCGCCAGCAGCGTCACATCCGTCGAATCGAGCGACGCCACGTAGACACTGGGCGTGACGCGGAAACCGTTGGCGTCGAGCGCCGTGGTCAGATACATGAAGTGCCGCCCGTCAGGTAGAAAGCTAGGCCAGTAGTGATTGAGCTCGCGCCGCGCTTTATCCACGCTCGTGACACGCGTCGGCGTCCCGCCTTCACCCGAGACGCGATAGATGCCGTCGAGAAACTGAGTAAAAAGAATGGTCCCGTCGCGGCCCCATGTAGGGACCCCCTCCATTTGAGCTGCGCAAATGGTCCGCGCTGGTCCGCCCGAAACATCGATTTTCTTGAGCTCTCCACTTCCCCTGGCAAAGAAGCCGACAAAGCGGCTGTCGGGAGACCAGAACGGAGACACCGCGCCGTCGGTCTCCGCCAGCGGTTGCGTCGACAGTGAATCCAGCGAGCGGATCCAGATCTGTTGCTGGCTGTTGGTCGTTGCGACGAACGCGAGTTGTCGGCCGTCGGGTGAGACAGCCATACGCGTGGTGTTTTCGGAAACGTCGATGAGCGTTCCTGGGGGCGGCGCGACGATGAAGCGCGTGACATCCGCCACTGGTGGCTCACGAACGCTCAGCCGCCCCGCCGTGGCCGCTGCGACGACGATCGCCAGAAAGGCCACGGCCCACGCGATCGCTTCGCGCCGGTGCCAGCGTGGCCGTGACAGCGCACGCATCGCCTGTGAACTGCCACCGGCGATCCATTCCAGCTCCAGCTTGACGTCACGCGCGGTCTGCCACCGATCGACCGGGTTCTTTGCCAGGCAGCGTTCGATGATGTGATCGAGCGCTTGCGGTAGTCCGGCGTCGTGTCGCGCAGAAGACACGGCCGGTGGTTCGTGGGTAAGAATCGACGCGATCAGGCTCGCCTGACTCGAGCCCTCGAACGCTTTCTGTCCCGTCGCCATCTCGAACATCAGCGTGCCCAGCGCGAAGATGTCGCTGCGCGTGTCGGCTTCCTTGCCTTCCAGTTGCTCCGGCGCCATGTATTGGAAGGTGCCAAGGAGGGTACCTTCCGCCGTCAGCTTGCGCTGGTCGAACGATAGGGTCGACGTCATCGACGCGACCGGTTCGACGACGGCACATCGGACAAGGCCGAAATCGAGCAGCTTCGCACCCGACGGCGTGAGCATCACGTTGCTCGGCTTCAGATCGCGGTGAACGAAGTGCTCGCGATGGGCGTGATCGAGCGCATCGGCTATTTGCGAAGCGTACGCGAGCACCTCTTTCGCCGGCAGCGGTCCGCGGGTGAGACGATCGTCCAGCGTTTCGCCTTCCAAGTACTCCATGACGAAGAAGGCAATGCCGTCCTGCTCGCCGACATCGAACAGCGTACAGATGTGCGGATGATGGAGCGACGAGATCGCGCGCGCTTCGGTTTCGAATCGGCGGCGCCGATCCGGCCGATCGACGAGGTCGTTCAGCAGCACCTTGACCGCGACCGCGCGATCCAAACGCGTATCCCGCGCTGTATAAACCGCGCCCATCCCACCTACGCCAATCAGCGAGACGATTTCGTACGGCCCGAGCCGAGCGCCAACTGACAACGTCATGGCACGTTCGAAGAGGCATGGAAAACCCATGGAACTCCCAGGGCTCGCCAAAGACTCCCTCTCATCGCGGCTCGATATTACACCTCGGGCGGGCTTCCTACTCCCCGGCGTGTAGGACGCACCGTGAACCGAAATGGAGGTGGGTATGGCCAGGATCTTCGGGACGGAGGACGCCATGAAACCCGGTCCGAAACGCGACGCCTATAGCAGTAAACGGCCTTCACATGAGATGACGCACACCCGTCTTCGGCTCGGAAGGCTCGCTCTCTGCCTGATCGCTGTTGTCGCCATGGCGCTGCCTGCAGGAGCGCAAACGACAGGTGGGAAATGGGAGGTCGGGTTTCATGGCGGGGGCATGTGGCCAACGAACCCGACGGGCGGGACGGTAAGCCTGCCCGGGCCCGGTCCGGTGTTCACGACCGCCAGCGGCGCCAATCCGCCGCCGACCTCACGGCGCGTATCGTCGTGGTACTTCGGTGATGGGGCCCTCTTGTTTGATCAGGCCGCGTCGTCTCTGGCCATGCAGACCGGCTCACCTCTCGCACTTTCTGGACGGATCACGACGCTCGATCCCGTGCTCGGAAGGTCCCTCGGCAGGTGGCGGTCTGGCGGGAGCATCGGCGTGAGTGTTGTTCGCGCGTTGACACCACGGCTCAGCGCTGAACTAAACGTCGATTACGGCCTTCAGCGACGGCAGATCACGCAATCAAACAGCGACGCAATCGAAGCGACGCGCGCGAGCTTCATACCGGCCTTTGCGGGAGTGATCACGGTCAACCCGAACCGGGTTCTAAACAGCGTCACGTCGACGGCCACGCTAGACAGCGGAAGTCGTCGTCAGTTCGTGGCGAGCAGTACGCTGATCGTCAACCTGAGAACGACCGGGAACGTCGTCCCGTATGCGACGTTCGGTGCGGGCCTGATCTCGATCACCGGCAACACGCCTAGCGCAACGCTGCGGGGCCACTACCAGTTCCTGCTCGGAACCAACCGCGCCCCGATTAATGAGACCGACAGCGTGACAGTAGGAGAGGCTGGCGACAACCAAACATTTGCGGGGATCCTCGGCGGCGGGGTGAAATATCACATGTCGCCGCGTTGGGGCATCCGGCTTGGTGTCCGTGTGGCCCTCAGCAGGAACGCCGCAAACACAGTCGTCGACGCCAGTCCCAACGTAGCGCTCGGGCAGCCGCCGGCCGGTCGTGGCGTCTTGGGCGCGGAGCCCTCGATTCAGTTCAGCAACAACTCGTCCGACCCCCTGACGGTGCTCGGTGTTACGGCAGTCGCCGCCTCGACCTTGACCGGCCCCGCGATAACCGGGCTTCGCACCTTCTCAGAAAGCGGTATATCGACTCACACGAACATCACTGCCGGCATATTCTGGCGATTCTGACGGGATTCTGCTGGCTATAACTCGGCCCCGCAACGATGTCGGTTCATGTGCACGAGCGCAGCGGCCAGCAGAGTGCACGCCGGGACTGGGCCGCGGGTGCGACGATCGTCCAGCGTTTCACCTTCCAAGTACTCCATGGCGAAGAAGGCAATGCCGTCCTGCTCACCAACATGGAACAGCGCACAGATCTGCGGATGATGGAGCGAAGAGATGGCGCGCGTTTCGGTTTCGAATCGGCGGCGGCAGTCCGGCCGATCGACGAGGTCGCTCAGCAGCACCTTGACGGCAACCGCGCGATCGAGACGGGTGTCTCGCGCTGTATAGACCTCACCCATACCGCCGACGCCAATCAACGAAAGGATTTCGTACGGGCCGAGTCGCGCGCCTGCTGACAACCTCATAACACCTTCGAGAAGCCATCAAAACCCCATGGAATTCCCAGGGGTCGCCAAAGACTCCGTCTCATCGGTCCTGGATATTACACCCCAGCCTGGCAGCGCTACTCCCAATTACGGAAACGCCGCCTTGCGAACGAGATGGAGGAAGGGATGGCTAACGTAGATGTCAGAACGTTGTCGACTGACGGTTTGCGGACCATGTCCGTAATAGGAGGCAACGCCATGCGAAGCAAAGAGACGCGTGGTGTGCACCCTGCCACGCGTCGGAGGCTCGGACTCCTGCTGGTGTGCCTGCCGATACTATTCGTTCCCGCCGCGGCGGCCGATGATCTCTGCGGCGCAACGATTATCGCGAACCTGGAACTTGATCACGATCTGACCTGCGTGGGCAACGGGATCACCGTCGGCGCCGACGGAATCAAGGTCGACCTGAATGGTCACACAATCATGGGGTCAGGCAGTGGGGTTGGTATCGGTGTGACCGGGCGAACTAGCATTTCGATCGTCGGAGGCACGGTCAGGAACTTCGAAGCGGGCGTTCGCGTGAACAGTTCGACTGACATCGTGGTCAAAGGCAACGAGTTCCGCGAGAATTCCGACGGTGTCGACTGTCAGGCCGGATGCGTTGACAACACGATCAAGGAGAACGAGTTCTGGGACAACCGCGCGAGAGGAATCATGCTCAGAATCAACTCCATCGACAACGTGATCAAGGAGAACACGTTCATAGGAAACCGCGTTGGCATCCTCGTGCTCGGGGGCATAGACAGTATCGTGAAAGAGAACTTCGTGTCGGCGAGCCTCCTTGCGGGCATTCGCGTCAGTGTCATCGCGACTGGAAACCTCATCGCGGAGAACACGGTCATGGCGAATCCTGCCGGGATCGAGTTCCTCGTGACTCCGACCGGATCGGCGATCGGCAATACGGTAGCTGAGAACTGGATCACGATGAACACGTGCGGGCTCAAGGGCCCAACCGATGGCAACACTCTCAGAGAGAACGTATTCGAGGGGAATGCCGCAGACAGTTGCCCGTAACTACCGGCGGAACCCCGGGCGTCCGGTTGAGAGCCACGTGAATTGGTGCAGGGTCAATGCATCACGATTCGATCTCGAGGCATCGATACGTGTCGCGCTCGTCCGGGCCGCGGGACCCAAGCTGCCGCTTCATTCACGACTTCGCCCACGCACGCATCCGGAGATGTTGGAAAGTTCGCCACGACGGTATGCTGGGTCTGCGATGCTGCAATCCTGCCGATCGGGAAAGAATGGTCAGAGATTGGGAATCTCCGTAAGTGATCGCGGCATATTTGGAGGTCTGACACAAAGCGAATTCTGCTTGAGAACGATGTCCGTAAGTTGTTGATTCTAAAACGGAGAGATGTCCGAGTGGTTGAAGGAGCACGCTTGGAAATTCGACTGGCGGTCGTCGATGGCGTGCTACGGATTGCGCTTACCGTTGCGAAGCCAACCACTTAACTCCGCTCACGTCACATCGGTCGATCCCCGTAACTCGTTGTAAAACTCGCCAAATCGATCGAGCTACGTCACGGTTACGTCACAGTTTTCGGGACATTGAAGGCGCACGCCTTTCGGACGTGGGCGTTGATCCATCGTGACGGTTGAGGGAGCACGATTTCACGTCACAGGAGCACGCCAGCCGCTTCGCTACGTCACGGTCACGTCACCGTCGCGCGTGCGTTGAAGGCGCACGCCTTTTCGGCGTGCGCACCACCTCGACGCCATCGACACGTTCTTCCGATATGTCGATAGAATCGTAAATCATCGACATATTGGGCTAACATGTCGATGCGGTCGACATGCCAGCCAGAGCCCGATTTTCGCCCGACGCGCCCTTCAACGCCCTTCCGCTGCTGCCCCCAAAGGTCGAGCTGGAGACGAAGCCCGTCATGAAGGCCCTTGTCGGCGCGCGGGCCGCGCTAGCGGAGCTGAAACAGGCAGGTGAGCTGATTCCCAACCAGGCGATTCTCATCAACACGCTGCCCGTGCTCGAAGCACGCGCCAGCTCCGAGATCGAGAACATCGTCACCACAGCAGATCGACTGTTCCGGTTTGCGCAGGACGACGAGAGCGAGCAGGCCGATCCGGCGACCAAAGAGGCGCTGCGCTACCAGTCCGCCCTGATGCAGGGATTGCGCGTGCTAGTGAAGAAGCCCGTGACGACGGGGATGGCAGTCGACATTTGCCGAACGCTGCGTGGGATTGCGATCGACATTCGGAAGGTGCCGGGCACCGCGCTGAAGAATCAGACGACCGGCAAAGTGGTCTACACGCCGCCAGAGGGACAGGACCGGCTCCGCGACCTTCTTGCCAACTGGGAGCGCTTCCTTCACGACGACTCGGACCTCGACCCGCTGATTCGAATGGCCGTCGGCCACTATCAGTTCGAGGCCATCCATCCGTTCACCGATGGCAATGGCCGAACCGGGCGCATCCTCAATCTCTTGTTCCTGGTGGAACAGGGCCTACTGGATCAGCCCGTCCTCTATCTCAGTCGCGCGATCATCCGCCGGCGGACCGAGTACTATCGCCTGCTCAACACCGTGACGCGCGACGACGCTTGGGAGCCGTGGGTGCTCTACATGCTCGACGCAGTGCACGACACCGCCGTTTGGACGACGAGGAAGATCAAGGCGATTCGTGAGTTGCTTCGGCGCGCGACCGCGCACGTGCGGGAGCATGCGCCCTCGCTGTACAGCCGCGAGCTGGTGGAGCTGGTGTTCGAGCAGCCCTACAGCCGCATTGGCAACGTCGTTTCCGCCGGTATCGCGAAGCGGCAAACCGCATCAGTGTATTTGAAGGAGCTGTGTGACATCGGCGTGCTGCGAGAGGCGAAGGCCGGACGTGAAAAGTTGTTCATCCATCCGAATCTCATGAAGCTGCTGACCGCCGAAGACCACAACGTGCCGGGATACCGCGTATGAGCCAGGTACGTCACAGGAAACCGAGGACGCCAACGTCGTACGTGCGCTTTGAAGCAACAACCGACAAATCAATCTCGTTCGGCGTCTGAGGGCAGCGGCGATTGGGCAATACGGGACTCTTCTCGCTGCGCACGGTGCTGCCGATGCTGCACTCGACCTCTTTACTGGGAGTCTCGAGGGAAAGCCGCTCATGCTGACAAGAAATCTCTCGAATACGATCCCGGAATCCTAATAGGGGAGCAGTTGGGGAACGCCACGCTGCTTCAATTCCTAGCACGTGTGCCCATCGAGCGGGCGTGGGAACGCGTGTGAGCTAGCCTTCAGCCGTGCCAGGGCCGAACGGACGAGACCGGCAAACTCCTTCGCATCCGGAGGTTCCTTTGCGAGGACGTTTCCCGGACCGGCGAGGCGCTCAAGCGGCGATGGGGAGGTCATCTTCCGACCCGATTACCCAGAGTTTCGGCTGTTCGAGCACTCGCGTGACGAAGGCGTTTTCTGTTCGGGCGCGCTTTGAAAATTCGGCACCTGTGTATACCGTGGGATTGACCTTCCTACCAACGCTGCGCGTGACGCGCTCAACGGCGCCGAGGATTTCACCGTACGTCAGGCTGTCGCTAATGATCATCAGGTCGATATCGCTTCCCGATTGATCCGTTGCCTTGGCCACGGAACACGAAGGCCGCTCGAATCGCCTTCGCCAATGGCTTCAGGGCATCGCGCAGCGGCTCCGCGAGACCGACTGTTTTCAGCACGATGTTCCGCAGTTCCGAGTACAGCGGTGAGGCAGCGTTGGCTTGGTAATGTTTCTGGTGGCCGATTCGTCGCGTGGAAATCAGCCCGCTCTCTTCGAGCCTGGCGAGCTCGCGCTGCGCCGCTCCTGAGCCGGTGCCGGCCTCCCGAATCAGCTCGGATGCGTAGAAGCTCCGCTCCGGATGACCGAACAGAACCCTCAGTACGCGCTGCTGTGTTTTGGTAAACAGCGCATCCGCGAGGCTGCGTCTTGTTGACCGAGCTGAGCCCTTGGTCGTGCCCAATATGGGCGTCATCATGCCCGATATGGGCATGATAGTCACGCGGGCTCACAGCTATTATCGGGTGGGACCGCGACCAGCATAGATCGGCCAGAAGATCGGCCAGGCGTCGCGGCTAATAGCTTGAATCAGCCTACAATTAGGCTACTTAGATGCCATCAGATCGGCCAGACGAGGGGGTGGAGAGCGTCCAGCGCATCGAACCTGCCCGTGTGGAGAACCCACCGGAACCGGTTGCGGATCTTATTGCCGACCTGTCTGCAGCGTCGGCCAAATTGGGCCGTTCGTTACACACGCGCACCGCCGCAAACCTCGCGGACCTCGTGCGCATCATGAACACCTATTACAGCAATCTCATCGAAGGACACAACACGCGTCCGCGTGATATCGAACGCGCTCTGGCTGGGGAATTCGATCGCGACGAAGAGCGCCGCAATCTCCAACTCGAAGCAGCTGCGCATGTGCGCGTGCAGTCGGAAGTGGATCGAATGGCGGCTGCAGGAACGCTCCCCGAGCCCGCATCGCCCGAGTTCGTTCAGTGGTTGCATGGGGAGTTCTATCGAGGTGCTCCTGCGCCGATGCTTCACATCACCGGTGTCGGGCGAGAGTTCACGATGACGCCAGGTGAATGGAGATCGCGGCCGGAACATGATGTCGCTGTCGGACGGCACCAGCCACCATCGAGCGCACGGGTCGACGACTTCATGCGCTACTTCGCCCAGCGTTATCGATTCGACGGCATGGGCCGAGCAGGTCGGATCATCGCCATGGCTGCCGCTCATCACCGGCTCAATTACATCCATCCGTTCCCGGATGGCAATGGGCGCGTCAGTCGCTTGATGAGCCATGCGATGGCGTGGCGCGCCGACATTGCCGCCCACGGCCTCTGGTCGATCTCCCGTGGATTGGCCCGCGGACTGGAAAGCCGCACTGAGTACAAGCAGATGATGGATCTCGCGGACACTCCGCGGCAGGGCGATTTCGATGGTCGTGGCAACCTGTCCGAGCGTGCCCTCATTGATTTCGTGACCTGGTTCTTACGCGTGTCGCTGGATCAAGTCACGTTCATGTCGGAGCTTTTCGATCTCGATAATCTGGCGAATCGGTTACGCACCTTTATCGCGCGCCACGAGCGGTTCAGGCCCGAGGCTGCCGCACTTCTGGAGCAGACACTGGTGCGTGGCGAGATCGAACGCGGCGAGGCATCGCGGATCACCGGGCTTCCCGTTCGGACGGCGCAGCGTCTGCTCAACGATTTAGTCGGGGAAGGCCTCCTCGCGTCGGCGACGCCGAAAGGACCGGTGTCGTTACGCTTTCCCGCCGCGAGCCTTGAAGCGCTTTTCCCTCGGTTGTATCCGCTCGCGTAGTCGCGAGCGAGCAGTGGAAGCGACGATACGCCTATCAGTTCTTCCTAATCCTGGCGTGGTTTCCTAGCGCGGAATCCGTACGCCCAATTTTCGAGTGAGTCCCTTGTTGCCTAAGCACAGTCATGATGCATCGTCTCCAAAGCACCTGGCGTTCGAACGGCACTCTGCGGCTGAGCCTTGCTTCGGCGGTCACACGCCCTTGGGATGCTGGCGAACGCCGTCTGGAACATGCGGAGGAAGGGCCTCGTCGGCGTCGTCAGGCTGATGGGCGGGCGCTATACTGGTTAGGTTCTGGAGTCGGCGGGTCGTTGTGCCCGTAAGTGATCGGAGACAGTAGGAGACGTATCACAATTCCTATCACAATCCCGGTTTCGGGCTGGACCGCTCGCCCGTAAATCGCTGAATCCAAAGACACGGAGAGATGTCCGAGTGGTTGAAGGAGCACGCTTGGAAAGCGTGTGTAGGGGAAACTCTACCGTGGGTTCGAATCCCACTCTCTCCGCCAATCCCCGTCTCGATTTTTTCTAAGATTTCTCGCGTTCTTGCGAGAGACGATTTCTCTCCGCCAAGTCATAGCTTTCGCCTGTATTTCTCGGCCTGTTCTGCGATTCTGAGGGAGTAATTCAGCCGCGGGCGACATTTGCGCGCGACATTTTCTGATTGCTTGTCGCGACTTTTAGCGGATCCGGCGCGAGTCAGCCGTCGAAAACAAAGGAGTGATGGTGGTCCCCGAAGCCGGCAGCGGCGTGACCGCCGATCAATGCTCGGGCATGGGCCGGAATATCAAATGGCAAGCTGGCAGTACTCCGGTTCCACCCGTCACCCCTGATAGCCGTCGTCAGAAGCCAGCGCCGACCGACACGATCAGCCGTTTCCGCCAGACATACGCGACATCAGCGCTCAGACGGGGCCCGAGCGCGATGCCAGCTCCAACTGTACCCGTCAGATCCGTATCGTGGGCCCCCAGATTGAAACGAGCACGCTCCAGCGAGTTGATGCGTTGGCTCTGCGCGGGTGTGAGGTTCCCCCCTGATTGAACGTCGCCGACGAAGCGCAACCTATGATCGGCAACCGTGAGAACACCACCGCGCAACCAGACGGGATTGCGGTCTGATCCGACGTTGACCTCGCTGCCGAGATGTATTTCGCCTGCATCATCAATCTGGAAGTCACTGGATTTGAGCACGTCGTGGGCGACCACGGCTGTCAGACCTCGTGCCAGATCTGAATATCGAACGTAAGTACCCTCGAACACGGCGATAATGCGGCGATGTGGCCGAAGCTCCACCCCCGCGCTGATCTGATCGGGAATATCAAGTGAGATTTGTTTCGGAAACCCCGACGCGGGGAGGAGTGGTCCCTGCTGTCGATCGGTCGCGCGGCCCGCACCGGCCGTTGCGGGCGTCAAGTCCTGGTCATAGTTCTCCGTGACCGTGAACGAGGGTCTTTTCGAGAACGCGATGGCGATGGAGACTGCGTCCAGAGGACGATATGAGGCTCCAAGTGTGACGCCAATGCCGGCAGCGTTATGGTCAATTCGCGACTGGTTGCTGATGAGGCTGAGCTCGGTAAAGTCGAATGTACCAACCCCAACCTGGACGTCATGTCGCGTGTTCAACAATGCCACGTCGAGTTGGTCGAAGGAGAAAGTGGCACCGACCCATAGCCGTCCGCCAACCGCCGTTGCGATCGATGCAGCATAACTGACGCCCTGGAAGTCAATGCGGCTGTCGACAGGCGAAAAGGCGCGAGCCATCCCGATCACTCCCGGCACGGCACGCGGCGGCAGTGTGAACGCGGTCTGGTACTCGAGGAATTTATATCGCGCGAAGCCAACGATCACCCGCCCACGCCGCAAAGGCATGGCGCCACCCACAAATGACAGATCGTTGAGCCGGTCGGTAAACGACGTCACGCTGCCAGTGAAGAGCGAATCGACAGCAGCGTGTCGTTCGATCCGCTGGTCGATGCTGCGGAATTCGACGGATACACGCGGCTTTGTCAGTGCCCTGAGCCCCGCCGGATTGGCCAGGCCGGCGGCTGGCTCATTTGCCGAGGCGAGCAACACACTTCCCATAGCCGCCGCTCGCGCGCCTGGACTTAGAACCGTCCATTGGAACTGCTCAAATGCCTCTTCGTTGGTTTGAGCAGACGCGCGGCCGGTGATGCCGCAGGCAAGGATCAACGACAGTGTCAGGGACCCGAATGTTTTCCGGCTGATCATGGTCCAAATAGTAGTCGCAATCGTAGTTGGCCGGTCTCCAATGACGAGGATTAAGGACAGCACGCGCGCGTTCGCATTACAGGGATCCTTCGAAGGAGTCGCCGAATAACAGATGGGGCGATCTTCGACGCGAGCGACATTTGACTGGCAACGGCCGCAAATAGCGGCGAGCCCGTAAGACAGTCGATTGCCATAATTGAGGACAGAAGGAGTGTGCGCGAATGGCAGCAGAATTTGTGACGACCATTAAGACGAGTGAGGTACCGGTGGGCGGCCTGGCGGCCATTGACGTCCGCGGTACGCGGATCGCTGTCGCCAACGTCGGCGGCACGTACTATGCGTTTGATGACGCGTGCACGCATGAGCAGTGCTCGCTCGCCGAAGAAGGGGATCTGGCTGGCACCACGATCACATGCACGTGTCACGGCTCCGAGTTCGACGTGCGGACGGGCAAGGTGCTCGCGCCCCCAGCGGTTCTCCCTGTCACGGTGTACCGCGTCCGAGTCGAGGGTGACGTGCTCCAGATCGAGGTGTGATGGCCCAGGCGTACGTGATTGTCGGCGCGAGCCTCGCCGGCGCCACGGCTGCCATTACCCTGCGCGAGGAGGGCGCCGGCGGCGCCGTGACCTTGATCGGTGCCGAGTCAGAGCCACCGTACGAGCGGCCGCCGCTGTCCAAAGCCTACCTGCGC
>Ga0209726_10007465_pt1 | contig 12227 bp, 15 predicted proteins | sample Subgrocontami54m_FD_187453 | JGI IMG/M metagenome (GOLD analysis project Ga0209726, IMG submission 187453) | Subsurface groundwater microbial communities from S. Glens Falls, New York, USA - GMW46 contaminated, 5.4 m (SPAdes) (version 3) | ecosystem: Environmental > Aquatic > Deep subsurface >... | reverse complement strand
TGCGCTATGCGCTCGAGGTATTCAAGGCGATCCGCGGCGCGTGGCCGCAGGACAGGCCGATCTCGGTGCGCATCTCCGCGCACGACTGGGCCCCGGGCGGCAACACCCCCGACGACGCGGTGGCGATCGCGCGCATGCTGAAAGGCGCCGGCGCCGACATGGTGGACGTGTCCTCGGGCCAGACCACGCGCGAGGCAAAGCCCGTGTACGGGCGCATGTACCAGACGCCGTTTTCCGACCGCATCCGCAACGAAGCCGGCATCGCCACCATCGCCGTGGGCAATATCTTCGAGGCCGACCACGTCAACAGCATCATCGCCGCCGGCCGCGCCGACCTGTGCGCCATCGCGCGCGCGCATTTGACCGACCCCTACTGGACCCTGCACGCGGCCGCGCAGCAGGGGTTCAATCAGATCGAATGGCCGAAGCAGTACCTGGCGGGGAAGGCGCAGTTGGAGAGGAACCTCGCGCGGGCGGCGCAGATGGCGCTGGTGGCCTAGTTCCGGCCGCCGCGCAGCGCGTCCAGGCGCACCGGCTGCGCCGGAAACTGCCTGGAGAGCCGCGCCAGCAGCCGATCTCCGCTCGCCTTAGGGCAGCGCTCGTCTCACGGCACCAGCGTGAATTGCAGCGGGACGTCGCCAGCGGAGATGTCCGCGCTCGCCGATTGCGTCTTGTACCCGTCGGCGCTCGCTTCGGCGCTGTACTTGCCCGACGCCGCCGTCTGCGCGGCGAAGGCGATGGGCAAGGTTCCGGTTCCGTACTGGCCCAGGAGCGGTGCCGCAACCGGCAATGTCAGCGAATAGGCCCCCGTCGAGAGGTCCGCGGCCCGCGTCTTCACGGTCGCCGTGGGGCCCGTGCCGAGGGTCTGCTTTGCCGCCACGTACGCCGCCACCGTGGAACTGGCGGGGCTCAGCACTACCGTACCGCTGATGTTGTGGGTGGAGGAGACCGGCAGGCCGATCGGCGCAGCCTGGGTGCTCACCATGACAGTACTGCTGGCGGCAACCGGAACTCCGGCGATGACCGCCGTGGCACGGCCGTCCGCGGTGAGCGCCACGTCGTAGCTGCCGGCCGGAAGGCGCGCCAGGAAGAACTCGCCCGTCTGCGCGTTGGGCACCGTCGAGGCGACGACCGTTCCGCTCGTCTGCGCGGAGACGACGACATTGCTCCCCAGCAGCGAGGTGTCGACGAAGCCGTCGATGCCGTTGATCACGAACGGGATCACCTTGACGACCGGCATGAGCAGGTACGCTCCATTGCCGCGCGTCACGACGGATTTGCAGGCGTCGAAATCGAGCACGAGATCCACGCGCTGCCCGGCGGCGACGTCGAACTCGTTGACGAGCTTGATTCCGCTTTGCACGCCGCTGGGCGTATCGATCGCGACCTCCGTGCTGGAGCCCGAGGCGACCACCGAGTTCGCCGTGTTCTGTCCGGTGTTCGCATCGAGCACCAGCCTGAGTTGCGTGTAGTGGCCCGCCGCCAGCGGCATGTCCCCCAGGCTGGTGAGCACGCCGTTGGTGAGGCTCAGCAGGTTGATCTTGCGCGCCGGATTCAGCGTCAAGTCCGTCCAGCCGGCGTCGCCCACGCCGGCCGAGCTGCTTTGATGCACCCGAACCTTGGTGACCGTGACATTGACCGCGGTAAAGCCGCAGGCCGGCTCATCGGTCATCGAAACGCCCAGCGTGCCGGACGCTGCGCCTCCGCCGCCCCCGCCGCCGCATCCGGCGAGCGATGCGAGCATCAGAAAGGCCATCGATCCGAACAGCTTTCGGGAATATCGAGCGATCGTTTCCATCTGCGCCTCCGATTCATCAGGGGACGGCGTCCGGGTGTCCGCGCTTAGGCGCTCGATGCGGCCTCGGCGAACGACCACGGCGACCGTCGGATGAAACAATCCTGGCGTCCACCACCGGGGAGCGCCAGGAACTACTGCACACGGTCGATATATGCAGATTCCGTGCCGGTTACCGACCGGGCGGCAACCCGCGTCTCCGCCCGCGCCGTTGCTGGCGCGGATGGTCGAGCGCCTGCTTCGAGTGCCCGGCGACAGCCGTGTAAAGCGGTAATGGAATTGAAAGAATTACCGGGCCTCGGCGACTTCGAAGTGCGCTCGAATTCCCGCCGTCGCATCGGCCCGACGCCGGCATGACCCGGGCCCGGCGACGCAGGGGGAACGGGCGGTGCGCGCAATGTCGCTTGATCGATCCTTGCTTCGGATCGCGGAGGGCAGGATCTTCGAGGCCGACCGCGTCAACGGCATCATCGCCGCGCCCATCCGTACCGGACCCTGCACGCGGCCGCGCAGCAGGGGTTCAACGAGGTCGAATGGCCGAAGCGGCACCTGGCGGGGAACGCGCGTCCCGAGCGCAACCTCACGCGGGCGGCGCAGATGAGGTTGGCGGCATAGCCGGGAAATCGTCCTGGAGGTTTTGGGTTGGGGTCAATCGTCACTGGCGCAATTCAGCCAGGATCAGAAGGTCAAGCGGACCGGCACAATCGTCTGCTCCTCGGCCGCAGCAGTCAGTGGCGATTTGAGGGAGAGGTAATTGGCGCTACAGATTTGAGCGTCCGCTCCAGAAATAGCCGAGAAAGCGCTATCGACCAGGCTGGGACCATCGGCCCGGGATTTCGGCATCGGGCCTCAGCTGACCCGAACCGTCACTCAAATGCGCAGACGCGGCGTCGCGCCGTCCTGCCAATTGGCGCTCCGATGCCAAGAATTCTCCGCACGTACGTGGGGCGGGCGGACCGAGCAACCTGCTGAAACCTGCAGCCGCGTGAGTGACCCGAGACTGCAGTTTCGCACACCTGTCGATTCGCCGCGCGCGGCATCAAGCCACCTTGGCCATCTTTGCACCTTGCGGCACGAGCGAAAAGAATTCGTCCACCGTCATGACATGTGCGGTCGAGAAGGCGAGTATGGTCAGTGTCGCCTTGTGGACATCTTGTGCGCTCATCGCGCCGCATCCCACGTCGGGATAGTCAAAGGTGCCCGTCGCATCCGAGAGGAACGCCACCTTGTAATTGCGGAACATCGCGTCACGTGCAGTCGCATGACAGCAATTTTCGGTAGTCGTGCCGGACACAACAACCGACTTGATGCCCCACTCGCGCAGGATCAGATCGAGGTCGGTCGAGAAAAACGCGCTATAGCGGTGTTTCTTGATGACGTGTTCGCCAGCGGCGGGTGCGAGGTCGGGATAAATCTCGACTCCCGGCGAGCCATCTACCAGAGAGGCGCGGTCGGCGATAGGCGGGTACAAATCGTCGTACAACCCCATATCGCAGCCGTCCTTGCGATGTACATGCGCGGTGTAGATCACCCGAATGCCGTGCTCTCGGCAGAATTTGAGCGTCTTGGCGAGCCTGGGGACCAAGTCGTGCGCCTGCTTGGATTGCAGCATGGCACCGTCGGCAACAAAGTCGTTTTGCATATCAACCACGATCATCGCGGTCGTGGAGGGGTCGATGCGGTCAAAACGATAAGGCATGATAGACCTCCAAGTGTGGATTGCGCTGTGACACCGGGTACCGTCGCCTCTTCGGCGAACAGGTTGATACTAATACTACCTCGCTGGAGTCGGTGCAAGGCTCCTATACTCCCAAGTAGGGTCAGTACCTCGCCTTCATGTACTACTACACGAAGATCCACGGGCGTTCGCCGGCAGAAGCTGACATGCAGGGCTATTTCCGGGTGTCGCCACCTGCAGTCCATCAAATGATTCTGAGTTTGGAGAAGATGAGACTCATCGAGAGGACGCCAGGCCAAGGCCGCTCGGCAAAACTGCTGTTGCCCCGCGAGCAGTTGCCGGATCTGATGTGAGAAGCATGACTGCTGTCCTTATGGATCAACGACGATGAAGGCTGGTTTCACACCGATCAAGCTGCATGATTACGTCGAACTGTACCTGCGCGCCAATCCCGACGCTGTTCGCGCCGAAGTAATCCAGCAGCTACAATCTGCCATCGGCGCAGTCCGCGCCGGCGCTCGTTGCCAGTGTGGGGCGCCAATATGGATCATTGGCTCGGCACAGACCGGGCTGGGTTGCTTTTGCTGCATCACTGGGCAGCCTGAGCCTGACCACGACTACGAAATCAATGTTGCCGATGACGACACCACCAAGTGACGCACGCGACCGCGCCGGCCCACTGCGTATGGGGCGTCCCATGTGGCAGGTTGGCGCCTCGGGTTGACACGTGATGGGATTGTCGTGCCGCATGTTTCTGCTCGACCAGGACGACGGCCTGTATCGCCTGTCGAACACCAAGTTCGAGCAGATGCTCCGAGATCCGACAAGTTACCGTTTTCTCCGTTTCGCCGGGGCTCGGGTGCGCATGACCGACGTCGCCGTAGAGCTTCTGGACCGTCAGTCGGTTCGCGTCGTTTGGATCACCTTTGGTTTTCTCACCTTTGACGACGCTGGATACTTTGACGCTAGCGCCTTCGATCGCCATCAACGGGCTCGCGCGGAGCTGGGGTTGGCTCCGCCAATCGCCGGGCCTAGGGGCGCAGGGACAGTCGTCGATGCAGCCACTCGCTTCGTCGCCCAAGGAGGACGTTGGGCACCATCGAGACCTTTGCAGCGTCGTATTGATGCGGCAGCTCTGGGGCAAGTGAAATGCACGCGACTTTAGTTCAGTCGTTACCGATACTGGTGTGGGAGGGGGGAGCCGGGAGGCTTCTCCCTATCCCGAATAGCGAGCAACAAGACGACGCGATACACTTAGTAATTGTCCCGGATTCGATGGAGGAGGCCCAATGACAACAGCCCTAGCGGAGCTTGAGGAGAAGGTCCGGGCGCTCAGTCAGAGCGACAAGGCGGCCTTGATCCGGCTGCTGATCGGTGAACTCGATGGGCCGCCTGAACCCGATGTCGAGAGAGCTTGGATCGCTGAGGCGAAGAGGCGACACCAAGAACTACTTGAGGGGCGCGTGAAGGCCATACCGGGCGAGCAGGTCTTTTCAAATGTCCGGGCCCTGCTGGCACGATGAGATACGAGTTCCACCCCGAAGCCGAGGTGGACCTCGTCGAAACGATCCTCTACTACGAAACGCAAGCGCTGGGGTTGGGTGAGAGGTTCGCTACGGAAGTCCAGCACGCGATCGAGCAATTGCTAAAGCATCCGAAGATCGGTGCTCCCGATGAGGAAGGCTTTCGCAAATGGGTGCTTGACACCTTCCCCTATAACCTTCGGTACTCCGAAAGCGACGACTTGGTGTACATCCTGGTCGTCGAGAGCCAGCACCGTAGCCCCGGCTATTGGAAATCCCGACTTGCTCGCTAGCCACACGCTCGACGCGAACTCGCGGAAGAGCCGCTGCGCGGCCCTTCCGCTGCCGGTTAGCATGGGCGTTGACCGTCTGCTTTCCGAAAGCCTGTCCGTCGGTTGTGGGTCGACAACGCCAGTTAGCGTCTTCCGATAGCTGCCGTTCGTGTTGATTGTGGTGGATCCCTGCCTTGATTTTCCGGGTTCGGCCAGCCGTCAGTGACGGTGCGGAAAATATTGCTGGCTGGCCGTCCTGTCTTCGCTACATAGGAGACATTCGGAATGATTGGTTCGAGGGCTGCTCCTCGGCCAATGCCGCCGTTGACACTCGTCGCACTATGCGTCGGCAGTGCAATCGTTACCAGCCGTTGCCGCGATCAAGAAGCCGAACGACAGCTTCTTCCGGTACCGAACGCGTGCTCACGACCCATTGCGGTCACGTAGCTAAGGCGCCGCGACTGACTGCTTCTCGGCGATTCTGTTGAAAAACTCTTCGAAACGAATCTTTGATGCATTTCAGAGGGTATCCGAACCATCAACCAACCGACGATCGTCGATTGTGGACTTATCTGAGAGGCCGAGTTTTCTGTACGCTGTCTCGCGAACTGCGATGAACGAGTTTTTCAACAGAATCCGGCCTAACGGGACGCTGGCGATCTGCTAGAGAGGCAATTAGGGGAGCCGGCGGGAATGTCTGCTTCCCTAAACGTGAACTGGTCCTCTCGACCCAAACCGTGCGTTCGAAACGGCTGAGCTGAGCGCCGCGACGCTGTTTGGCGCCTAAGTGTTGGAAAGCTGCTCGCGCGCGCCTGGTCGCTATCGCGTCAAAATTAAGCAGCCGGCGTTCAGGGCCCGACGCAGAGCCTTCCACGGCTCCCTGTTGCGGGTGCTTTTGCTTAGGCGTATTAATGGCAATGGTGCGCGCAAAGCATTGATTCGAGGGCCGGACGATGAACAATCGAGCGTATAAGGTGTCACCAAGCACTCCCTTTACGCCCCCTACTTCAAGTTAGAGCGATTACAAATGGGAGGATTACTACATGGCTAGATGCACAGCACCAGTGTACGGCCATCGCACAGCGAGCGGTGCAGCGGCCTGCCCTGCATGCGGTGGCCGCTATGGCCGCTACAGCGGCTACAGCAGCTACAGCAACTACGGGTCGTACTCGTCCCCGTCCTACTCCTCATCGGGGAGCAGCGGCGGCGGGTCCGGCAGCAGCGCAAGGCCCCGCTGGTCGCGAGCAGGTTCGGCCGTGGTGTACACGCCTGCCGAGGTGAGGGCACTCACGCCGGTTCGCGACAGCATCGAGAAGCGGGCGCCCCTGCCTGACCCTCGGGACGTATTTCTCTGCCACGCGTGGGACGACCGGGGAGGGGCCGCCAAGGAACTGCACGATCTGCTCGAGTCGCGCGGTGTCTCGGTCTGGTTCAGCGAGAAGGACGTCGCCCTCGGCACGCCGTTGCTCCGCGAAATCGACAGGGGACTGGCGAAGTCGCGAGTCGGGATCGTGCTGGTGACCCCTGCGCTGCTGCGCCGCCTCCAAGGAGAGGGCATCGCCGACAAAGAGCTATCGGCACTCCTAGCGCGTGACCTGCTCGTTCCCATCGTGCACGGCACGACGTATGAAGCTCTCCGTGAAGTTAGCCCTCTGCTCGGCTCGCGAAGTGGCCTGAACACAGCAGAAGGCACGATGGCAAATGTCGCGGCCAAGCTCGCCGAGCTGGTTGCCCTCTAGCTCTATTGCCGGGTGGTGGTTGCTCTGACATGGCGCTCAACCTCGCTCCCTTCGGTCGCTGGGCGCTGCGCGATAAAGCCGCGCAGCGCCGGTTAGCTCTACGTTAGAGGCCAATAGCAACCGTGGCTACCGAATCACCCATTATGAATTTGGGAACCGTCGCCGACTGGGCCGTTGCCACAGCCACATTTCTTGCTGTAGTTGTCGCACTGTTTAAAGATGAGGTCGCGCAATGGTGGCGCCGACCGATACTTGCTGTCTCGGTGTCCCTGGAGCCACCTCATTGTCACAAGACGGTTCTCCGGTACACGGTTCAGCGAACCGCCCTCACTCTTGCGCAGGCGCAGTGCTACTACTTTCGGCTTTGGATCGAGAACCAAGGGAAGACAAGAGCCACGCAAGTCCAGGTCTTTGCGGCAAGACTCTTTCGGCGAGCTGCAGATGGCTCGTTCCAACAGGATGTACACTTCTTGCCAATGAATTTGCGCTGGGCTCATGCGCATTCCCGCGGTCCCGAAGGCGGTCCGGAAGTGTACGCAGACGGAATCTCTCCAAAGATGGGTAAGCACTGTGACCTTGGCCACGTGATAGACCCCGCCAATCGAGCCGAGTGTGGCGAAAGTATTGGAGGCGTGTCGCCCACCAGTACTTTGTTTGCGCTGGATCTCGAGTTTCCTCCCAACACAGGAAGTCATCTGCTGGCGCCGGGAATATATCGCCTTGAACTTCAAATTGCTGCCGCTAATGCGCAGCCGGTGACAAAGCTACTTGAAATAACGATCGCTGGAAGCTGGTCTGACGACGAACGGATAATGTTTCGAGATGGAATCGGGTTGCGAGTTATTTCATAGATTGACCTCTAACTTCAGGTGCTGCGGCCGGGCCGGAAGCGTTGTGCCGATGCGTACGACTATGGCGCCCCGCCGCAGACCGAGACGTTAGGCATTTCATGGACGAGCAGAAAGTTTCCGAATTCGAAGCGCGCTATTCTCCGCTCGACGACGAAGAGCTAGTCGAGATGGCCAATCGACGTAGTACTCTGGTGGCAGAAGCGGTTGTGGCGCTGAACCGAGTGATCGGGTCGAGAAATCTGAACATTTCCTCCGCAGCGCATGGCGTAGCGGAGGAGCAAGTCGTTGAGGAACATGCCAGTCACCCAAGCCGAGCCACTTATCTTCTGCATAGTCTGGCTCTAGCACTATCAATCCCACTGGTTCACGCTTCCGGTTTCGGCGGTGCCATTCCAGTCATCCTAGTGGGCGCGTTCGCATGGTGGGTTTCCGTGCAATTGACCAAGAGCATCTACGAGATGCATCTGTCAAGGCTAAAGCGAACTGCAGCGCTCTGGGGCATGGCGGTACTGTACGTCGTCGCCTACTTCCTGTTGTACTCACTCATCGTGTTCTCGAAACGATAGGCAATGTCTAACTCTAGCTCCTGCGGACGGGCCGGAAGCGGCGTACGATTTGGCACCATCGCAGCGGGCCGCCGCAGAGCATGACGTTGGGCCATCGGTCGGGGTGCATGTACGCGGCAACCGGAGATGTCGATAGTTGCGAGCGGACCTTGATTTCGAATATTTTGCGTCCACTCATGGAGGAGCGATCCATGTTTGCTGTAGTTCATGCTGAATCCTGGGAGTCTGCTCGGGCCCTGTCCAGGCGCATGAGCGGCTGGTGTTTTCGGGGGCAGTCCGATGCCACCTGGCCTCTCGCCACGACGTTCGAGCGTAAGGCCTCCCAATACAGTTGCCTTCCCAGGATATTTGGGAACCGCGAGCGCTGGATATTACGCGAGTTCCGGCGACGGGCGCATCACTATCTTCCCGCGCCGCCCGGGGAAGACCAAATTCTTGAGTGGCTTGCACTTCTCCAACATCATGGTGGTCCGTCCCGTCTTTTGGATTGGACCTATTCCTTTTACGTTGCTGCGTACTTCGCTATGGAGTCTGCGAATACCGATGCCGCCGTTTGGGCAATTAATCTATCTCACCTCAATCGACAACTTGAAATTCGCATTGCCGCCGCGCAGAAGCAGACAACGCGTGACTTGATACTGAAACGAAACTCAGAAATTGCTGAAAGACTTCTTGATTCTGCAGAATCCCAACCCTTTGTCTTGCACGTCGAACCCCATCGTCTAAGCGAACGAATGTCTATACAGCAGGGAACGTTCCTTCTTGCAGCGGATATACGGTCATCGTTTGTTGTCAATCTTGCTGCCGCCTGGAGCATTGATCCAGCAACATTCAGTGCGACACTACCAGTCACTCTCTCGGCTACCGAAACTGACATTGTCAAACTCAGCGATCTAAGGGTTATGAAGGTAATAATTCCTCGGGGCAGGCATGGTTCAGCCTTAACGGATCTTTGGCGCATGAACGTGCATTCTGGAACGCTATTCTCCGGACTTGACGGGTTTGCTCGTTCCTTGGCTCACCACCTGCGCATATTCGACCGGGATGATGAGGCTATGGAGATACTCGGGTTATGAAAATGGCACGCCTTCGGCCCCACTTTAGGTCGAACGGACGAACTGGAAGGGGCGTGCCAATTTCACCGGTCGCGCCCGCCCGCCCTTCACCACGACGTTAAGCGTCGCAAAACACGCTCATGGCCTACTACATCGATCTCTTCTCGCCCGAAACCTACGAAGCATTCACGCGCTCGACCCAGGGGCTTTCCGGCTTCCGCATACGGCACAAAGGGATGGCCGAACGCATTAAGCCCGGAGACGTGTTTGCTTGCTATGTGACAAGGGTTTCGCGGTGGTGCGGGCTTCTCGAGATTATCGAAGGTCCATTCATAGATAACTCTCCGATTTTTGTCCCGGAGGAAGATCCATTTGTTGTCAGATTCAAAGTCCGTCCGAAGGTGTGGCTCCCCATCGATCAGTCGCTCCCCATCCACGACGACAAGATCTGGAACGGTCTCTCGTTCACCCGCACGCTCGAAAAGGGCTCGATTGCCTGGACGGGCAAAGTCCGAGGGAGCCTCGTAAGACTTGACGACAAAGACGGGAAGTTCCTCGCCGAGGCACTATCTGCTCAGGCGAAGCGGCCACAAATATATGCGCTCGACGATGTTGAGCGTAAGAAGCTCACGACACACACGGTCAATCGCCAGGACAAGGTCGTCACTGTCACAGTACCCGAGGACACGGCTCCTGCCGACGAGGTAACTGCGCCGCAGGAAGCCGCGGCAAGAGAGTCCATTCAAATCCAATCGCTCATCGCACAGATTGGCGCACGGATGGGCATGTCCATATGGATTCCGCGCTCTGACCGTGGCGGGGTACTGAAGGAGTGGAAAGTCGAGCCCCAGCCACTCCTTGAGCGCCTGCCGCTCAGCTATGACGACACAACGCTTCGGACTATTGAGCAAATCGATGTGATCTGGTTGAGAGGGCGTTCGATTGTTCGCGCGTTTGAGGTCGAGCACACAACTGCCGTCTACTCCGGCATCCTGCGAATGGCGGACCTACTCTCGCTACAGCCGAACATGGATATCAAGCTTCATATCGTCGCGCCGGTTGCGAAGCGAGAAAAGGTATTCCAAGAGATTCGACGACCAGTCTTTTCGCTTTTGGAGAAGGGACCACTCGCTGAAAGCTGTACGTACTTGTCATATGACAGCCTCCGCGAGCTGGCCAGTCAAAAGCATCTGTCGCACCTTTCGGATACGGTACTAGACGAATACGCGGAGGAGGCAGAGTGAAGGCAACGTCTAACTTCTCGCGGCACGCGGACCGCCTCCAGCGCTGCGCGCTTCCGGCGTCCGGTGGGCTCCAACGTTTCTTGCCTGAAGCAACACTCAGGTTGCGCACCACCGCTCTCTGAAACTACGGGATATAGATGTTCCATCTCCTTGTAAAGTACAACGGATGGTCTCCGGCGCGAGACTCGCTCACTCGAGACCGTGTGTTCGAATACACCGATGAGGAGATCGCCGAGCAGTTCAAACCAGGCGGTATCTTGAACACCGAGCGTATCACAACGGTGCCCGCGCTGTTCCTCAGCGAGACCTCGGGACCGGGAGACCAGAACGCGCGAGTAGGGGCCATCACGCGAACGCGCATTGCAGGCAAGGAGATCAATATCGACTACACGTATGATCTCGATATTCCATCGATCCCAAACTCAACGCTTGGGAAATTGGCGGCTAATTTGCAGGTCGACTCGTTCGAATTCACTCGCAGTCACTGGGCAATTAAGGACATTGACCTATTCAAGGTTCTATTCCGAAACCAAGCAGCGGCACTACCGTCGCCAAAGGTTTTCAAACTTCATGATCTGGGAGGAGTCGACGAAAACTTAGTCTCAGTCATGATGCCGTTTGACCCTCGGTTCGACGATGTGTACACAACAATTAAGGATACCGCCAAGGCCATAAGGCTGCAGTGCTTGCGCGCAGACGACATCTGGGAAAACGATGCAATTATTCAAGACGTAGTAGCCCTCATCAATCGGTCGCGGATCGTCATTTGCGACTGCACTGGCCGAAATGCCAATGTATTCTACGAAGTCGGAATCGCGCACACACTTGGGCGTGAAGTGATCCTGATAACTCAATCTGACGGCGATATTCCGTTTGACCTACGCCACCTTCGCCTTGTCTCATACTTGAACAACGGTGAGGGAAGGAAGGAACTTGGGGAGCGTCTCCAAAAGAAGATGCTATCGCTGGTAGAGTAATCAGGTGTCACCGCAACAGTCTTTGAACTAGACGTATAACTATCTGTTGCAAAGGAAGCAGATGCCCATTTCTTGGCACCGCGGCGGCATGCCGACAGCAAGACACTAAACCGCTCCTCTCGGAAGAACTGACTAGCTGGATTGGCTCGAAATGACCGGTTCAGGTTTTCGGGAAGCGGACATTCCCGCCGGCTGCTCTGATTGCCTCTCGAGCAGATGGTCAGCGTCCGCTCAGGCCGAGGAGTGAACGGTCGCGGCAGTTCGCCTGTGCGTCGGCATCTCGGCCATTGCCGCCGTTGGCTTTGAGTGATACGGACGGCCGGTATAGATTCATCACCGGCCATTGGCCACAAACTTAGGCCGCGTGGCGGCTTTCCACTGCGACGAAAGCGTACTCACGGTAAGCGTCCGGTCAAGGCCGTCTTGACGCGTGGATAGTCGGGTTGATTTCGTCGATGAAGCGTCCTTCGCTCCACGCGGTAGCGATGGCGGCGTCCAGGCGCATGAGGAGATCACGCAGGCTCTCG
>Ga0209726_10007464_pt1 | contig 12229 bp, 10 predicted proteins | sample Subgrocontami54m_FD_187453 | JGI IMG/M metagenome (GOLD analysis project Ga0209726, IMG submission 187453) | Subsurface groundwater microbial communities from S. Glens Falls, New York, USA - GMW46 contaminated, 5.4 m (SPAdes) (version 3) | ecosystem: Environmental > Aquatic > Deep subsurface >... | reverse complement strand
GGTACGAAAAGGTCTCCTTGCGGACGGTCAACTCGTCGATCCGGCTGAGATCGGGCGTGTATCCAATGCCGTGAGTCTGGGGGACCACGATGGTCCCGTGGGAGGTGACCTCGACCTCCGGCGATATTACGTCTCTTTCCCAGTAGCGCCCGCTCGCCGCCACGTCCCCCGGCAGGACGAAATTGGGCAGAGAGGAGAGCGCCACGTTGTGGGCGCGTCCGATTCCGGATTCCAGCATCCCGCCGCACCATACTGGTATTTTGGCGTTGCGGCAGCAGTCGTGAATCTGGAGGGCGCTGCGAAACCCTCCCACGCGTCCCAGCTTGATGTTCACGATCCGGCAGGCCCCCATCTCAATGGCCTGTTCCGCATGGCGCAGTGTGCGGATGCTTTCATCGAGACAGATCGGTGTTTCGAGCGACTGTTGCAAACGGGCGTGGTCCACAAGATCGTCATGCCCGAGCGGCTGCTCGATCATCATTAAGAAAAAGCGGTCGAAGAGCTTCAAGTGAGCGCGGTCGGCGAGCGTATAGGCGGAATTGGCGTCGGCCATCAGGCGAAGGGAGGGAAAGCGATCGCGCACTTTTTCGAGCACTTCCAGGTCCCATCCCGGCTTGATCTTGATTTTGATTCGCTGGTAACCACTAGCGACCTCGCTTGTAATCCGGTCGAGCAATTCGCCAATACTGGTTTGGATACCGATCGAAACGCCGCAGGGGATCTCGCGCAGAGTGCCTCCGATCAGCGACGAAAGAGAACGGCCCGTCAATCGTGCTTCCCAATCCCAGAGCGCGGCTTCGAGACCTCCGGTGGCCATGCGGTGCCCGCGAATCTGTTCCCAACGCGGTGCCGCTTCGGTGGCCGAAGCGAGCGGCTTCTCCAAGAGCTTCGGAATCGCAAACGCGGAAAGGACGTGCCAGGCGGTCTCGGTGTCTTCCTCGTTATAAAACGGCCCTTCCGTCGCCGTCACTTCTCCCCAACCCGAAGCGCCTTCTCCGGAGACCTCCACCAGAATGATGCGGCGGTCGGTGGTCTCGCCGAAGCTGGTCTCAAACCGGAACCGCATCGGCATCCGGATTTCGCGGAGGGTGACGTGTTCGACGTGCATCATTCTGCCAGCATAAAAGGTATTGGCTCCGAACTCCAGAGGCGATTCATCTCTATGCCATAATGGTATTGATCGAGGCGGAGTCACAACGGAGATCGCATGCAGACGGAGCCGGGAAAAATTCTGGATCGAGCCGAAGAACGGCTGCGGAAACTGCCTCAGTCGGACGGCGCGGAGACGCTGAACCTATTGCGCGGTTTTCTGCGGATGGAGTCGCACCGGCTCCGCATGTTGCACCGCTATGGGATGGGGGGCATGGATGTGGCTTTGGGCCACGCCCAGGCGGTTGACGCCCTGATCTCGCACCTCTTCCGGCTGTCGCTGGAGCGTTACCGGGCGGCCCGGTCTCTCAAGGAAAAAGAATTGCGCGTCGCCGTGGTTGCTGTCGGAGGATACGGCCGCGGTGAACTGTGTCCTTACTCCGATGTGGATCTGTTGATTTTATACGACCGCCCTTCGTCTGCCTTCGCGCGGCACCTGGCGCAGGAGTTAATCTATCTGCTTTGGGACGTCGGCTTGAAGGTGGGACACAGCTTGCGCACTCCCGATGAATGCCTGGAGATGGCTCGCAGCGACTCGACGGTCGAAAATTCGCTCCTCGACGCACGCCATTTGATCGGCGATCAGGGCGTTTGGGAAACCTTGCGCGCATTGCTCCTGCGGCACTGGACGAAGGATATCCAGAAATTCGTGGAGCGGAAACATGCCGAGGTGGACGAACGTTACGGACGTCTGGGAGAGACCGTTTTCCTGCAGGAGCCAAACGTGAAAGAGTCGCCAGGAGGATTGCGGGATTTCCACACCATGCTATGGCTGGCTCGCGGAGCTTGGTTACTCCCTGGCGCGGAGTCCCTGGTGGGTGAGGGAGTGCTTACGGAAAGCGAATGGCAACTGGCCCGGCGGGCCTATGACTCCGTGATGCGAGTCCGCAACGAGTTGCACTACCTGACGGGCCGCCGCGTCGATCAACTAACGCTGCCGTTACAGACGGAGGTCGCCGCGAACCTGAAATTCCGGCCTACGCGCCACCTGCTCGCCGCCGAGGTCTTCATGCGCGACTATTTCCTGCACGCCGAGAATCTCCACCGCTCCATGCAACTGGTCCTGTCGGCGGCGAGTCTGGAGAAGGGTAAGAAGATAAAACAGTTCGCGATCGAGTCTCCCCTGCGCTTGGCGCGGACGGAACAGGTATTGCGCCTGGGCGAGAGCGCCGGCCGCTTCCCAGCCTCTCCGCTCGAAATGATGCAGGCGGTGAACATGGCTCAGCAGCTCGGCCTGCGTCTGGGCGAGGGAGTCAAGAACGCCATTCGAAACAATCTCGCCATGCTCCGGCGGGATTGGCAGCGCAGCCCCAAGATGAGCCGGGAATTTCTGGAAATGTTGCGGCGTCCCGGTCAGGTGGGTCATGCGCTGCGCTCCATGCACTCGTGCGGCTTGCTCGGAAAATATCTTCCCGAGTTCGCCCATGTGACTCGGCTCATGCAAGCCGACTACTACCATCGCTACACCACCGACGAGCACACTTTGCGCGCCATTGAGTTGCTCGACGAGATTTGGCGTAAGCCGCCGCCGTCGCTCGAGCGCTACCGCGATTTGACGGTGCACATTCCGGACCCTGCGCCGCTTTACATCAGCCTGCTCTGTCACGACATCGGCAAAGGACTGGGCGGCGGACACTCAGAAAAGGGCGCGTCGAGGGCGGTGGCCATCTGCGAGCGGCTGGGATTGCCGCCGCAGAAGATCGCACAAGTCAATTTCCTGGTTCGGCAGCATCTCTTGTTGTCGCATCTTTCGCAGCGCCGCGATCTTTCCGACCGGCGCGTGGCGCAGAGCGCGGCCGCCGCCGTCGGCGATCTGGAAACGCTTGCCATGCTCACGCTGCTGACCTACGCCGACACGGCGGCGGTCGGCCCCGAGGTCTGGACGGAATGGAAGAACGCATTGCTGTGGGAGCTTTACTCGAAGGTCCACGACGAGTTTTTGGGCCTGGAAACTTCCACCGAGCAGGAAGAAGCGCGGCTCGCCGAAATCCGGGGCCATGTTCGGGCGTTGCTCGAATCTTCACCGCCCGATAGCGGGGGCAAATCGCTTTCGCCCGAACTCGCCCGGCAATGGATGGACGAACACCTCTCGCTGTTGCCGCCTCGTTATGGTCTCGGCAGCCGGCCCGACTGGATCGCCAAGCAGATCGTGCTGGCAAAGCGCGCCGCCGCGAGCGGCCCCGCCGTCGATCTGATCCCCGTTCCCGAGGAAGGCTACACGGTGCTGCTGCTGTGCTGCCCCGACGCACCAGGCTTGATTGCACGCGTTGCCGGAACTCTGGCGGCGCTGGAAGTGAATATCAAAAGCGCGAAGATCGATACCCGCCGCGACGGCATGGCGGTCGACGTTCTGTGGATATCCACGCCTGCCGGAAACGTGATCGCCGATCCCCCCAGGCTCCGGCGGATTGCGAATACGATTGAAGGAGTACTGAGCGGATCGGTGAATTTCGACGAGCTGGTCGGAAGAATTAATTCGCGTCCTCTGGGTCCCGCCTTGAAGCGGACACAGATAAACCTCAATAATGAGATCTCGGAAAGTTGCACGGTCCTGGAGATTCTGGCCGGGGACCGGCTCGGTTTTGTCTACTCCGTTGCCAAGTGCCTCTCCTCCCAGGGCCTCAGCATCGCCTTCGCCAAGATCTCCACGGAAAAAACGATGGTTTTCGATGTCTTCTATCTCACGGATTCGGCCGGCCGAAAGCTCGACGAAAGCCGCTTTGACGAAGTCATTCAAACCGTCAAGACTGCAACCGAGCCGGCAGCCGAAGTATCTTCGACAATTCCAGTCGCTGCTCGGCCTGGGGACGACCAGACATTGCCGCCACCTTATAGCTAATCGGAAGCCGCGACAAGCAAAGCAGGGAAGCGGCATCGCATTACTGGCCCCGCGGTTGCCGGGTGCTCGCCAGTTTGTTACAATTCGCATTCGACCAACTTCCTGCTGGAGTGGCGGAATTGGCAGACGCAGCAGACTCAAAATCTGCCGTCCCAAAAGGACGTGGGGGTTCGACTCCCCCCTCCAGCACCAAATTTCTCATCCAGATGTCCGGAATTCGTATCGGATTCGTTTCCGGGCCTGCGAGGCAAGTGAAGATCCGCGCGAAGGAGTGATTATGTGCCGATGTGAAGGCGGCGGCTTTGAGGTGCCGCTAGTGGTTACGCCCGAGCCAAACGGTGGTTACAAGGTCACCAGTCCGGTCTTGCCGGAATTGATCGCTCACGGAGCAACCGTTGAGGATGCGCTCAGCGACGCACAGGTTCACATCGGAGCGGTTCTGGACCTCTATGAGGAGCAGGGAAAGCCGCTGCCTGCCGAGTTCCTGTGAATTTCGCTCGCATTGGTGTCCGTATCATTTGGATCTGGCTATAGGTTCCGAATCCCAATCACACCCATCATGCGTCCGGTCTTTCCGTCGTCTCGGCGGTGAGAGAAAAACAGCTTCGGGTGGCAACTCGTGCACGGCGCGTCCGCCCAGATGCGAGCTTCTGACAGTCCCGCCTCGCGAAGCTGCGAAACATTAGCCGCCACCAGGTCCAGATGCATCTGCTGGGTGTCGTTCGGTTCGTGAAACGTCTTGTAGTGAGGAGACTTGTAGGTCTTGAAAAGGCGGGGATACTTTTCTTCCAGGGGATTCAAGGGCTCATTCCGCCAGGACAATAATTGTTCCGCGTAGGGAAACTGGCCGGCAAATATCTCCGCCACCTCCTGTCCGATCTTGTAACAGCACGCTCGTATTCCTGGGCCGATGGCGGCGCGCAGATCGCGCTGCCGGGAGCCAAACAGCATTCTCATTCGGCCCACGGCCTTTTCGGCCAGCCGCTTCGCCGTTCCACGCCACCCGCAATGGAGGGCGGCCACCACGCGCAGTTTCACGTCAACCAGCAGGATCGGCAGGCAGTCGGCGGCCAGGATCGAAAGCAAAAGGTTCGGGCGGTCCGTGATCAATGCGTCGCCGGACTTGGGAATCGAATGGTCGGAGGAGTCGATGACGCGGATCAGGTCCGAATGAATCTGTCGCAGCGCCACCTGCGTCATGTCAACGGCGCCCAATTCAGCGGAAAGGCGGCGGCGGTTCTCTGCGACGTTTCGCGGGCTGTCCCAGGAGACCTTTCCCAGATTCAGATCACCACGATTCAGCGAAGTCGCAAGCTTGCTCACGCCGCCTCGCCGTGTGCTGAAGCCGTGGACTAGCCACTTCAAATCAGCCAGAATAGGGGATAGCAGCAGCATTTCGCTGCGGTTTACGGCGGTGCGGCGCTTCGCAGATTGAGGCGGTGAGGCTTTTTTCATCGCTTCCAATGGTATACTTCGGCCCAAGCCGCCGTCAAAATGACTGGGTACCGGCGCGGAGGAAGACCGAGGAGGCACCATGGGAACCATCGAGCGAAACCTGATGTCCGGCGAACGAATCGTTTTTCGTGGCAGGCTTCATGCCATTGTCTTTCGCACGCCGTTTCTCTTGCTTCTCATTGCGAGCGTCGCCTTTGTCTATCAGTGGCGTGCGGTCGGCTGGATGATTCAAGCGTCCCGTGCGGCCGGCTGGGTGATTCTGGCGGCCGCGGCCGTCACAGGAATCTCTGCGGCGATCACCTGGTATAGCTCCGAATTCGTCGTGACCAACAAGCGCGTCATTGCCAAGGTCGGCGTTTTTCACAGTCACTCGATCGAACTCCTGCTCTCCAAGGTGGAGGGCATCACGGTCGACCAGGACATCCTCGGGAAGATTTTCGGTTACGGGACCATTGGGATCACGGGGACCGGAGGAAGTATGGAGAAGTTCGACACCATCGCCGGGCCTTGGAAGTTTCGGACCAAGACGCAGGAGCAGATCTCAGCCGTTCAGGACCGCCCTGCGGACAAGTAGAGTGAAGGGAAAATGATTGTAGGATCGGGAATAGACATCGCCGAAGTGGACCGCGTGCGCCAGGCGATCGAGCGGTACGGAGACCGCTTCGTCAACCGCGTGTTCACACCCGTCGAGGTCGCTTACTGCCTCCGCCACGCCAACCGATACGAGCGCTTCGCCGCCCGCTTTGCCGCCAAGGAAGCGGGCATGAAGGCTCTGGGCGTGGGATGGCGGAGAGGAGTTACCTGGCACGACCTAGAGGTATCGAACGCTCCCGGCGGGAAACCGGAACTAAAGATTTCCGGAAAGGCCGCGGAGATTTGCCGCGCACTCGGAGGGCAAAACATTGTTCTGTCGCTCACCCACTCTGCCGCTTACGCGGTAGCGCAGGTGCTGATTGAAGGCGCCGACGGAATGAAAGTTGAAACGATCCTCTCTATCCCCAAGCCAGTAGGGACTTGATCCGCTCCCTCCGAAACCGGCTCCGCCACCAGCCCATCCTCCGACACTCCGGCAATCTTGAGTCGCAACAGGCGGTTGGCAGGGAGCCGAGCACCTGGGATGAAAACGTCCAGAAAATTGGTGCTCAGCGAAACGGTTCCCTCGATCGTGCCGCTCGATGTTTTCCCGCTCAAAGGCGCAGCATCGAGCGTAACCACATCCAACTCCCCGCCACCCTGCCGCTCGCGGAAGCGACGGTTCTTCTCGGCTCCCAGCTCGCGCAGAATACTCGCCCGTTCGCGAATCACGGCGCCATGCACCTGTCCCTGCATTTTATCGGCGGGCGTACCGGGCCGCCGCGAAAATGGGAAGACGTGCAGGTAGGTGAAGGGCAAGGAATCGATCAGCCTCCGCGTTTCCTCAAAGTCGGCGTTCGTCTCGCCCGGAAACCCAACCATCACGTCGGCCCCAAACGCTGCGTTCGGCATCCGCGCAAATGCCGCTTCGATTCTGCCGCGATAATGATGGGGACGATATTTGCGGTGCATCAGGCGCAGGATGCGGTCCGATCCGCTCTGCAATGGTGCGTGTACGTGCTTGGCAATGCGGGGAGAGCCGGCCATCAGGTCTAGCAGCTCGTCGGAAAAATCCATCGGCTCGACGGAGCTAAGGCGCAGCCGTTCGAGCGATGTCTCCTCCAGAATCGCCCTCAGCAGTTGAGCCAATCGCAGCTTGCGACCGCCCAGTTCGCGTCCCCAGCGGCCCAGATTAATCCCGGAAAGGACCACCTCCTTGTAGCCGGCTTCGGACAGGGAGCGGACCTGAGCGAGGATCTCGGCGAACGGCAGACTGCGGCTGCGCCCGCGCACGTAGGGAATGACGCAGAACGAACAGCGGTTGTTGCAGCCGTCCTGAATCTTGAGATTGGGACGCGTGCGATCGCCCAGCTTTCCAACCGCGACTCCTTCAAATACGGGCGAGCCGATGAGTTCTTGGTGAACGAAAATATCGCCGCGCAGGATTCTTGTCGTGGCGCTACCTCTATCGAATGGTCCGAAAGCGACGGGTGGGCTTAGCGATTCGACCGGAACAAACTGCGTGTTCCGCGGAGCGGAGAAGCATTCCTCGGAGAGGAGGCCGGCGATCTCACCTTTGTGAGAGTTCCCCACGACATAGTCGACGCCGGGCAAGGCAGCGAGCTCCTCCGGGCGGCGCTGCGCGTAACATCCTGTGACGACAATGCGCGCTAAGGGATTCTCCCGTCGCACGCGGCGCGCGGCCTGACGCACGCCGTAATCGGCCGCCGATGTTACGGTGCAACTGTTCAAAACCACCACGTCGGCGTCTTGATGTCCGCGGGCCGCTGCGAACCCGCGCTGCGCGAGCTGCTGTTCGAGCGCGGCTCCATCGGCCTGGTTGGCGCGGCATCCGAAGTTGACGATGTGGTAGCGAGCCATTGGTTGATTATAGAAGGAATGGCCACAGAGGCACAGAGACACGGAGGTAATATCTAAGTTAGGAAGAGAAGGGAATCGCGGACAGGCGTTTTACTTCATTTCAGCGTCTCGGTGCCTCCGTGCCTCTGTGGCTTCCTTACTGGAGCCGACCGGGAGTCGCTGCCGCCCGGCGCTGTTGGAAGCAATCGTGGCAATAGACGGGGCGTCCCTGCACGGGGACGAAGGGTACCTTGGCTTCGCGGCCGCATTGGGAACAGGTGACGGCGGCCTCGGGCTTTCCTGCGCTGCGGCCGCCGGCCCTCCGGCCCATTCCCTGTTGCCGATTGGCCTTGCATGCCTTGCAGCGTTTGGGCTCGTTCAGGAAGTTCTTTTCGGCGTAAAAGAGTTGTTCTCCCGCCGAGAAGACAAAATCGGCGCCGCAATCGACGCACTTCAACACACGGTCGATGAAGTCAGCCACGGCACTTATTCCACGAGAGAGTTACAGTCTACGGCCGGAAAGATGATCGCAATCCAACAGGGACACAACCACCTCTGCGGAGTCCGCCAACGCTTCCAATGGACTTTCGGAACGAATCGCAATCGAAACGGCCCAAGGAAGCTGAATCCCTCGGGCCGCTGAAACTAATCCGATGTTTCCCGCCTGGTTTTCTTGCGGTTGCGCTTGCGAGCGAGCGCGGCTTTGACCCGCTTTTTCTCGCCCGGCTTCAAATAGAACGAATGCTTCTTGACTTCCTTGATGATGTCCTCTTGCTGGACCTTTCGTTTGAAACGGCGAAGGGCGTTTTCAAGCGATTCACCTTCTTGAATCCTCACTTCCGCCACACGATACACCCCCTAACCGTTTGAAGTTTCATTGTTGCTAAGGCTATACTGGAAACTCTGGCCGGGAAAGTCAAGGGGTTTCTGCGGCCAGGGACCGCGAATCGGGTTAAGGATCGAGAAGAAACGGTCTCAGTTTTCGTCTCAGGTGGACCTCGGGACCGGTATTCGGAGACTTCGCTCGCAACCATCAACACCCGGCGTGCACGCTCGCCGCCGGGAGCTTTGGGTCGCGCCATCGAGCGGAAGGAATTGCGGGAACCAGGACTCGGTTCCCGCTACTCGCACACAGACCAAGGATTCTGGCAATGCAAAAAATGTTGTGCCTGGTGCTCGCCGGAGGCGCCGGCGAACGGCTTTATCCGCTGACCCGCGACCGGGCCAAGCCCGCCGTCCCGTTCGGAGGTGTTTATCGGATCATCGATATCGTTCTCAGCAATTGCATCAACTCCGGACTGCGAAAAATCTTCATTCTGACCCAATACAAGTCGCTCTCGCTGAACAGCCACATCCGCTTCGGCTGGAATATCTTTTCGAGCGAACTGGGCGAGTTTATCGAGATCCTGCCGCCCATGCAGCGTATCAGCGAGAACTGGTATTTGGGCACCGCAGACGCCGTTTACCAGAATATCTATAGCATTCTCACCGAGGCCCCCGAGAACGTCCTGATCCTGGCTGGCGATCACATATATAAGATGGACTACGCGCGGATGCTCGAGCATCATCAAGCCACAGGAGCGGATGTCACCGTGGGGACGATTCGCGTGCCCGCCGAGGAGTCGTACCGTTTTGGTGTGGCGAAGGTAGCCCCCGACACCCGGATTGTGGATTTTCTGGAAAAGCCGCTACAGAACCTGCTGGACTCCTTTAGCAACGAGGGTGCAATCTATGCTTCCATGGGAATCTATGTCTTCAAGACCGAGGCACTGCTCTCGATCCTGCGCCAGGACGCCGAGGATACCCACTCCAACCACGACTTCGGACGCAACATTCTGCCGGCCATGCTGCAGGGTTACCGGGTTTGCTCTTACCAGTTTGTGGACAAGAACCAGCGGGAAAAAACCTATTGGGAGGACGTAGGAACGCTCGACACTTATTACGCGGCCAACATGGACCTGGTTTCGGTCAGCCCGGTCTTCAACCTCTACGACAAGGACTGGCCTATCCGCACGCTCCAGGAGCAATATCCCCCGGCCAAGTTCGTTTTCGCGCAGGAGGGGAACCGCATGGGGGTGGCGCTCGATTCCATAATCTCGAACGGATCCATCGTCAGCGGAGGCCGCGTGGTGCAGAGCGTGCTTTCTCCCGGCGTCCGGATCAACAGCTACTCCGAGGTGCACTGCTCGATCTTGTTTTCCGGCGTCAACGTGGGACGCCATTGCCGTCTCAAGCGCTGCATCGTTGACCGGGATATACGGATTCCGCCCAACACGCAGATCGGCTACGACCTGGATCAGGACCGCGATCGCGGCTTCACAGTGACCGATTCCGGCATTGTCGTGATTGGCCGCGGCTCCTCCGGCATCGAGGAGGAAACTCCTGTACTCCTCTCACAAGGGGGATTCAGTGAGCCTTAAGTGTAGGTATCCGAACCGCGATCCCGCATTGCGGGAGAGCTGTCACCCCGGCATTCCTGACGGAATGCTCGGGTAGCCGCTTGGTGAATTGCGGGGTTTTGAAACGGCGGAGAATGGACGGCTAAGAGCCAATGGCAAAGGAATCAAACACCGAAATCAAGTCGGTGAAGGCCCGGGAGATTTTGGACTCTCGCGGGAATCCCACAGTGGAAGCCGACGTCACGTTGCACGGCGGAAGTGTCGGCAGAGCCGCCGTACCCAGTGGCGCTTCCACCGGCGAGCACGAAGCGATCGAGTTGCGTGACGGCGATCCAAAGCGATATCTCAAGAAAGGGGTACTCAAGGCCGTTGAGAATATCAACAAGACCATCGCCCCGGCGCTGGTGGGGCGCGACGGCGCAGATCAGCCGCAGCTCGACAGACTGCTGCGGGACCTGGACGGGACACCTAATAAGTCGCGTCTGGGAGCGAATGCGATCCTAGCCGTCTCGATGGCGGCGGCGCGCGCCGCGGCCATTTCCAAAGGCTTGCCTCTTTACCGTTATCTCGGCGGCAAGCAAGCATCCACCCTGCCCGTCCCGATGATGAACATTCTCAACGGCGGCGCGCATGCCGACAATAACGTCGATTTCCAGGAGTTCATGATCGTGCCTTTGGGCGGCGCGCGCTTTTCCGAGGCGCTCCGCATGGGCGTGGAAACTTTCCACAGCCTGAAAGCGGTGCTTTCGAAAAAAGGCTACGCCACGGCGGTGGGAGACGAAGGAGGGTTCGCTCCCAGTCTCAAGTCGAACACCGAGGCGCTGGACCTTATATTGGAGGCCATTCAGAAAGCCGGTTACCGGCCGGGCGAGGACGTGGCGCTGGCGCTCGATCCCGCCTCGAGCGAGTTTTTCGAAGACGGCAAGTACGTCTTCAAGAAATCCGACCACAGTTCCCGCACGGCCGAGCAGATGGCGGATTTCTATGCGGACTGGGTGCGGCAGTACCCCATCGTCTCGATTGAAGACGGCCTGGCGCAGGACGATTGGGTGGGATGGAAGCTGCTGACGAACCGGCTCGGATCGAAGATTCAACTCGTAGGCGACGATCTGTTTGTCACCAACACGGAGCGCTTGCAAAGGGGAATCCGGGACGGCGTCGCCAATTCGATTCTCATCAAACTGAACCAGATCGGCACGCTGACCGAGACGCTCGACGCCATTCGGATGGCCCACGGCAGCGGATACAGCGCCGTAATCTCGCACCGGTCGGGCGAAACCGAGGACGCTTTCATCGCGGATCTCGCCGTGGCCACCGGCGCCGGACAGATCAAAACCGGCTCAGCCAGCCGCACCGACCGCATTGCGAAATACAACCAGTTGCTGCGGATTGAGCAGGAGTTGGGGGCGGAGGCGAAGTTTCTGGGGCGTGCAACAAAGTTTGGCGGTGGGAAGAGTTCCGGCGGTCCTGCATGAATCTACTCTGCAAGTTGATGTCCGTCCGCTGATATCCATGAAACCAAAACCACTCTTACTAATCATTCTGGACGGTTGGGGATTCAGTCCCTCGCGCGACGGCAACGCCATTGCTCTGGCGCGCAAGCCCACCTGGGACGAGTTGAACCGCAGCTTCCCAAACACTCTCATCCACACGTCCGGTTCTTATGTCGGCCTCCCCGACGGGCAGATGGGCAACAGCGAAGTCGGCCATCTCAACATCGGAAGCGGCCGGATCATCCACATGGACATCACCCGAATCGACAACATGATCGCCTCCGGCGAATTCTTCCGCAACCCGGTTTTGGCTGGCGCCATGGAGCACGCGCGCACGCGCCGCCTGCATCTGATGGGACTGGTGAGCGACGGCGGGGTCCATTCGCACCAGGAGCATATCTATGCCCTCCTGCGAATGGCGCGGCAGATGGGTGTGGAGCAGGTCTTCGTCCACGCCTTCC
>Ga0209726_10007458_pt1 | contig 12241 bp, 14 predicted proteins | sample Subgrocontami54m_FD_187453 | JGI IMG/M metagenome (GOLD analysis project Ga0209726, IMG submission 187453) | Subsurface groundwater microbial communities from S. Glens Falls, New York, USA - GMW46 contaminated, 5.4 m (SPAdes) (version 3) | ecosystem: Environmental > Aquatic > Deep subsurface >... | reverse complement strand
TGTTATAGGGGGTGCGTTGGGGTTTTCTGATGAATTTAAAAAAGAATATGAAGCACTCTCGCTTTCACGATTGACGTTTCCTCACCAGCTTGCTAGAATTGTTTTGCTTGAACAATTATACCGCTCCATGACACTATTACATGGCAAACAGTATCATTATTAGCAAAATTTTTAGCGTAGGTAGTAAGAGTTTTTGCGGGCCTGCCCGCCGAAGCTCTTGCCGTCGCGTAGCTATGGCGAAGCACGATTAGCGTAGGCGGGTATCGTATAATGGCTATTATGGGTCCTTGCCAAGGACCAGATAGGGGTCCGATTCCCCTTACCCGCTCCAGTGAAAAGGTTGTCATTTTCGGATGGCGACTTTTTCATTTTAAACTGCGTGGGGAGGACGGGATCTTGATATTGAGGGAATTACAGAGTATACTAGTAAAGAAACTAGAAGAAGTTCCTGCAGGTTTATTTTATTTATTAACCTTATTTTGCATATGGCATATGACCCTGATGCTTTAAAGGGCGAAGACGAAGCAACGTTAGCTGTATCGGGCAGTTTTGACGCATTGTTGTCTGATATTTCAGATGAAATCAAAGAAACTGAAGCGGTTGAGATATATAAAAAAATTGCAGAAGATGAATTGAGGCGTCATGGAGCATGGTTAAAATCAGAGACGCATCGAGATGAATTATCGCGCCTTGAAAATAGAAGTGATTTTTATAAAGGAGGACGATATTATTATATAGTAACGGGAAATACCGATGGTCAAACCAAATGGGTGCAGGATACTGCAAGACTGAAAGACGAAGAAGATGCTGTAATTGTTAGGAAGAATAAGGTAGAAAATGCAATAACAGGAGATAGATATGAACATGAATCCTTTCCTCTCGATGACGAGGTGTTATTAAATGAGGATAGGTGGACGCTTGCCGCGAAGGCGGGATCGAGATACATGCCCAATGTTTTTGATAAGGAACCGCATTCTCCCTCAGAGTTGATTCAAAATATGATAGAGGCTCGGAATAGACATTTACTCGGGAAGGAAAATCCAGGAGGATTGCGCCCGGGTGCTAGGGAGTTGCTCGATGGCTTTACTGGATATCATAGAATAGCATTTGGCATAGGCGTTGCTGCGCTTGAGACGGAGGATATAGCGATTGCAGCACGAGCATTTGCTTTTGGTGAAAGCATTCAAAACATGCCGGAACATGTAGTAAGTAGGGTTAAAGCGTTATTGGAGGTTTTGCCTTTGGATAAGAGAAAGGAATTTGTTCTTGCATACAAAAACGAGCAAAAGACATTCGAGAATATACGTATGGAGGTACAAAAGGCCGATGCTGAACTAGACGCAAAAATTCTTAAAGGCGGTACTATCCTGATGCTTGAAAAGACTGACTGGTAGGGTGATAGGTTTGAAAAAAGGTATCTCGCTATGGGTAAAGCATGAGACGTCCCAACATCAGAACCATGGGTCCGAACTTCGTCTACGATCTCGCTCCAAATAAAAACTAAAGGAATTCACTTTTTAACAAGTGGATTTTCTTTTTTTTAGAGCGTGCTAAGATACACGTTATTATGGAAAAGGAAATGAAAATCGCCGTGTTTATCGCGGCATATAATGAAGAAAAAATGATCGAGCACGTCATTGATGATGTGCATACTGTCATGTCGAATATTATCGTTGTGGATGATGGTTCAACAGATACTACCTACCAACGTGCCGAACAAAAAGGTGTTGTAGTACTCCAGCATTGTATAAATAGGGGTAAGGGTGTTGCAATTCGAACGGCAACCCAATATGCGCTCGAGCATGGAGTTGATATATTGATTCACTTTGATGCGGATGGGCAGCATCATGCAAATGATATCCCAAAACTTATTGAACCGATTCTAAAAGGCGAGGCAGATGTGGTACTTGGGTCACGTTTTATGCACCCCCAGGATTCTAACGCACCATTTTGGAGAACATTTATGTTAAAGGGTGCCATACTTTTTAGTTGGATTTTTTCGGGTATCATGCTTTCCGATGCGCACAACGGCTTGCGCGCGTTTAATAGGCATGCGCTCAAGTCAATTATTATTCGTGAAGATGGTTTTACCTATGCCTCAGAAATTTTAGATGAAATTCGTAGGCTCACCTTGCGATATGCCGAAGTGCCTGTTACTATTACGTATAGTGATTATTCGCTTCATAAGGGACAGTCATCATGGAATGCGATTCGTATTGCATACCGCCTTTTTTGGAGAACATTTTTTTTAAAATAATATATGATTATTCAATTATTTGTTACGCTTGTTTGTGTACTCATTCTTTTTAAGGCATTTGGCGTATACCGAAAAAAAGAAGTTCGTTTTTTTACTTTTTTTATCTGGTCGCTTTTTTGGATTCTTGCTATTATACTCGTGTGGCAGCCGGACCTTACGAATTATCTCGCACGATTTTTACAAGTAACTCGTGGTGTTGATGCCGTTTTTTATCTTGCATTCACACTTCTGTTTTATTTAATCTTTCGGCTCATGGTGCGCATTGAACGACTTGACCAAGAAATTACCTCATTAGTAAAAGATTTGGCACTTCTTGAACGAAAAGTCCACGATAGTAATAAAAGGAATTCCCTATGAAAAAATCATCACGTACAAAGTACGATATAATATCAATCGGAGAAGCTGGCTTGGACAGTTTTTTGAATTTAGAAAGTGCTTCAGTGATGTGTAGTGTTGATAAAAAAAATTGTTGGTTGTGTCTGAGTTATGCCGAAAAAATTCCGGTAAAAGATTTTCATGAAACGCTGGGACATAATGCGTGTAACAATGCAGTTGGTTCTGCTCGATTGGGCTTGAAAACGGCCCTGTACTGCATTGTAGGTGGTGATGATACGGGCGATAAGATATTAAAAAGATTAGATGATGAAGGCGTATCGTGCGAATATGTGCAAGTTCAGAAAAAATCAAAAAGCACGTATTCGGTTGTGTTGAATTATCAAACTGAGCGAACCATTTTATTATGTCATAGTCCGCATGCATACAATCTTCCTAAACTCGCAACATCCCAATGGGTGTATGTAACATCCATGAGAAAAGGTTTTGAAAAAGTACATAATAGGATTATTCCCTATATTAAAAACGGAAAAGCAAAGCTTGCATTTAATCCTGGACCCGAGCAGCTTTTGGCCGGGAAAAAGGCGCTTGAGCCATTGTTGCGTGTGTGTTCATTACTTATTTTGAATAAAGAAGAGGCAGAGAGCATATTAGGAGATCACTCAAAAATGAAGACTATCCCTGAATTGCTTCACGAGCTTTATCAATTAGGCCCTAGCCTCGTAATTATTACTGATAGTTCAAATGGAGCCTATGGATTTGATGGACATGAAACGTATTTTGCAAAACCGCTTCCCTCAAAAGTATTAGAGCGTACAGGTGCGGGTGATAGTTTTTCAACCGGGCTACTAGCCGCACTGCATTATGGAAAACCACTCAAAGAAGCGTTGTTGTGGGGTGCTGGCAATGCGGCTTCAGTCATCGAATATATCGGACCGCAAAAAGGATTGCTAACAAAATCGAAACTTTTAAAACGGTTGTGTAATGCTTCTAATTACTGCAAAAAAATATAAATGTTAGTTACTCTTAAAACATTACTTACAGATGCGAACCGCCGAGGGTATGCGGTTGGTGCTTTTAATGTTACCAATTTAGAATCGGTACAGGCAGTTATTGCGGCAGCCGAAAATTTAAAACGACCTGTTATTATTCAAACAACTGAAAAAGCAATTTCCTATGCAGGGCTCCATACCATTCGTTCACTGTGTATGACGGCGGCAATGAATGCAAAAGTTCCGGTTGCTTTTCATATGGATCATGGAAAGGATCTCACATTGGTTAAGCAATGTATTGATTCAGGATGGACTTCGGTCATGTTTGACGGGTCGGCGCTACCCTATAAAGAAAATCTGGCAAAGACAAAAAGGGTAGTTGCGTGGGCGCGCAAGCGAGGCGTTTCAGTCGAGGCGGAATTGGGGGCGCTTAAAGGAAAAGAAGATTTTGTGGACATAAAAGAGCAAGAAGCATTTTTTACCGATCCCAAGCAGGCGGTTGATTTTGTAACACAGACCGGCATTGATGCGCTTGCAATTTCTGTCGGCACGGCCCATGGGCCTTTCAAATTTTCTGGAGATGTTCACCTTGACTATAAACGAATAGGTACGATAAAAAAATTAACAAAAAAACCTCTTGTGCTTCATGGGGCAAGCGGAGTGCCGCAGGAAATTGTGGATGAGCTTCATAATCATTGTGATGATTTGGGCGATTGCGCACGACTTTCAGGTAGCAAAGGGGTACCGGATAGTGCGATTAAAAAAGCAATTAAAAATGGCATCAACAAAATCAATATAGATTCAGATTTACGTATCGCATGTTTAGATGGCATTCGCACCTCACTTTTAGAAAAAAAAGAAGAGTATGACCCGCGGGTATTCTTGGCTGCAGGAAGAGATAAAATGACGGAAGTTGTCATGCAGAAAATTAAACTTTTTAGAAATTAGGAACTATGAGAATTTTAGTTACTCATCCTATTCAAAAAATAGGAATTGATCTTTTAAAGAAACAAGGTTATAACGTGACACTATATCGGGGAGACCCGATTCTTTCCGGCAAAAAATTAAAGAGAATTGTAAAAGAAAAAAAATATGACGCGCTTCTTACATTGCTCACAAATACTATTGATGGAGCGGTTATGGATGCCGCAGGGCCGCAGCTTAAAGTCATTTCAAATTTTGCCGTGGGGTTTGATAATATCAATCTTGAGGCAGCGCGAAAAAGAAAAATTGCAGTAACCAATACACCATGCCAGAATTTAGCAGATGCAGTTGCAGATCATACCATTGCCCTTCTCTTTGCACTGCTTCGAAATATTGTAAGTGGAGATAGATTTATGCGAGCAGGAAAATTTAAAGGTTGGGAACCGGAATTATTCATTGGTTGCGATATTCGAGGAAAAACACTGGGACTTATTGGGTTGGGGCGCATTGGCAAAGGGGTAGCAAGTCGTGCGCTGGCATTGGGCATGAACATTTTCTATCATGATGTGAAACGCGATGAGCTGTTTGAAAAGTCTGAAGCGCAGTATAAGCCCCTGAATGACCTTTTAGCGACAAGTGATGTGATAAGTCTGCACGTACCTCTTCTTCCCACAACAAGGCATCTTATTAATACTAAAACTATTTCAAAAATGAAAAAGGGTTCGTATCTGATAAATACTTCACGGGGCGCAATCGTTGATGAGATGGCAGTTGCACAGGCACTTGTAGCTAAAAAGCTGGCAGGATATGGGACGGATGTATTTGAGTGCGAACCAAAGACATCGTGTAGTCCGACAAAATATGATTTGAGAAAAATTCCTAACACTATTCTTACACCTCATATTGCATCAGCCACGAAATCAGTACGCGACGCTATGGCAATAATGGCTGCGCAAAATATTATTGATGTACTAGAACAGGGTTCAAGCTCCCATCAGGTTGCGTAAAAAAATATTTTAAAAACAAAAAAAGTTCTATTAAAAAATAGAACTTTTTTCTTTTCGCACTTACAACATTGATAGGCTAGACAGAGTACTATTGGAGAGATTTTTGAATTCCCTCATTGATGGTTATTTTAGGGTCGAAGCCTAATTTTTGGCGCGCTTTCGTAATGTCGGCAACATAGTGTATTACTTCACCGACGCGAGTTTCAAATGTGGTAATGGTGCTATTGCTTTTGAGGAGCTCTTTAATAAGCTGCGCAATTTCTATAAGGGTTGATCCTTGACCACTAGCAATATTAAAGATGTCATTTTTTACCACATCAAACGAACGTATAGCTAAATCGATTCCTTCAACCGTGTCATCGATATGTGTAAAATCGAGCAGTTTTTCTTTTCCAAAGATGCCAATATCTTTTTGTGCTTTTGCCAATCTGATGAAAAGCGGAATTACACGGTCACTCTCGTCATACATTCCGTAAACGTTAGAGAAACGGAGAATAATAAAGTTGATTCCGTAGCATTGGCGGTAGGAATGAATCAGTGCCTCACCAGCAATTTTTGAGGCAGAGTAGGGGTTCTCACAATTTTTTATGTACAAGTCATTTTCCAAATGAATAGTTTTTTCAGAATTTCCATATACCTCACGAGATGAAGAAAAGAGTATTCTTGAAATCGAGCGGCATCGCGCCAGTTCAAGGACATTAAATAATATTTCAAAATTATCACGGGCTAGATGCGGGTCGATAATGAGATTATGAACGCGGGCGTTTGCGGCAAAATGAATAATGAGATCTATTTCACGGTCTTTTGGAATCGCATTGAAAAGTTCATCTTTATTGCGAAGATCTACGAGAGTGGTTTTTTGATTGATTATTTCATTCCACCGATTATACTGCTTATCAATACAGATAAGCTGATGTCCTTCTTCTAATAATTTTTCAGCTAAACGCGTGCCGATCATGCCGCTGCTGCCGGTCAAAAGAATTGTCATTATATTTTTTTCTTATATAGCCCGTAGGAGAATCGAACTCCTGTTCTCAGGATGAAAACCTGATGTCCTGACCACTAGACGAACGGGCCATGCCGAATTGAGATATTCTAACCGAGAGTACCATTTTCGTCAATATGATATGATGAGCGATATTATATTAATGTAAGAAATAAATGAAATAAGGATCGTAGGTGTTAAGCTCTTAATTTATTTATAATATACATACTATATATGCTTAGTGCACAGATCTTCTTTTTTCTTACCCATATTGTTATTGGTACCATAGAATTTTTTCTTGCCTTGCGGGTGTTTCTAAAATTCTTAGGGGCAAGTACTAGCTCTTCATTTGTGCGATGGATTTATGATACAAGTGAGCCACTCCTTGCACCCTTCCAAGGTATTTTCCCCTCAAAAGTATTTGAAGGCACGTTTGTGTTAGAGTTTTCCACACTTCTGGCGTTAGTTGCGTATGCATTTGTGGGTTATATTCTCACAGAAATTATTCGTCTAGCACAATCATTATCTACACTGCCAACTATCGAAAAAAAATAATGTATTTATAAAAACCCTTCGTGATAGCGAAGGGCTTTTTATTGGCGACGCTGTTTAATCATCATCGTCTTCATCCTCATCATCTTTACGATCTTTCCATTTATCGTCATCATCTTCGTCGTCATCATCTTCTCTCTCAATTTTTATTTTAAGCTCGAGAACATTTCCATTTTGAATAACACTTTGTATCTTACCGTGTTCAGGAACTATATTTGAAATTTCATTTTCTAAATCACTATCAAAATGAAGCGATGGTGATGGGGTAATTATTTTTTCTAAAGCTGGTAGGCGTTCAAACTCTACTGAGCTATCAAGGTTTGATTGAGCCTCCGGAATTGATACGGTGCTTGCAGATAGAAATAAAATAATAGTAATTATAAGTGTCATATAATGCAAATAATTAATCATTATATATAGTGAGACCTGGGCGTAATGTTTCTTACAAAAACGCAAAACCCCGCCTGGCAAAATGTCAAGACGGGGTATAAAACGAACAAAAGATTTACTTCCTTAACACAACTGTCAAATATTCTGCTTCGGGTTGGATTTCAAATCCAGCAAGTCCCATCGCAACACAATCATCAATACGAAGTGAAAGTTTATTATTCCATTGCGGCGTTATGGTTTCACCGGAATTGAAAATGATATCAATATAGTCATCGATATCCCTTACTTTACGTTGACTTTTTAGAATGAGATAATTTATAACATAATAAATTGGCGCATCCATTCGGAAAAAGTTGATTTCATGAATCATGCGGCCACCTGGTTTGAGAACATGATGCGCTCCTCGAAGCACGTGGCCCGAATCTTCTTGGCTTACGATGACCTCACAAAAGAAGTCATGAGAAATAATAAGATCGAATTCCTCGGCGTCATAGAAGGAGGACAATTTTCGAGCATCTCCCACTTCAGGCCTGAAGATTTCAGGAACTCCTAAATTCCGAATATCAATACCCTTACATTGTGCTCCATACTGCTCTAAGACATGCAATGCAAATCCTGGGCCGCATCCGAGTTCAAGAACTCGTAATCCAGAAACAAGATTATTGAATTTCTCAATAAGCTCTTCCGGGGTTTTGTAGTTAGTATCGCCGCCAAGTTCGTGATAGACGGTCCAAAACAAATGGTCGTAACATTCCGATGCAGGACGCGTTACATATCCCAAGTCAGAAGGCGTAGAATATGATACTGGCTGATATTTTTCATATGCAAAAAGTACCTTTTTATGAGTTTCGAATCGTAACCAGTCATCGCTTCTTGGCCAGGTAAATTTTGCATTTTTTCGTTCCTCGGCAAGTTGTTCATGAAATACGACAAGAAAAACTTGGTCCGGAGGAACTCTTCCTAATCGTGCAAGTTTAAGAACTTCATTCGGAGCGATCTCAAGTAATTCTTCATAACTTCTTACAAGCATGCGCAAAGATAATTCAAAGAATGTTCTTTGTGTTGCGTGCATGGGGTTGCTCCTTTTTTGCTGAAGAAAATTAGTATTTTTGTAAGGCACGGAGATTTAACCCAGTTTTTATCGCATAGGTTCGTATTCTGCTGTCACATGAAACATAGTAATTTTGTTTGGCATCATGATCTAGCCAACGTTGTGCCGAACGAATTGCGTTTGCAGGCAAGTGGTGCGCGCATGCAATATACATTGTAAGATCAACTCGCTTTGTTTCGTATGTTTTTTCAAAGAGAGAAAACTGTTTGGCAGATAATCTTTTTACAAGACTACAAATATTACTGATTGCAAAAAGATACGCAGCTTTGAGATGATCATTTCCTCTCAGCTTAGAAATACTTCCGACAATTCGATCTGCTTGAAGCGTTCTATTTATACTAGATGCACCTCGAATTTCTTTGCCGGTATCGTATAATGCAAATTCAGTAAATTGGAATGGCCCGAACGAAGTTTTAGAATCATAAATTGCAGGGAGTGATTCAATATATTCTCGTCCGCCATTGCGCAAAAGAAAATCTGCTAATCTCGCATTAAACTCTCCATCGCTTCCTGGCATTAGTTCAGTAAGCATGTATGCTGCCAAATCTCGTGCATTGATAAAAAGACTCAATTTTTTTACAAGCACAAGTTCTTTGGGGGAAAGTCCTTTCACACGCGCTACTTCATTCCAATTGATCGACGATCGTACTTCATGTACTTCTTGATTAATCAATAAAAGATATTCTTTTAGTGAGATACAAGTAATTTTTCCATGTCGATAGCGCTTGAGAATCGTATCTCGCACCTCGGTAATAACTTGGTTTCCAGGAGAGCGTGCTACTTTAAATCCCCATAGGCGTTTGAGATTATCGTAGAAGTTAATGTGTAGTTTCGGAGAAATAGTTTTTCCATTTTCTGTTCCAAGATAAAACGCATATAAATCAGCTGCATGATATCCGGAAAGATGTTGCATCTGATATTCTCTTCTTTGTGCAACACTATTCGGTTTTCTTTCAGTGTTCGTCAAGAAAAAAAATAAAAGTACAAGAATAGCTAAAAGGAGATTTCTTTCTTTTGATTTTTTCATTTCTCTCTTTCTTTTTATATTGTCAAATAACAACTAAATCATCGGAAGGCTAACACGATTTTTTGAAAATGTCAATCCCGCCCCAGAGTGCTGGAGCGGGATAACAAAAGAACAAAAAAATATTATGAAACAAGAACTACTTTGATACCGCGTTCGTCAAGTTTTTTCCAAATCATTGGATATTCTTGTCGTGCAATGCGGCACATAGTATCAAGATCCCATATACCTTGGGTAAAAAAGTCAGAATGATTTCCATCTCTGGGATCATATGATTTATTCGGAAACGTTAGATACGTCCATCCGTTCATATACAAAAGATGTGCTTGTCCTTCGGCCCTAACGGGTAAATTAGTCACAAGCCTATCGCCAATAGTAAAGATTGAAAGGCCATCGCTTACGAGCAGTTCCTTAAGTTGGTCATGATCACGTGATGATAACTGATCACCATCGGGAAGGTAATATGAATTACAACGGCTATCCCAGCACCCGTAATAATAAACGGGGCTTGTGAGTACTGGTTTGTCATTTGAAAATGTGCCAACAAAGAATGTTCTGTGTTCCTCGAGAATTACACGTGCAGCAATGCGCTTAATTTGATCAACTTTAAATATTGTTGCGAGCATTTCACAATCTTCAAGATTATTGCCGAGCAACAATAGGAAAAGTGAAAAAGCCATATGTGGACCTGATCGCAATATTTCAACAACTATTTTTGCAAGTGAATAAGGAATAATGCGTGCACGTGCACTCCACCCCTCCTTAGTGTTTCTTATAAAGGTAATGCGGTATGCAAATTGCAATGCAAGGTCATCTGACATGTCTTGCTCAATAAGTTCAAACATTCTACAGTAATGCGTAGCTCCTACGAAGCTGATAATTACGGGAGAGATTTCAACAATCAATCCATCAGGATTTTTTTCAATACTCGTAGGATCACAGTGTTGTGGAGCCGCAATTAGCGGTAGTGATAGATCAATATTAGATATCTTTGGATATGATCTTATTGAGTGGGGACTCAAACAAGGTGATGAACGCAAAGTATACATTGAGTCATATACATGACTTTCGCAAAGTGCCGTAGCTTCAGTATATACACGTGGATAAATACCATACACGAGATTTGCAAAATCCATAACTTCCGGATTGATAACAAATACGCCATTTTGCACAGGGGATTGGAATGGATGAAATGCAAGAGGAGTTTTTTCTTGGTTCATGTCATGTCTTTCTTTTTTTAATTTTCAAATAACAATTATAAAATCACGGGTAGGGTATCATGGTATTTTGAAAATGTCAATCCCTGAATTCAAGTAATCCGTAACTAGTAACCAGTAACTCGTAATAAATACAATACAAAATAACAACGCAAAGAACCCCTCTTTAAAGGGGTTCTTAACAAAAGAACAAAAAATTATTGTGGAATTAGTACAACCTTAAATCTATGTGTATCAATTCGTTTCCAAATCAATGGATACTCATGTCTGGAAATCATGCACATTTGATCAAAATCCCATTCTCCTTGAGTGAAGAAATTTGAATGAGAAGATCCTCTTCCGTCTCCTGATGTATCCCAAAATGCAAGAAGTGTCCAGTCATTAACATGATACAAATGCGATTCACCATCACTTTTTATAGGTTCATTAGTGTTTGGTAATTTTCTTTGAGGACACCTTTTTGCAGTGCTGAAAAATTCAAGAACCGGATAGTCAAAGGTTTTTCTTTCAAAAACAAAATCTTTAATGACACCCATTGATTCTTTTAAATCATGTTCGTCTTTTATATTCACTCTTTCACCGCCTGGGGTATATAATAAATGTCCGCTTTTTTGATTCCAATGAACTCCGTAATAGTAGAGAGGGGTTTTTAGGATAGGTATTTCAACGCTTGAAATTTTTACCGCATTAGTAAATTTATATGTCATGCCATTCCATACAAATAGTGCGGACATAGTGCTATCAGGATTGTATGAAATATCCATAAGTGTGACGTTGTTTTTATTATCCAATTTTCTTCTCCTTTTTGATTTTAAGTACTCAAAAAATCATCCCGAGTTCAATCGAAGGGTTGCAATAAATTTTCAAATAACATAAATCGTCAAAACAGTATCACCGTTTATTCAAAATGTCAACATGTTATAACACGAAGAACCCCTCTTTAAAGGGGTTCTTAACAAATGAACAAAAACTAAAATTGAAATGAGATTGTAGGTGAAATTACTACGGCTTGGTTATTGACACTGAAGTTATGTGTGACACCAGTCGTGATATTAAGTCGTGTATTTTGTGCGATTGCAACAGACGGTGTGACGAGGACAGAAACTGAGTGTGTATTGTTTGGGTTATACTGATAACCAATTCCTGTGCTAACTCCGAAATCTTTAGTGATACCAATGCTAAGTCCTGTCCCAACGCGAGGACTAATTGAGGTCGGCGCGGAGTGGAGAACTCCAGTCTGAACGACAATCGCAACAATTTTCTCAACAGGAATTTTCACACTTCCCATTACTACCGACCCCATTTGGACGGGCTTTCCGTCTAGGGGGATCATATAGTTTTCGCCAACTGCAACTCCAAACGAAGGGGTCGCGACTCCAACGATGCTCGCTGCCATGATACTGAACATCTCTTTTCTCCTTTTTTCACTTTTCAAGTTACAATACGATA
>Ga0209726_10007453_pt1 | contig 12247 bp, 13 predicted proteins | sample Subgrocontami54m_FD_187453 | JGI IMG/M metagenome (GOLD analysis project Ga0209726, IMG submission 187453) | Subsurface groundwater microbial communities from S. Glens Falls, New York, USA - GMW46 contaminated, 5.4 m (SPAdes) (version 3) | ecosystem: Environmental > Aquatic > Deep subsurface >... | reverse complement strand
CGCCGCGCACCGGCTCGCCGGCGAGCCGGTAGCCCGGAAACCGCGCCAGGAACCGGCCGATGGCAATCCGGCCCTCGAGGCGGGCGACGTTGAGGCCGGCGCAGATGTGCACGCCCGAGCCGAACGCGAGGTGGCGGTTGGGCTCGCGCCCCACATCGAGCCGGTCGGGATCGGGGAACTCGGCGGGGTCGCGGTTGGCGGCGCCGATGCCGATGGTGATGAAGGTGCCGGCCGGCATATCGACGCCGCCGATCGTCACCGGCGCCGCGATGACGCGGTTGCCGAGCTGGTTGGAGCTCTCGAAGCGCAGGAACTCCTCCACCGCGGTGCGGATCAGCTCCGGCCGCGCGATCAGGCGCGCCTTCTCCTCCGGCCATTCGAGCAGCGCGTAGAGGCCGTTGCCGACGAGGTTGGTGGTGGTCTCGTGGCCGGCATTGAGGATGAAAATGATGTTGTGCAGCAGCTCGCGCTCGGACAGCCGCGCGCCGTCCTGCTCGCCCTGGATCAGCCTTGTCAGCACGTCGCGGTCGGGGTCGCCCGGATGCGCGCGCCGGTCGGCGACCAGCCGCGTGAGGTATGCGACGAAGCCCGCCACCGCCCGCTCGCCGCGCTCGCGCTGCGCCTCGCTCAGCACCGGCTCGAGCGCGCCCAAAATGGCGAGCGACCACTCCCGCAGCGGCCCCCGATCGTCGCGCGGCACCGCCAGCAGGTTGCCGATCACCTCCACGGGGACGGCGGCGGCGAGGTCGGCGATCAGATCGGCGCGGCCCTTGGCCGCCATGGCATCGAGCAGGCCGTCGACCAGCGCGACGACCGGCGCTTCCATGTCGGCGATGGCGCGCGGCGTGAAGGCCCCCGCGATGATGCGGCGCACGCGCGTATGCAGCGGCGGATCGTTGAAGACGAGGCTGGTCGTGTGGTGCTCGTAGAGCAGACTGTCGCCGTACTTGGGCGCGAACTCGCGCTTCTTGTCGGAGGAATAGGTGGCGGCATCCTTATAGACCGCAACGCAGTCGGCGTAGCGAGTGAGAAAATAGCTGCCGTCGGGTTGGCGCTGCGCCGGCGCATGTTCGCGCAGCGCGTGATAATAGGGGTAGGGGTTGGCGTAGTAGTCCGCAGGCAGCTGCCGCAAGTCGAAGGCCTCAGCCGCCGCCCGCGCCGTGGCGGCGTCGGCAAAGCGGGCCGGACTACGCTCGTTCATCTTCAAATCCAAGAATCCCCTCACCCCGACCCTCTCCCCGCAGGCGGGGAGAGGGGGAGGCCATCGCGAAACCGCCCAATTGCTGCGGCACGGTACCGGCAGGAGCGACAGGGTACCGGTGAGGCGGTCGGCCGAGCAAGGCCCGACCCGGGCATTCCTGATTCGAGCCTATCGGGGAATTCGCGTCATTCGAGGGAGTAGCGGGGGATGTCGGAACCCATATTTTCCATGACGGCGGACGACGATCTGCCGCGCACCATCCGGCGCGAGCGCGAGGCGCGCGACCGGGAAGCCAGGGAAGTCCGCGAGCGGGAGGCGCGCGAGCGGAGTGGGCCACCCTCCGTGCCGATCATCGAGCGCGAGAGCGCATTCCTGCTGGCGGCGCCGGCAGCGACGGTCACCGATATCGACGTGCCGTTCTTCAAGCTGATGATGTTCTTCGTCAAGGCGGTGTTTGCCGCCATCCCGGCGCTGCTCGCGCTGACCGCGCTGTTGTGGCTGTTCGGACAGGGCTTGCAGAGCGCCTTCCCGCAACTCCTGAAGATGAAGATCGACGTGCAGATCTATGCGCCGCAGTCGGCAGCGGACTTCCGCACCCACGCGGGCCCGCCGCCCAACGTCACGACCCAGGCGCATCCGGCGAGGAAGTAGGTCGGGTTAGCGCGTCAGCGCGTAACCCGACATTGCTACGAGCCAGCCACCGTATAGGTGAGCAGCGGCAGATCGCGGCCGGGCACCGCCTCGGACGGCACCGTGCCGGCGTCCACTGCGCCCTGGCGCCGGTAGAACCCCACCGCATTGGGATCGGAGGCGATCAGCAGCCGACAGCGCCCCTGCGCCCTCACCCACGCCAGCGCCGCCGCGAACAACACCCGGCCGACGCCGCGCCCGAGCGCGCGGGGCTCCACGAACAGGTGTACCAGATCGACGTCCTCGCCCAGCAGCGCGCAAGTCGTCACGCCCAGCGGCCGGTCGGCCGCGTCGACGGCGACGGCGACGAACACGCGACCCTCGTCGATGGCGGCGGGATCGATCTGCAGCGAGCGCCAGGAGGCCCGCATGAACTCCGCATCGTAGCCCCAGTGCGCCTTGGAGCGCACGCACAGCGCGCCGAGCAGAGAGGCTTCATCGGCTCGAGCTCTGCGAACGCGTATGGGCTCGGGCAAGCGTTTCACCATCGTCAGGTACTGGTGTCCGCGTGGATATCCCTCTACTCGACCAGTTATTGTGAAGCCGAGCCGGCGGTAGAACCCGGGCGCCTGAAAGTCGTGCGTCTCCAGCACGATCTGGGCACACCCGCGCGCTTTGGCCTCGGCCTCGACGGCGCGCATGAGGCGGCTGCCATGTCCCTGATTGCGCATATTGGCCGGAACGAACAGATTGCGGACATAGCAGGTCTCTCCCCACGTCCACCCGTATAGGCCCCCAACTGCCGCTCCATCCTCGTCTCTCAGGAACAGGGCGAGGAGCTTGCCGTCTGCTATCCCCGTCGCCTCGACGTTGAACTCGTAGAGGCGTTCGTCGAGGGAACGCACATCCTCGGGCTTGGGCTCCGTCTCCACAACCGCGCGTCTGTCGAGAGGATCGCTCATTGACCTGCCCATAGAGCGTCAAGCAACGCTCAGCGCTGGTCGCTTGCGCAAACGGCTTGTGCGGGACCGCAAGCCGGCAGAATATCACGGTCCCATCATCTGGAGAGCGCCATGATCTACGAGTATCGCGTCTACACCTGCCTTCCCGGCCGCCTGCCGGCCCTGCTCAAGCGGTTCGAGAGCGCCACACTGAAAATCTTCGAAAAGCACGGCATCAAGCAGGCCGGGTTCTGGACGGTGCTGATCGGCGACGGCAACAACAACCTGCACTACCTGCTCGCCTGGGAGTCGCTCGCCGACCGCGAGAAGAAATGGGCCGCGTTCCAGGCCGACCCCGCCTGGATCTCGGCCCGCGCCGAGAGCGAGCGCGACGGGCCGATCCTCTCCAACGTCATGAGCATGCTGCTGACGCCGACGGCGTTCTCGTCGGTGAAGTGACGCAAACGGGGTCAGACCCCTTGCGCCAGCGTCGGAGGAAGGATCTCAACGCCGCAGCAAGGGGTCTGACCCCGTCAGCGCGGGTGAATGCGCTGACCCAATCGATCCATCCGCGACGGCTACGTCTCCTCGTCGGACAGCGGGTCCCCGTGGGCCTTCTTCAGGACGGAGCGAACCTCGGCGGGACTCTCCGTGACGAACTGGCGATAGCCCATCAGCTTGATCGATGATTTGACGACGCCGTCGCGCTGGCTGGGCGTGAGCGGAAGCGGTCCAACCGCTTGCTTGGCGTCGAACCAGATTTTCGAGCCATCCCGGCTCGTGAGCGACGTGAAGCTGTCGAGCTCCTTGCATATCAGCGGGGCGACCTTGTCGATTGGTTCCTGGACCAGGTTCATCATGACCCAGTCGACGCGGGTCGACGCATTGCTGCTTTCGCCGGAAATGGTGCGCCTGGCGCGCACCACTCGCTTGCCGTCGATCTTCACGGAGCTGCCGTCCGGTGCCGTTAAAGTAATCATGCCGCCAATCCTCGATATCGCAATTGCTGCGGAATGCGAGAAGCCTACGGCAATGGCCGGCTCATGTCATGCGCGATCGGGGCGCGATCGGGGCGCGATCGGGGCGCGATCGGGGCGACACCCGCAGAATGTGCCGGGTCTGCGCTTCGATGCTTCGATCCAATCTACACCTGGCCCACCCCGTCAATGCACGTCGCGCCAGATGCGCCGCTTGGCAAATCCGAGCAGCACCGCGGTGATGAGCAGATAGCCGATCACCAGCAGGCCCAGGCGCTTGCGGTCCTCCAGCGTCGGATCGGCCATCCAGGACAGGAACGCCACCACGTCGCGGGCGTAGTTGTCGACCGTGGCGGGGGTGTCGTCGTCGTACTTGACGAGGCCGTCGCCGGCGATGAAGGGGTTGGTCATGGCCGTCTGGTGGCCGGGGAACACCCGGTTGTAGTTCATGAAATCGGCCATCTTCAGGTTGGGCGGAGGCTCCTGATAGCCCAGAAGGTAGGCGTAGATGTAGTCGGCGCCGCCCTCCTGATAGGCGCTCAAGACATCGCGCACCATGGTATCGGGCACGCGATAGAACGGGGTGCCCGCATCGATGCCGCGCGCCCTGGCGACCAGCGACAAATCGGGCGGCAAGGCGCCGTTGGTGGCGTAGCGGGCCGCCTGCTCGTTGGGGAAGGGGGGTGGCAGCGCATCGGCGAGGATGGCCGGGCGCTTGCCGACCTTGCCCTGTTCGTCGGGCGCATCCTCGACCTGGTAGGTGGCCGCCAGCGACTTGACGGCGGCCTCCGGGAAGGCCGGGCCGCCCGGCTGGGCCAGGTTGCGGAAGTGCAGCCGCTTGACGCTATGGCAGCGGGCGCAAACCTCGGTGTAGACCTTGAAGCCGCGCTGCAGCTGGGCATCGTCGAACTTGCCGAACAGGCCGGCGAAGCTCCAGTGCTGGCGGTCGATGTGCACGACCTCGTGGCCGGCTTCCTCGGCGGCCCAGGCGACGCCGAAGCCTGCGACGATGGTTGCCGCCAGCAGGGCTGCGCCTGCGGCCGTCCTGGCGCGGATCGCGTAGATCATGGCAATTCTCCCGCCCTAGCGCCGCTCGGGCGCAGCCGGCGCGTCGACGCGCACGGGCTGGCCGCCCCCGCCGAGAACCGACTCGGTGATCGAGCGCGGCAGCGGCGTCGGGCTCTCGATCACGCCGACGATCGGCATGATCACCAGGAAATGCAGGAAGTAGTAGGCCGTGAACACGCGCGCCCAATAGACGTAGGCGCCCTCGGGCGGCTTGGAGCCCAGATAGCCGAGCGCGACCACGGAGATGACGAACAGCCAGAAGAACCACTTGTAGATCGGGCGGTACTTGGACGAGCGCACGCGCGAGGTGTCGAGCCAGGGCGCGAAGATGAGGATCAGGATCGAGGAGAACATGGCGATCACGCCGAGCAGCTTGTTGGGGATCGCGCGCAGGATCGCGTAGTAGGGCAGGAAGTACCACTCCGGAACGATGTGGGGCGGGGTGGAGAGGGGGTTGGCCTCGATGTAGTTGTCCGGGTGACCGAGGTAGTCGGGGACGTAGAACACGAACCAGGCGAACAGCATCACGAACACGGACAGCGCGAACGCGTCCTTCATCACGGCATGCGGGCTCATGGGCACGGAGTCCGACGCGGTCCTGATCTCGAGCCCGGTCGGGTTGTTCTGGCCGACCACGTGCAGCGCCCAGATGTGCAGCCCGACGGCGCCGGCAATGGCGAACGGCAGCAGGTAATGCAGGCTGTAGAAGCGGGTCAGCGTCGCCCCCGACACCGCATAGCCGCCCCACAGCCACTGCACGATGCGGGTGCCGAGGCCGGGAACGACGGAATCGAGCGAGGAGAACAGGTTGGTGATGACCGTCACGGCCCAGAAGCTCATCTGGCCCCAGGGCAGCGAGTAGCCCGTGAAGGCGGTCGCCATCATCAACAGCAGGATGACGACGCCGATCATCCACAGCACCTCGCGCGGCGCCTTGTAGGAGCCGTAGTAGAGGCCGCGGGCGACATGAATGTAGACGGCGATGAAGAACATCGATGCGCCGACCGCGTGCATGTTGCGCATGAGCCAGCCGTAGTTCACGTCGCGGCGGATGTGCTCGACGCTGTCGAAGGCATCGGCCGCGCTCGGCACGAAGTGCATGGCGAGCACGATGCCGGTGGCGATCTGCACGACGAGAAAGAACGTGAGCAGCCCGCCCGTAGTCCAGAGGTAGTTGATGTTCCTAGGCGTCGGGAAATCGACGAACTGCGCGTGCATCATGCGCGGCAGCGGCAGGCGCTCGTCGATCCACTTGGCGAGGCGGGTGGTCGGCTGGTAGGTGGAGTCGTGGTGAGTGGCCATCGCTCAGGTCCCTCAGCCGATCTTGATCTTGGTGTCGGAGACGAACTCGTAGACCGGCACCTCGAGGTTGCGCGGCGCCGGACCTTTGCGGATGCGGCCCGCGGTGTCGTAGTGCGAGCCGTGGCAGGGACAGAACCAGCCGCCGTAGTCGCCTCGCGAATCGGACAGCGACTGGCCCTTGGGGATGCAGCCCAGATGCGTGCAGATGCCGACCAGCACCAGCCAGTTCTCGTGACCCTTTATGGTGCGGTTGGTGTCCAGCGCGGGCGCCTTCTCGGGCAAGGCATCGTTGCGGGCGCTGTTGTCGGACAGCTCGGCGACCTTGATCTCGACCGCCTGCTTGATCTCCTCGGGCGTGCGGTTGCGGATGAACACCGGCTTGCCGCGCCACGACACGGTGATCGCCTGCCCTTCCTTGATGGAGCTCAGGTCCACCTCGATGGACGCGAGCGCCTGGGTCGACGCATCGGGGTTCATCTGGTGGATGAAGGGCCACAGCGCAATCGCCGCGCCGACGCCTGCAAAGGCCTGCGCCGCGATCACGATGAAATCGCGACGGTCGGGCTCTCCCGCCGAGTGAGACGCCAAGCTAGCCTCCCTTTGCATGTGTCCGTCCTAGATCGCCGCAGGGATCACCACCGGTAGACGACACCCCGAGCCTACGCGCCGGCCGGGTAGGCCGTTCGCAAGGGCCGGCACGAATTGTCGGTGATCGCCAGCAGCTCCCCCAACAGGACGTTTTGACGCGCGGCTCTTGTTACATTCTTCCCATTGATGCACAAGGCTGCCGCCCTTGCCGTAGCGGGGGCAATTTGGCGCATGTGGGAAGCTCCTTGCCGGTGTGCTCGGCTGTCGGGCTAGCATGCCCGGATGCGCCTCGCCCTCTACGAGCCGGACATCCCGCAAAACACCGGCACCATCCTGCGCCTGGCCGCTTGCCTGGGCGTTGCCGTCGACCTGATCGGGCCGGCCGGGTTCGACATGACCGACCGGGCGCTCAGGCGCGCGGGGCTCGACTACCTGCAGCATGTGGAGCTCGAGCGGCACCAGAGCTTTGCCGCCTTCGACGTGGTGCGCCGAGCGCGCGGCTCCCGCCTCGTGCTTCTTACCACCCATGCCGAGGCGCCCTACACCAGCTTCGCCTTCCGCCACGACGACACGCTGCTGCTGGGCCGCGAGAGTGCCGGCGTGCCGCAAGCCGTCCACGCCATCGCCGACGCCCGCCTGCGCATCCCCATGGCTGCAGGCCTGCGCTCCCTCAATGTCGCCGTGGCGGCGGCGATGGCGCTGGGTGAGGCGCTGCGGCAGACCTCCCTCTCCCCGTACTTCACGGGGAGAGGGTCGGGGTGAGGGGCAGCCAAATTCGCCCCAGCGGAGCAAGCTTCTGCCCCTCACCCTAACCCTCTCCCCATTCTGAAGAAGAATGGGGAGAGGGAACGCGGGGGGGACGCACCTACTCCGCCGCCTCCTTGGCGAGGAAGCCGCCCGACTGGCGCGTCCACAGCTCGGCGTAGAGCCCGCCGTGCCGCAGCAGCTCGTCGTGGCTGCCTTCCTCGACGATGCGCCCGAGGTCCATGATCACCAGGCGGTCCATGGCAGCGATGGTCGACAGCCGATGGGCGATGGCGATCACGGTCTTGCCGGTCATCAGGTTATAGAGCTGCTCCTGGATCGCCTGCTCGACTTCCGAGTCGAGCGCGCTCGTCGCCTCGTCCAGGATCAGGATCGGCGCGTCCTTCAGGAGCACGCGAGCGATGGCGACGCGCTGGCGCTGGCCGCCCGACAGCTTGACGCCGCGCTCGCCCACGTGGGCCGAGTAGTCCCTGCGGCCCTTCATGTCCTCGAGCCCGCCGATGAACTCATGGGCCTGCGCCTTGCGCGCCGCCGCAATCGCCGCCGTCTCGCCGGCGCCGGGACGGCCGTAGAGGATGTTGTCGCGCACCGAGCGGTGCAGCAGCGAGGTGTCCTGCGTCACCATGCCGATCTGCGCCCGCAGGCTGTCCTGGGTGACGTGGGCGATGTCCTGGCCGTCGATCAGGATGCGACCCGATTCCAGGTCGTAGAAGCGCAGCAGCAGGTTGACCAGCGTCGACTTGCCGGCTCCCGAGCGGCCGACCAGCCCGACCTTCTCGCCCGGTCTGATCAGCAGCGAGAAGTCGTGGATGATCCCGCCCCGCCGGCCCGCGGCAGCCTCCGCCGTGCGGCCGTAGTGGAAGCTCACGTCGTCGAAGCGGATCTCGCCGGCGCGCACCGCAAGCGGCTTGCTGTCCGGGCTGTCGAGCACCAGGTTCGGGCGGCTGATGGTCTCCACCCCTTCCTGCACCACGCCGATGTTCTCGAAGATGCCGGCGACGACCCACAGGATCCAGCCCGACATGCCGATGATGCGCATGACGAGGCCGGTGACGACGGCAATAGCGCCGACCGTGATGAGGCCCCCACCCCACAGCCAAATGGCGAGCGCGGTCGCCGACACGATCAGGAAACCGTTGAGCGTGTAGAGGACGAGCTCCATCGACGTCTGCAGGCGCAGCGACGCCTGGAACTTGGTCATCTGGTCGTCGAGCGCGTCGCGAGCGTAGGCGTCCTCACCATCGGCGTGGGCGAACAGCTTGACGGTGAGGATGTTGGTGTAGCTGTCGACGATGCGCCCGACCAGCATGGAGCGCGCCTCGGCGGCCTCCGTGGAGCGCTGCTTGATGCGTGGCACGAAGTAGAGCAGGGCCCCCATGTAGGCGGCGAGCCACACGAGCAGCGGCACGAGCAGGCGCCAATCGGCCGCGGCGAAGATCACCGCCGCGCCAACCCACTGCACGGCGGCGTACCAGATGGCGTCGATCAGCTGCACGACGGAATCGCGCAGCGCCGGCGCCGCCTGCATGATCTTGTTGGCGACCCGGCCCGCGAAGTCGTTCTGGAAGAAGCTCAGACTCTGGCGCAGCACGTAACGGTGCGTCATCCAGCGCACCCGGTTGGAGACCGGTCCGGAGATGATCTGGTTCTTGATCAGGTCGTGCGCCGTCGACACGACCGGCCGCGCCACCATGGCCACGAAGGCCATCCACAGCAGGATGCCCCAGTGGTTGGCGAGGAAGGCTTCCGGCGTCTCAGCCGCCTTCATCATGTCGACGAGGCTGCCCACGAACGCCAGCAGCGACACCTCGATCAGCGAGCCCAGGAAGCCCGCGACCAGCAGAATCGCAAACACCGGCCAGACCGGCTTGATGAAGTACACATAGAACGCGAGCAGCGTGTCCGGCGGCTGGGCGGGAGGCTCGTCCGGGAACGCCTCGATGCGAGTTTCGAACCAGCGGAACATGGGTACCGTCCTAAAAACCAGCGGCCGCTATCGCCCGAACGTCCCTGAGCATCGAGACACAGCGAGCGCGCGTCCGGGCGAGACTCGGCGGCGGCAGCACCAGCAATCATCGGGATGCGCGCGCCGCAGGTTGATGGACCGGACTGCGGCCAGGCGCGAAAACGGCGCAGGCGACCGTCAGCGGTCGGCAACGGCGATGATCTCGATCATGGCGGCGGCCCCGCGCGATGTTGTAGCGTCCAGCGGCGCGCCTCTTAACACACCAGGGCCGGGCGCGCCAGCCTGCATCGCCCGCGGGCGTGTCATCCAAGCCGAGACGGCGCCATGACGACTGCCGGCAATTCTCTCGACCAGCACAAAGAACGCGCCCGCGCCTGGTTCGACGCTCTGCGCGATGATTTGTGCTCAGGCCTGGAGCGGCTGGAGGTGGACCTGCCGGCCGGTGCCCCGCGTGCCGACCTGGCGCCCGGCCGCTTCACGCGCACGCCCTGGACCCGGGCGGACCACGCGGGGCCCCCCGGCGGGGGCGGGGTGATGAGCCTGCTCGAGGGCCGCGTGTTCGAGAAGGCCGGCATCCACACCTCCACCGTGCATGGCGAGTTCGCGCCGGAGTTCCGCGGCCAGATCCCGGGTGCCGCCGACGACCCGCGCTTCTGGGCGTCGGGCATCTCGCTCATCGTCCATCCGGTGAACCCGAACGTCCCGACGGCGCACATGAACACGCGCATGGTCGTCACCAGCAAATGGTGGTTCGGCGGCGGCGGCGATCTCACGCCCATGCTGGACCGGCGCCGCACCCAGCAGGACCCCGATACGGTCGCTTTTCTCGCCGCGATGGAGGGCGCCTGCCGGGGGCATGCGGTGGCCGACTACGGCCGCTACAAAAAGTGGTGCGATGAGTACTTCTACCTGCCGCACCGCAAGGAGATGCGGGGCGTGGGCGGCATCTTCTACGACTACCTGACGCCGGCCGAGGCCGAGGGCGGGTGGGAGGCGGCCTTGGCCTTCACCCAGGACGTCGGCCGGGCCTTCCTGGCCGTCTATCCCGAGATCGTGCGGCGCAATTTCGCGCTGGCCTGGAGCGAGGCCGAGCGCGAGCAGCAGCTCGTCCGCCGCGGCCGCTACGTCGAGTTCAACCTGCTCTACGACCGCGGCACGGTGTTCGGCCTCAAGACCGGCGGCAACGTCGAGGCCATCCTCTCATCGCTGCCACCGCTGGTGAAATGGCCGTAACGTCGCGCTCGCACGGGGTCATTGCTGTTGCCGGGCCGTGTGCTGCAGCCGTTCGGCGACGTTGGGGATGTCGCCGCGCTCGACGCCGATGTCCTGGAGCGTGCGGTCGCTCAGCCCCGACAACATGGCGATGGTGCGGTTGATGCGCCGCTGCTCGGCGATCCAGACGAACGCCCGCAGCACAAGTTGCAGGGGTCCATTGCCGTCGGCGCTGTGTGTGACCGAGGCGCCGTCGGCAAGACCGGTTGATGTCCGTGCCATGACTGCTTCTCCTATCCCTTGAACAAACCCGCGATTCTGCCTTCAGTGCGCCGGGAACCGGCCCTCACGCAGGATCTCGATGTCCTCGGCGGTGTAGCCGAGGTCCCTCAGACGCTCGTCGCTCCGGATGGCGAGGAAAGAATAGATGCGGCGCGCCGCCTCGGCCTCCCGCGCCTTGGCGAACCGCTGGAGCAGGCTCGGCTTCGATTTTCTCGGCTCGGCGGCGGGGACGGCGGCACCGGCCGACCACAGGGCAAGGGTGCTCATGATCATCTCCTTCTGGCTCATATCGCGGGGCCTCTGTGGGCCCTTGCGACCCTGCTAAAATGGGATAGACAGAAGAATTGTTCAAATTTATTGTTCCAATGAACACCATTGGAATCGACAATCGATGCGCAGCCTCAACCCCGATCACCTGCGCGCCTTGTCCGAGGTGGTGGCGCAGGGCAGCTTCACGCGCGCCGCCAAGCGGCTCAACCTGGCGCAGCCGACCGTGAGCCTGCAGATCCAGGAGCTCGAGACTCGGCTGGGCGTGCGCCTGGTCGACCGGCTGGGCAAGCGCGCCTTTGCCACCGCCGCCGGGCGCGAGCTGATCGAGCACGCCCAGCGCATCGCGCTAGAGACCGACCGCCTCTTGGGGGCGATGCGCCGCCACCGCGACGGCTGGCTCGGCCAGGTGCGGATCGGCTCCAGCACCACGGCCCTGATCTATCACCTCCCCCCGGTGCTCGCCCGCCTGCGCAAGGAGCACCCCAACATCGAGCTGGTGGTGACGACCGGCACCACCACCGGCGTGGTCGAGCGCATGCTCCGGAACGACATCGATATTGGCATCGTCAGCCTGCCGGTGGCCGAGCGTCTGCTCGAGGTCGTGCCGCTGAAGACCGAGCCGATGGTCGCCATCTTCTCCGACCGCCTCGAAGGCCTGCCCGCCAAGGTCACGCCGCAATACCTGCTGCAGCACACCCTGATCCTAGAATACACGCGCGCGCACGTACGGGCGCTGATCATGGGCTGGCTGGCCGGCGACGGCGCCGAGGTGCGCCCGGCCATGGAGCTCGACAACCTGGAGGCGGTACGCCGCATGGTGGCCGCGGGCCTCGGCGCCTCGATCGTGCCGGCGGCGGTGATCTCCGAGCCGCACGCCGGCGCCGACATCGTCTCCCGCCCGCTCGAGCCCGCGCTCAACCGCACGCTGGCCCTGGCCCAGCGCCGTGACAAGCCGGGCGACGCGGCCCTGCAGCACGTGCGCGAGGCGCTGCTGCGGCTGGCGGAGCCGGCGTGCTTCCCCCTCTCCCCGCTTGCGGGGAGAGGG
>Ga0209726_10007448_pt1 | contig 12250 bp, 12 predicted proteins | sample Subgrocontami54m_FD_187453 | JGI IMG/M metagenome (GOLD analysis project Ga0209726, IMG submission 187453) | Subsurface groundwater microbial communities from S. Glens Falls, New York, USA - GMW46 contaminated, 5.4 m (SPAdes) (version 3) | ecosystem: Environmental > Aquatic > Deep subsurface >... | reverse complement strand
CCGCCGGGTAGGTCGGCCCTGGAAGCATGGCCGTGATAAATTTAGCTTAAGGGGACCTATTTTAACGGCGCTCCTTTTAAAATAAGTTCTAGCGCGAGAAATTACGGCGCTCCTTTTCGGACATCCGCTTCGATCCGAATATCTTCCCCGATACGCCTGATTTTAAACCGTTCGAGCCGGATCGCCTGAGAGAGGTCCGAAATCGACCTCCCCGCCACCACCCCTTTTGCATCCTCTCCGCATAACAGCTTCGGGGCGACGTAAAAAATAACCCGATCGACCGCCCGGGCCCGAAGGGCCATTCCATTCACCCTTCCCCCTCCCTCGATCAGCAGGCTCGTCACCCCCGCCTTTCCCAACCGGTCGAGAATCGCATCGAAGACGACCTCTCCCTTTGTGTGCGGGAGCAGCTCGATCTGGGCTCCCCGCTCTTTCAGTTTTTTGATTTTTCCAGAAGGGGCCTTGGAGGTGGTCAGAAGCAGCGTCGGCGCCTCGGTAATCGACGTGATGATTCTGGCGTTCAGAGGGGTTCGCAACGACGGATCGATGACGACCCGCATCGGATTTTTCGCCCCCCGCCGCCGCGCCGTCAGCATCGGATCATCGGCCAGCACTGTCCCGATTCCCACCATCACCGCATCGACCTCCGATCGAAGGCGATGCACTTCCCGCCTCGCCGCCTCGCCGGTGATCCAGCGAGAGGTGCCCGATCGGGTGGCGATCCGGCCGTCGAGCGTCATCGCCGCCTTTAAGATGACAAACGGTCTTTGTGTGGTGATGTACTTGATGAAGACTTCGTTGAGCCGCTCCGCCTCCGGGCGAAGGATCGCTTCGACCACCTCGATTCCGGCCTGCCGGAGAATGTGAAAACCCTTTCCGGAAACCATCGGATTCGGGTCGGTCATCGCCACCACCACCCGTTTGATTCCGCTCCGGATAATCGCATCGGTGCAGGGAGGGGTCCGCTTGGCGGTATGGCAGCACGGCTCCAGGTTGGTGTAAAGAGTCGCTCCTCTCGCGCGCCCCCCGGCTTGCGCCAGCGCCAACACCTCCGCATGCGGAAGGCCGGGGCCGGAATGAAATCCCTCCCCGACAATCTTTCCCTTCCGCACCACCACCGCGCCGACCATCGGATTCGGAGAGGTCTTGCCGCGGCCGCGCCGGGCCAGTTGGATGGCCCGCTTCATAAATTTTTGGTCTTCCTGATCCGCCATGGACTCACTATATAAGGAGCCCCCTTCGGATGTCAAATCGGCGGCAAATTTATTGAAAAACCGCCGGGATTCTTCTATAGTGCTCATGACCGATTCCTAAGTTTTCCATCCGGTGGAAGCTTGAGTAGGGCAAGTCCCCAAGCGCAAAGCGAGAAAACCTGGAAGAGAATTGGAGAATTGCAGAAAAAGAACACAATTCAAAAAAACAGGTCATAGGCTATCCCATAACGGTTACTTCGCGAGGGATATGTAAGACGGAGCAGGGCAACCATTATGGGTCATGAAAGAGTCGGATTTCTTCCAAAAACGAAGAAATGGAACGACCTCGTAAAACAAGTAGGGTCGGTCTATTCTTCCGATTTCCCTGTTGCGTCTGTCGCAGCTCAAACCCTGCAAAATGTCCGCAAACAGTATGAGATTTTATTTCGAGATAATACGGTAAGAGCGGTCTTTGAGTTCTTAGTGGCGTTTTCCCGTGCCTGCCGTTTCTCTGATACTCGCAACGAGCTCCACAATTCCGGTATTTCCATGCCGGAACAGCCTACATTACTTTCGGTCGTCAGAGCTCTTCATGAGCGCATGCCAGTGCATGAGGCTGCTTCCGAATACGGTCAACTTGCACTGGCTGCCGCCGCTGATGCCATTGGGCAGTGGCACAAACAAAACGTAACGACTCAACTACCACTGTTCCAGCCATCTTCCGAATTCTTTGAATCCTGGCGAAATCTTGGAAACGGCTCGGGCTTCTGTGAACTGTCTCGGCTGTATTTCGGGAAACTTACCGAACGCTACCTGAACTACTTCCTAGATAGAGCCGCATCCACCACCCTTCCGAGTATTCAACAGCGCGAGAAGTTCCAGCACGAAATTCAGACCTACGTTGACGACGTTTCGAGGCACGCATTTGAAACTGCCAAAATCACGCAATCCTTTGCGGCGGGTTGGTTTACCGCCCATACACGCGAGGGATTGCCCGATTCAGAGCAAGTCGAAGGTTTCCTTGCGATTGCTTTCGGCAAGCTCCGTGACGAACTTCGTAGGGAGGAGGAAGCGGAATGACCGCCCCGACTCCAACCGTTTTCCTCTGCAATGGGGCCGATAGACCGGCAGACGACACTCAAAACGTCGAAGTTGTCAACTTGTCATACTCGAAAGGTGATCCGAACTGTCTCGTGAAGGTAAAACTCCCAACCTTTGTTGATCAGGTCTATCACCTTCCCACCCGTGTTCTTGATCTTCTGGAAATCGCCGCTTACGTATTTGCGGCAGACCGCTGGGCTTACCGAGGGCCAAAAGATGCCGTTGAATTCCATTCGTGGCCGCGCGTAATGCGCTTTGTAATTCGCGTTCGAGAAGCCGACTTTTGGAATCGACCGGAAATCAAGGTCAAGCTGGCCGCTGCCCTTGTCTTTATGACCGGCGACCGGGAATATACTTTTGAGTTTCTCCCCGGTCATTCAACACCGCCAACATCCCTTTTTGATCGTGAGGAATTTAAGATTGAATTGCGTGGCCCGACTTCTGTTGTTTTATTCTCTGGAGGCTTGGATTCGCTTGCCGGTGTTCTCGATCGCCTACGTTCGACAACGGAAGACATCTGCCTCATAAGTCATCAATCAGGCCAGCCCAGTACAAAACGCACACAGAGGCGACTTGTTGAAGCCTTGAAGCAGGCTTATCCAGGAAGAATATTCCATTATGCGTTTGAGTGTGGCCTTACGCACGTAAGAGCTGCTGAAGAGACCCAGAGAACTCGTGCTTTTCTCTTTGGATCAATTGCATTTGCCTTAGCACACCGCCTTTCACAGACACAGTTCTTTGTATATGAAAACGGCATCACATCTTTGAATTTGCTTCGCAGGCAAGATTTGATCAATGCTAGAACAAGTCGAACCACGCACCCCAAGACACTCGCGCTGATGTCGCTTTTTCTGTCCGAAGTACATGGGGGGACGGTAAAGGTTCTCAATCCATTTTGGCAACGCACAAAGACAGACGTCTTTCAACTGCTGGATGAAGTAGGAGGACGGAATTTCATCGGTAGCGCAGTTTCGTGTAGCAAAACGTTCCAACGCTTGGAGTCAGCCACGCATTGTGGTTGTTGTTTCCAGTGTATTGACCGCCGCCTTGCTGCCTATGCAGCAGGGCTTCAGGATGTTGACGACTGTGGCATATACGCAAAGGATGTGTTTGTTAACCCAATTGATTCACCAGACGCGAGGACGACCATCATTGACTATATCCGACAGGCTGCAAACTTTTCAAAAAGCACCGACGATGCGTTTTATCGAGAGCGGCTTCACGAACTCGTCGATATCGTTGACCATATTGATGCAGGTGGCGAAGAAGATGCGATCGGAAAGCTATGGCAACTATGTAACCGGCACGGCGATCAAGTCGTGAAGGCAATGCAGGAGGTTCGTCGCCGATGCGACGACCTCCGTTACAAGGTCAAGGACGGCAGTCTGCTTCAATCCATCGCAGACCGTGAATATCTGAAAAGCGATCCTCGAAGACTTGCGGAGGGGATAGCCAAGTCCCTAAACCATGCTATTCCTCTTGCATTCAAGACACGAAGGCCTAAAAGGGAAGACGAGATCAACGACCAGATTAGCGCTTTTCTTTCTGCCCATCAGGATGATTTCCGGCAAGAGTTTCCCTCAACAACGTTTGCGCTGGCCAAGGTCGTTCCTGATCATGAAGCGCCCCAAGCTGATTTACTAATAGAAGCCAAATACATCAGAAAGGGGACATCACCAAGCAAGGCGTCAGAAGGAATCGCCGCAGATATCACAAAGTACCAAGCGAACAAATTTATCTTGTTCGTCGTCTACGATCCCAATCGCGGAATTTCAAATGATGCAAAGTTCAAGAAAGATATCGAAAGCAAGAGAGACTGCCTTGTTGCCATAATGCGATAAAACATCACGAAGAAGTGACATGATGACTGCCAAAACCAAACTCGAACTCACCTGGGTTGGCAAAGATAACCGACCGAAGATGGGGCCACGTAGTTATTCCGAAGACCCGAACAAGAGCCGCCGCGTCAGACAATCGGGTAACGGATAAGGGGGTGATGCGCACATGAAAAACCGCACGATCAATGTCAAGGGGGCCGCCATCGCCATCGCTTCCCGCCATGAACAGGACTACATCTCGCTGACCGACATGGTGAAGAACTTTGATGGCGGCAGCGCCCTGATCGAACAATGGCTGAAAAATAAAGATACCGTGCTGTTCCTCGGTGTGTGGGAGCAGATCAACAACCAGGATTTCAATTCCCTCGAATTCGAGGGAATTAGAAACGAGGCCGGGCGCAACAGTTTTTTCCTGTCCGCCAAAAAGTGGATCGAAGCAACCGGCGCCATCGGTATCTACGCCAAAGCAGGCCGCTATGGCGGCACCTACGCACACAGGGATATTGCCTTTGAATTCGGGTCGTGGCTCAGCCCGGAATTCAAACTTTACCTTATCAAGGAGTTTCAGCGTCTCAAGGATGAAGAATACCGTTCGCTGGCGCTGGAGTGGAATTTCCAGCGCACCCTGGCCAAGGTCAACTACAAAATTCATACCGACGCCATCAAGGATCGACTGATTCCTCTCCGAGTCACCAAGTCCCAGGCCACCGCCATATACGCCACGGAGGCCGATTTGTTGAATGTCGCCCTGTTCAGCGCTACCGCCGCCCAGTGGCGGCAAGCCAACCCAGCCAAAGCGGGCAATATGCGCGATGCGGCAACGCTGGAACAGTTGGTCGTATTGTCGAACCTGGAAAGCATCAACGCCGTGCTGATTCATCAAGGGCTTCACCCGTCTGATCGACTGACGCAGTTGAACGAGATTGCCATCACCCAGATGCGCTCACTCATTGGCAGCAGTGCGGTCAAGCGCCTGGCGGGCCCTGGCGGGAAAACGGGAAAAGGTTGATGACCAAAAAACCAAAACTCGAACTCACCTGGATCGGCAAAGAGAACCGCCCCAAGCTGGAGCCGCGCATCCTGCTGGAGGACCCGGAGAAGTCCTACCACGCGCCGCACCGTGTGACCGACCATGACCTGTTCGACAACCACCCCATCTTCGGTGACAATCTCCTCGCTCGTAGGTGTTTGGACGAGGTTCCTCCTTTTTCAGAGCGCCGACCTAAAAAAGGGGTAAGATGAAACACAAGGCTGGACATGTGAGCGGGTCCTCATACCGTGGATTCCTGAAGAGCCTCGTTGGACTTTTGGAGGAGGCCAGACGGTTCTCTGCCCGCTCGGTCAATTCCATCATGACGGCAACCTACCGGGAGATCGGGCGACGGATTGTGGAATTCGAGCAGAAGGGGAAGGCGAAGGCGGCATACGGCGAGCGCCTCATCGACCAGTTGGCGCGTGACTTGAGTGATCAATTCGGACGAGGGTTTTCCCGCCGAAACCTGTTTCAGATACGGCTGTTCTATCTCGCCTATCGGGAGAAAGTGCAGACACTGTCTGCACAATTAGGACCTGTTACGGCAACGCCGACGCCGGCTGGAAAAGTGCACTGGTCGAAGAGATGGAGAAGACACAACGGATGCTGGCAGGGCGGATGATGAGGCCCACTCGGAGAGACAAGGAATGAGCGGGCAGGGCAAGACTAAACTCGAACTGACCTGGATCGGCAAAGAGAACCGCCCCAAGCTGGAGCCGCGCATCCTGCTGGAAGATCAGGCGAAGTCCTACCACGCGCCGCACCGCGTGACCGGCCAAGACCTGTTCGACAACCGCCTCATCTTCGGTGACAACCTGCTTGCCTTGAAGGCGCTGGAGCAGGAGTTCACCGGCAAGATCAAGTGCATCTTCATCGACCCGCCCTACAACACCGGCAGCGCCTTCACCCATTACGACGACGGGGTGGAACATTCGATCTGGCTGTCGTTGATGCGCGACCGGTTGGAGCTGCTTCGCAATCTTTTGGCTCCCGACGGTTCGCTTTGGATTACCATCGACGACAACGAAGCGCATTACCTGAAGGTGTTGTGCGATGAGGTGTTTGGGCGGGGCTGCTTTGTAACCTCGTTTATTTGGAAGAAGGTCGATAGCCCGAACGACAACAAGGTACCGATAACGCCGGATCATGAGTATGTGCTTTGCATTAGCAAAACGCCTGGTGCACGGGAGTTCAAACAGCGTCAAGACAGATCCATTCTTGATGCCTATCGACCGCCCGATTCGGAGAGTGAGCACCCTTACAGAAACCGCCTACTGAAGAAGAATGGGAAAAATAGTCTTCGATCAGATCGACCTTCGATGTTCTTTCCGGTTGTCTCACCAGACGGCACGGAGGTCTTGCCCATCCATGATGATGGCAGGGAGGCACGTTGGGCGCTTGGAAAGGCAGCCGTTGACGAGCTAATCGCTAAAGGCAAGTTGGTTTGGAAGCTGCGCGAACAGAACGGCGTAAAAAGATGGGTGCCCTACACACGTGAGTTTGCGCCAGAGAATCCTTCCAGACCGCACCCGACAATATGGAACGACCTCGACACAACGCGGCAAACGAAGGCACATCAGAAGGCACTCTTTGGTGAGGAAGCGGTATTCGATACGCCTAAGCCAGAGGACCTTGTTTGCCGTGTGTTGGGAATTTGTACTAACCCCAACGACCTTATCCTAGACTCCTTCGCTGGCTCCGGCACGACGGGCGCGGTGGCGCACAAGATGGGCCGCCGCTGGATCATGGTAGAACTCGGCGAGCACTGTCACACACACATCATCCCGCGGCTGAAAAAGGTCATTGAGGGGGCCGATCCCGGCGGCATCACGAAAGCAGTGGATTGGAAGGGCGGCGGGGGGTTCCGCTACTACCGCCTTGCGCCGTCGCTGCTGGAGAAAGACAAGTGGGGCAACTGGGTCATCAACGAAAAGTTCAACGCGGCGATGCTGGCCGAGGCGGTCTGCAAGCTGGAGGGGTTCACCTATGCGCCGAGTGACGCGGTCTACTGGCGGCACGGCCATTCCACTGAGCGGGACTTCATCTATGTCACCACGGCCAACCTGAGCCACGATCAGCTCCTGCAATTGAGCGATGAGGTCGGCGACCGGTCGTTGCTGGTGGTCTGCAGCGCCTTCCGAGGCCGCAAGGAAGGCTACCCAAACCTGACCGTGAAGAAGATCCCCAAGGCGGTCCTCTCCCGCTGCGAATGGGGCAAGGACGATTACAGCCTGAAGGTGGAGAACCTGCCGAAGACGCCGCCCAAGCCGGGGCAGCAGGGTTTGGATTTTGTCTAAAGGAAAGGAGTGGGCGCTGTGCAGAGTATTGGATTTCGATGGGTGACAAACTCATGAGTGTGCGATGATTGATCGAGTTACTTCCAAGAACGGCGTCGCCATTCGACTCACCGATGAACGATGGGCGCATATCACGGAGGAGCATTGTGAGCTGGCCGGGTTGCGCTCGGAGGTCTCGGCGACCGTGTTGCAGCCGGAGCGTATACTACTCGGCGGCGACGGCGAGCTGATCGCCGTCCGCGAACTGGAAGAGGGCAAGCATCTCGTGGTCGTCTATCGGGAAGAGGCTAATGATGGTTTTATCATCACCGCGTTCCTGACTCGTAGAGTCCGGTCGCTTGCAAAGAGGAGACAGGTATGGCCATAGCCGATTTTCAGGAGTATTTGAAACTGATTCCCGCCGTCAACCGGGCGCCGCAGCACGCGGTCTGGCTGACGTACGATGCCGAGGCGGACACGCTGTATGTGAATTACAAGAAGCCGAGCTACGCCACCGACAGTGAAATGACGGACGACGACGTGATCGTCCGCTATGAAGGCGATGAGGTCATCGGCTTTACCGTTTTGCACGCGAGCAAACGGGCCAAGAAAACCGTATAAGGCATCGCTCGGGAGAGAAGTCGGGGCCGTAGAGCGTATGTAGCGCGATGTAACTGGAGGCGCTGATGGAGCAAGATGTCATTTCGTAACCGTCTGTAGCTGTGGGGTTTTTCAGTGCATCCCTTATGTGCATGGGATGTTCTGGAAGGAGACGGACCGGAATTGGGTGGACGAGCCTAAAACTATGCGGAACAACATGATCCAAGATATTTCTAAACACCGCTTCGAAGAGACAATCGAGCCCATCTTGCGCGGAAGGAACTGCCAATTATGAACCGCCACGTCAATGCCATTACCGGCCGCCTGAGCCTGCGTCCGCCTCAACGGCATTCGCTGGAGATCCTCGACCGCATCACCGAGATCGTGCCGCCGAAGAAGAACTCGGATGTCGCTGCCGCGCTGGCGGCCATTCGCAATGAGTTCCCGGCAGTGACCGACTTCGAGCGGGAGTTTCCTTCGCTCTGCTTCGCGCTGGCCACCGGCGTGGGAAAGACAAGATTGATGGGCGCTTTCATCAGCTACCTGCACCTTGCGCATGGCATCAACAATTTCTTCGTCCTCGCGCCGAACCTGACGATCTACAACAAGCTGATCGCCGACTTCACGCCGGGCACGCCGAAATATGTTTTTAAGGGGATCGCAGAGTTCGCCACCGACACCCCTGCGATCATCACCGGCGACAACTACGAATCGCGGGCGCGGACCCTGTTCGACGAAGTGCTCCGCTGCAAAGTGAACATCTTCAACATCTCCAAGATCAACTCCGAGGTGCGCGGCGGCAAGTCGCCGCGTATCAAGCGCCTGTCGGAATACATTGGCGAAAGCTACTTCGACTATCTCGCGGGACTGCCCGACCTGGCGCTGCTGATGGATGAATCGCATCGCTACCGGGCCTCGGCGGGCGTCCGGGCGATCAACGAGTTGAAGCCGCTGATCGGTCTCGAACTGACCGCAACGCCGTTTGTCGAAACGAGCAAGGGGTCGGTGGCGTTCAAGAATGTGGTGTACGACTATCCCCTCGGAAGGGCCATGGCAGACGGTTTCGTGAAGGAACCGGCGGTCGTCACGCGCAAGAACTTCAACCCGGCAGGCATGTCGGCGGAGGAGATCGAGCGCCTGAAGCTGGAGGATGGCGTCCGCCTGCATGAGCAGACCAAGGTGCTGCTGGAGACCTACGCGAGAGAGAGTGGCGAGCCGATCGTGAAGCCCTTCGTCCTGATCATCGCCCGGGATACAACTCATGCGAGCCAATTGATGCAGTTGATTCAACGGGAGGATTTCTTTGAGGGCCGCTATCGAGATAAAGTCATCCAGGTCGATTCGAGCAAGACGGGGGCGGAGGAAGACGAGATGGTCGAGCGCCTGCTGAAGGTAGAGCAGACGGAGGAGCCGACGGAGATCGTCATCCATGTGAACATGCTGAAGGAAGGGTGGGATGTGACCAACCTTTACACCATCATCCCGCTGCGCGCGGCCAACGCGCGGATTCTCATCGAGCAATCGATCGGGCGCGGACTGCGCCTCCCTTACGGCAAGCGCACCGGCGTTCCCGCCGTGGACCGGCTCAGCATCGTGGCGCACGACAGATTCCAGGAGATCATCAACGAGGCGAACCGGTCAGATTCTCCGATACGGCTGCAGGCCCTCGTGCTGTCGCCGGAGGATCTTTCACAGAAGACCAGGACGGTTGTCTCGCAATCACGTCTCGACAACATGCTTGGGATCAAACCATCGGGCATCTCGGCGGCTACCGAAATTGCGGGAACCGATGACCCTAAAGCTTTTTTGAATCCGGAAGAAGAGCGTGTCGCGCAAATCACTCGCGATGTCATACGGAAACTGGAGAACCAGCCGCAAAAGCTGCCGAGCGTCGCTTATCTGAATACGCCCGAAGTGCAGGCCGAAGTGTTCCGAGAAGTGGCGGCGCAGTATCGACCCGCCCAACTGGAGCTGGAGGGTGTGACGATACAACCCGACATCGCCGCGGTGGTGGCTAAGACGACAGAGTTGATCATCCAGCAGACAATCGATATTCCGCGCATCCTCGTTGTGCCCAAGAGTGAAGTACGGTCCGGCTTCAAGCCGTTCATGCTGGAACTGGAAAGACTCAATTACCCGCCGCCATCTGACGAGCTTTGGATCCAGTATCTTCGGACAGGCGCAACGGAGGTGGTCGGCACGGGCAAGGGAGGTATCGAGGAGGCGCGATTGGAGGACACCATCGTGAGCGGTTTGGTGGACTTCGACGACGTGGCCTACGACAGCCACGCCGACCTGCTCTACGACCTCGCGACGCAGACCGTCCGGCATTTCCGGGCCTATCTATCAGAAGAAGATACCCGCAAAGTCTTGCGGCTGCACCAGCGGGAGACTGCAAAGTTCATCCATGTGCAAATGCAGCAGCACTCCTTTGAAGATGCAGTCGAATATGAAGTCGTCATCAGTAAAGGCTTCACCGAGCTGAAGTCGAGCGCTTATGCGGCTGCCGAGCCGCCGTTGGATTTCCGTGTATCGCCCACGGACAAGAGCAATATGGCCAAGTACCTATTTGGAGGCTTCACCCGATGCCTCTTCCCGGTGCAAAAATTCCAGTCTGAGGCGGAGCGCATTCTTGCCGTCATCCTCGATCGGGAAGCGGAAAAATGGTTCAAGCCGGCCAAAGGGCAGTTTCAGATCTTCTATAAGTCCGGCGCCGATCACCCAGAATACCAACCCGACTTTGTTGCCGAGACCAGGGACACGATCTACATGCTGGAACCGAAGGCCAAAAATCAGATAGGGGATGCGGATGTGCTGGCAAAACGGGATGCCGCAGTGAAGTGGTGTCATCACGCCGGCAAACATGCGGCCACGTGCGGCGGTAAGCCTTGGAAGTACGTGTTGATTCCTCACGACGCCATCGCGGAAAACATGACGATCAAGAACCTGTCGGCCCAATTTTCGGCGAACGGCTAACGTAGGGGCAGACCTGCGTGTCTGCCCTGCACCCAAGTGGCCGCATGTCCCGATTGGCACACATGCCCCAATGGGGGGGCGCATACCACCCTGTTAGGGCGCACACGCAGGTGCGCCCCTACAAACCCATGTACCGATTGTTTACGTTTGGATTAATAATCTTCCATCGTATCTTCCTTTAGGATCCGGCCCATGTCGTCTTCCTCTTCGTCTTTGAGCGCGGCGGCCACCCGTTTTTGAAGCTCCTGTGCCCGCGCCCAGTTGTCGGCAAAGTGCAGCGCCTCCGTAAATGACCCGGCAGGTCCCAGCTTCGCTTCTGGGAAGCTCGATTGCATCAACTCAAGTTGCGCCACCTTCGAGAACGTCACCCAGACCGCGGGGCGGGCCGGGACTTTCAGGGTGGGATCGATGTCGGTAGGATCTTGCGTAAACCGGTACCAGGCAAGCGCAAACTCATGCAGCCCCTCCGCCTCGTCGTCCGGAACGACCTTGACCGCCCACACCGCCTGAACCTTCATCAACGCCTCCATCAAAATTGTAGGGGCGTATCGCAATACGCCCCTACAAGAAAATCATTTTTGAAAAACCGTTAAAGCAGGCCTAAGCGAAAAGTTACGGCGTTCATTTTACACCGTGGATCGGTGACCGGCCTCTCCTTTTTTCCCCTTCTTCCGCTCTTTCTCTTTGATGGCCGCCTGCGCCGCCGCCAGCCGCGCGATCGGAACCCGGAACGGAGAGCAACTGACATAGTTCAGGCCGATCCGGTGGCAGAATTCCACCGAGCTTGGCTCCCCGCCGTGCTCGCCGCAAATGCCCATCTTCATGCCGGGGCGGGTCGATCTCCCCTTCTCGATTGCCATCCGCATCAAGAGGCCGACCCCCTCCTGGTCGATCGCCACAAACGGGTCCTGAGGCAAGATCCCCTTTTTGGTATAGTCCGGCAGGAATCTTCCGGCGTCGTCGCGCGAGAGGCCGAACGTCGTCTGCGTCAGATCGTTGGTGCCGAAGGAGAAAAACTCCGCCTCCTTCGCGATCTCATCGGCAACCAGCGCGGCGCGCGGAAGCTCGATCATTGTTCCGATCGAGTAGTCGATTTTTTTCTTATACCGCCCCATCACCTCTTCGGCGATCCTGATGCAGAGCGCCCTCATTTCCGAAAATTCTTTGACGTGGGCCACCAGCGGGATCATCACCTCCGGGATCACCTTCATCCCCTCGCCCCGCAGCTCGCAG
>Ga0209726_10007447_pt1 | contig 12252 bp, 11 predicted proteins | sample Subgrocontami54m_FD_187453 | JGI IMG/M metagenome (GOLD analysis project Ga0209726, IMG submission 187453) | Subsurface groundwater microbial communities from S. Glens Falls, New York, USA - GMW46 contaminated, 5.4 m (SPAdes) (version 3) | ecosystem: Environmental > Aquatic > Deep subsurface >... | reverse complement strand
CAGGGACTTTCGGAATCGCAGTTCGACGATCTGCTCAACTTTGCTACCTCGGATAAGTTTACGGAACGTGAAAAGGTCGCGCTCACCTACACCAGCGCCATCGCCTGGAATTCCGACATCGCCGATGACGCGCTATGGCAACGGTTGCACGAGCATTTTACGATTCCCGAATTGGTGGAGCTGGGCTTCTTCATAGCGTTGACGCTCGGCCAGCAGCGCTGGATCAAAACGCTCGGCATCGGTCACGGCCAGGTGCTGGGCGATACCACGACTGGGATTGCGCCTTCACCCAGGACGGCAAAAACAGCATGACATTGGTCGGCTCGCCCTAAGCGTTCCCTATAAAAGAAGGGCTGGCGACCGACCGAGACATGGCCACCAACCCCGGACTACGATCCGACTAGGACTCGATCACGATGCTGGCCGGCTGGCCACAACAACGAAGCGGGCGCGGCGATTTTTCTCCCAGCATGATTCCACATGATCTTTGCAGGAGGGGACTTCTTCGCCGTAACTCACCATGGACAAGCGATCCTTGGGGATCCCCAATGTCGCCATAAAATCCATCGCGGCTTGGGCCCGTTTCGCTCCCAGCGCCATATTGTAATCTTCGGCGCCGCGCTCATCGCAGTGCCCTTCGATTTGGACCCGCGCCGAGGGATTCGCTTTGAGCCATTCGGCGTTTGCTTTGAGTGCCGCGCGCGCGGCGTCGGAGATCTCGTAGCGATCATAGGCGAAAAGGGCGTCCTTGAGCGGACTCGATGCGGGCGTCGCCGTGCTCCGGCCACTCTGTAAAGAATCGAGGCTGGACGCGCTGGTCGTATCGCGCGCGGGCACCTGCGCCGTCTTTTGCGGCGCGCTGAGCGGCGCGTTTTGATTTTCCACGGTCCATTTCGGCGGCGGTGGGTTGGCGGGTGCGCCGCAACCGATCAAATACGCTAAAGCCACCGGCAATGAGGCGAGGATAAAGCTCCTGTGTCCTGCGAACATGTTTCTCTCCTTTCGAGTCCTTTGCTGAGCCTGAGGAACGCTCCCGTCGATAATGTGAAAAGTTTGAGGCATCGCGCCGGTCGTGTCAAGGAAACTAAAACGAATTGTCTGTTTCGCGGCTATTGGGACGAGCCCTTGCCGGAGTCGGCAAAAGGAGACAGATGCCACAGCTCGCCGTCGAGCGCCGAGATTGGCAGAGAAATGCTCTCCAAAGGGCGTCTAAAAATTGTTTGACGCGAGTACTCCTTTTCGTGTTTAATGCGATTCGATCATAACCCGTGGAGTTGGGGGTAGGCGTGATTTTGTGATATCTCGTTAGCAGTGTTATCCGGGTGGAGGGTGAAAATGCCTTCGGCGAATCTGGGGGATATTCAAATTTACTATGAAGAACGAGGAGACGGAGAGACCATTCTGCTCGCGCCGCCTTCGTGGTGGCCTTGCGACACGTGGAACGTGGGCGTCGTGCCGTTTCTGTCACAGCGTTACCGGACGATTATTTTTGATTGTCGCGGCACAGGCCATAGCGGCAAACCCGATGACGGCTACACTATCAGCCAGTTTGCTAAGGATTGCGCCGGACTCTTGGAACGTTTGAAAATCTCTCGCTGCCACGCGGTGGGTTTCGCCTTGGGCGGCCAGATCGTCCAGGCACTGGCGATCGGGCGGCCAGATCTCGTGGCGACGGTGACGATAGCCGGGGCGGGCGCGGGGGTGAAAGCGCTGGACGGTGGGCCTCGACAAGCCAGAAATGCGGATGAGGACGAGATCCGCAAGCATGGCTTCGAACGTTTCATCCGCGGCCATATCGAAAACGACGATATGGCATTCAATCCGAAATTCTTCCGGGAACGCCCCGAAGTTGTTAGAGCGCTTTCAGACGCGCTTTGGCAAAGGCAGACGAGTCCCGAACAACACCGCCATCACTACCAGGCGCGGCAGACCTGGGACACTTTGGCGAACGCAGCGAAGGTCACGGTGCCGGCTTTGATTCTCTGCGGCGAAGCCGACGACGTCAATCGCGGCGGCAGCACGCCCGTCGGCACGGCGCGGCGGTTGGCGGATCTGATTCCCGGCGGCGAACTGGCGCTGATTCCCAAGGTCAAACACATGACCTTTTGGGACGGCGACGGCGCGCTGCACGCGCTGCAAGATTTTCTGGCGCGCCATACAATTCGCGGCAAGCAGCCGGTATAATCGTTGAACCTTGAACTTTGAACCGGACCAAAGAGGAGATCAGCAATGTTAGACGCTCGTAGTGATATGAAATCGGCCCGGACCGTAGCGGTTGCCCCAATCATACTTGGCTTACTCGTTTGGGCCAGCCCCGGGCTCGCGCAGGACAAAAGTAAGGGCGCTGGCAGCGATACCATAATGCAGCTTTACGCCGCCGCCAAGAAAGAAGGCAGCGTGGTCATCTGGGGCCCCACGGACGCGCTTATTTATCAACGGATGCAAGCGGCTCTGGATAAACAGTACCCGGGCATCAAGATCGAGCACTTCGAGAGTATTCCCGAGCCGCTCGTCCAGCGAATCATCGCCGAAAGCCAGGCCGGCAAGCCGGCTGCTGTCGATATCATCCAGTCCGGCTCGCTGCGCGCGCTGCGGCCCTTGATCGATCGGGATATGCTGGCGGCCTATCCGGGATGGGAAAAAGATTTTGGCCTTGACGCGGTCTATGCCAATCAGCGGTTTGTCGGCGCTTATAATCTAACCTTGCCGATTGCCTACAACACCAAAATGGTCAGCGCACAGGAAGCGCCCAAGAGCTGGGAGGATCTCGCCGATCCCAAATGGAAGGGAAGAAAAATCATCATCGAAGCGCGCCTGGTGCCGTTTGCGATGCTCGGCACCGAGTGGGGCAAACCCAAGACGGCGGAATTAACGAAAAGAATACTCTCCCAGCAGCCCCTTATCGTTCAGGGCGGCACCACCGTCGCCAATGCTCTTGCCGGCGGCCAGGTCTCAATCGCGGTCGGCACCTATGCCTACACTATAGAGCGTTTGAAGCGACAGGGAGCGGCTGTAGACTGGGTTCCCGTTTCGCCTCTGCCGGTGCTGACTTCGGCGGTTGGAGTTCTCAAAACTGCGCGTCATCCCAATGCCGCGCGATTTTTTGCCGGCTGGATGGGCACCGCCGAGGGGCAGAATATTAGGTACGCGACCACCGGCCAAGCCAATGAGGTGGGCAGAACCGCCATTGGCGCGGTCGCCGAGAGAATCAGGGCCGCTCAACCGGCGGTCATTTTGGAAACCGATAAGACCTTCGCGACGATCCTCGAAATTCAGCGCGAGTTGGGAAAGATGCTGGGCGCGCTGCGGTAAAGGCCTATCGGGTTCAAAGTTCAACGTTCAAGGTGCCAAGTTTGCTCCGAATCGTTGAACTTTGAACCCGGAACGTTGAACTAAGTCTTGCGCCGACCCCTGAGGTCCCCGCCGGCGCCTTTAAACCGGAAGACAACAATGACCGTAGCGCCGACCACCCTCGCCAACAACGCTCAGATCAGACGTTGGTCGCTAGCCCGCAGTTTTTCCATCCGTAGCCTGACTCTCGGCTTAACTATCGCCGTCGTCTCTTACCTCGTCCTGGTGCCGCTGCTCATGCTGCTCTACGCCAGCGTCAAGAGCACGGAAGATAAGCTGCCGTTCGAATCGACCGTCACCACGCTGGACAATTACGTTGCGATCTTCACCAGTCCGTCAACGCTGCCGATTTTTCTCAACACGTTTCTCTTTACCGCCGGCTCGCTGGCGGTGGGACTGCCAATGGCGGTCCTCATGGCGTGGCTCTTGGAACGTACCGCCATCCCGGCGCGCCGGTGGATCGCCACTCTCATTCTCGTGCCGATGACGATTCCGTCGCTGCTATCGGCGATCGCCTGGATTCAATTGCTCGATCCGCGCATCGGTCTCATCAACGTCGTCTTGCGCGGCGTTCTTGGTTTATCCGGCGACACCGGGCCTTTCGATATCTATACGCTTACCGGCATGTGCTTCGTTCAGGGCTTGCGATTGGTGCCGTCGGCCTTTCTCATGATAGCGGCCTCGTTTCGCGCCATGGACCCGTCGCTGGAGGAACAGAGCGCGATGGCGGGACGCGGCGCGGCCCAGACGACGCTGCGCATCACGCTGCCGATCATGCGCCCGGCGCTGCTCGCCATGCTGATCTATTACATTATCGTCGTCATCGAATCCTTCGATATTCCCGGCTTGCTCGGTTTTACCGCGCGCATCCGTGTGCTGAGCACGGCAATTTACTGGGCGACCCATTCGGAAGTCGGTTTGCCTGATTATGGATTGGCGTCGGCTTTGGGGGCGACGGTATTGGCCGTGGCGCTGCTGCTCATGTGGCTTTACCAGCGGTTAACGGCGCACCAGGAAAGGTTCGCGACGATCACAGGCAAGGGATATCGGCCGCGCCAAGTTCGTTTGGGCGCGTGGACGGCGCCAGCCACGGCGCTTTGCGTTTTCTACGTGGCGCTGGCCGTGGTCCTGCCTTTTCTGATGTTGCTCTGGACCAGCGTCCAGCCGTTTTACGCTATTCCGTCGGCGGATTCGTTCGCCCGCGTGAGCTTGGAAGGTTACGCAAATATTTGGCGCGACGGCAGCATTGTGCGCGCGCTTTGGAATACTACCGTGCTGGCGCTGGTCACGCCGGTGGCGACGATCTTGTTGGCGGTGCTGGTGAGCTGGTTCGTCGTGCGGCGCAGAAAAGCGGCGGACGGTCTCTCGCATTATCTCGCCACGGTGTCCTTTTTGCCGCAATGCGTGCCGAGTATCGTCATCGGTCTGGCTTTTATCTTCGTCTACGTCCGCTTTCCGATACCGATCTACGGCACGCTGTGGATCATCGCGCTGGCGATGACGACCCGTTACCTCGCCTATAGCTCGCGGACGATGACCTCCGCCCTGATGCAGGTGCACGGCGAGCTGGAAGAAGCGTCGCAGATGGCGCGCGCGCCGTGGGCGCGCACGCTGCGCAGAATCACTATTCCGCTTTTGGCGCCCGCCATGATCAACGTCTTTCTCTGGGTCGCGGTGCACGCCATGCAGGAACTTTCGATGGCCTTGATGCTTTACAATCCGGACACCGTCGTGGTTTCGACGATGATCTGGAGCATGTGGCAAAATGGCAAGACGGCGGACGCGGCGGTGTTGGGCGTGATCTTGATTCTTCTATCGGCGCTGCTGCTCCTCGGCGGCCAGGCGGTTTCGTATCTGCGCCGCGGTTCTAACTCTTGAGAGGACGGAAAGTGATTCGCGTCAAAGATCTGGAAAAGTCGTTTGCCGGCGCCAGGGGGGAAGTGCGGGCGCTGCGGGGGGTGTCCTTCGAGGTGGGCAAGGGAGAGCTGTTCACGCTGCTCGGTCCGAGCGGCTGCGGCAAGACGACGACGCTGCGCTGCATCGCGGGATTGGAGCAGCCGTTGGCGGGCGAGATCCTGATCAACGAGCGCGCCGTCTTCAACGCCGCCGACGGTACCTTCGTGCCGCCGGAAAGGCGCCGCATCGGCATGGTTTTTCAGTCCTACGCCATTTGGCCGCATATGACGGTGGCCGAAAACGTGGAGTATCCCCTCGCCGGCGAGGGCAGCCGCAAAGAACGCAACATCAAGGTGGATGAAATCTTGCAACGCCTGGGATTGGGTGCATTAGCGGATCGGCTAGCGCCCAACTTGAGCGGCGGGCAGCAGCAGCGAGTGGCGCTGGCGCGCGCTCTGGTCGCCCAGCCGGAAATTCTTCTGCTCGATGAACCCCTCAGCAACCTCGACGCCAAGCTGCGCGAGCAGATGCGTTTCGAGCTCAAATCACTGCAAGAGTCATTCGGCATTACGACGGTGTATGTGACCCACGACCAGGAAGAGGCGCTGGCGCTGTCGGATCGAGTTGGCCTGATGCATGAAGGCGCGCTCCTCGAAGTCGGCGCGCCCGCGGATCTCTACGTTCACCCGGCGCACAAGATAACCGCGGACTTTCTCGGCACGGCGAATTTTATTCCGGCACAGGTTCAACGCAGCGGTAATCGACCCGGAGACGAAATGCTCCTGGAGTCGCCCATCGGTTCCTTTGTCGCCCGGCGCAGCGTCGAGTGGCAGCCGGGAACGGCGGCGCTGCTTTTCTTCCGTCCCGAGAACGTAGAGATCCTGGATGGCAACGGCCCTGCCGTTTCCGAAACGAACCACGGCGCGGGGGTGGTCGCGCGGGTGACTTTTCTTGGCAACTCGGCCGACGTGATCCTGCGCACCGGCGCGACGGCCGTGCGCGTGCGCGCGCACCCCGCACGCATACCCGCGGTAGGCAAGACGGTGAGTTTTTCGGTTGCGCCAAGCGCGTGCATCGTTTTTCCCGCGTGAAAAGGAGAAGCTGAATGACAGCGACAGAAACAACGCCGGACGCCGGCAACCGAAGCGCCATTGAGTGGAAGCTCTACGCCAACATGCTTACCACCCGTTTGTTCGAAGAGGCGCTGGTGCGCTGGGAGCATGAAGGGAAAATGTCCGCGCAGACATTTCCGAGCAAAGGGCAGGAGGCTATCGCCATCGGTTGCTGCCTGGCGCTGGAGAGAGGAGATGCCGTCATCCCATCGTTCCGTACGCGCGGCGCGATGGTCGCGATGGGGGTGAGCGTCGCCGAGCAGCTACGCGAATTCGTCCATAGCCCATTGGCCGCGGGGGATTCGCGCGACGCGCCGCATCACGCTTCCTGGCCGGAGCGCGGCGTGATGCCGGGCTCGACGATGATCGGTGGCCACCTCGCGATGGCTGCGGGGCTGGCGCTCGCCATGCAATTAGAACAAAAGGGCGAAGTAAGTCTGGCGTTTTTCGGCGACGGCACCCTGGGCTCGGGCGATCTGCATGAAGCGATGCACATCGCCGGCATTCGGAAGCTGCCGCTGATTCTGGTCTGTGAAAACAACGGCTGGGAGATGGCCACGCCCTGGCAAAAGGTGCGCAAGACGCAGTCGTTGATTCCCTATGCCGAGCCCTTCGGCTTCGCCACCCGCAGCGTCGACGGCAACGATGCTTTGGAAGTTTATAACGCCGCCCGCTGGGCGCGCGCGACCGCGTTAAACGGTCAGCCGGTGTTCTTGGACTGCATGACCTTTCGCGCCGGTTTATACAGTTCCCACTTCGGCGAAGTGCGCGGCGACGTCGAGAAAGACTTGGCGGCTTGGGAGCAGCGCGATCCGTTAAGAAAAATGACTGACTGGTTGATCGGTCATGGCTTGGCCTCGGCCGAGGATCTGGAGCGATTAAGCCAGCAAGAAGAACAACGGATCGAAGACACGCTGCGCAAGGTTCTTGCTGAAACCGCGAGCGCAACCTAAGGAGATGGGCTAATGTCAACGATGAGCTACCGGGATGCAGTTGCGAAAGCGCTGCAGGACTCCATGCGCGACGAGCCACGCTTGATTATTATCGGCCAAAATCTGGCCGGCCACGCGCTCAGACCGCTCGTGGAAACTTATGGTGAAGATCGCGTGCGAGATTGTTCGATCAGCGAGAGCGCGATGGTGGGGATGGCCGTGGGCGCGGCGATGAAAGGATGGAAAGCCGTTGTGATGATCGCCTATGCGGACATCGCCTCAGTCTGCCACATGGCGATTGTGCAGAGCGCGGCAAAGCTCCATTATCTGACCAACGGTCGGTTGAATTGCCCTCTGATTATTCGATTGCCCATCGCGCGCTTTCGCGGCCATGGTCCTGAAGGAAACGAGGTCGGCGCTTCCTGGTTTTACAATGTCCCCGACCTGAATATCGCCATGCCCGGATCGGCTAATGAGGCCTACTGGAGTTTTCGTGACGCGTTGCAGCGGCCGACGCCGACGTTGTTTTTCGAAGATCGGTCGATTCATACGCGGTCCGGTGAAATCACTGAGAACAGCTCCGGCGGCAAAGCGCAGATTACTCGTAGTGGAGATCGGTTAACGATTATTGCAGCTGGGCGGACGGCAGCGCTGGCTGAAGATGCCGCCGATCAATTGGCCAAGGAAGGAAGCTGCGGCGCAGTGGAAGTCATCAGCTTGGGATTCATCAAGCCGCTGGACAAGGACACTATTCTCAAATCCGCGAGCAAGACCGGCCGCGTGCTCATCATTCAAGACGAGCCGCCGTGGTCGGGCTACGCGCCGTATGTTCGCTGCTTGCTCGACCACTTGCCGGCGGGGAAGCTTACGACGGCGCCACGCATCATTGCCGGCGCGGACCAGTTCCTTCCCTATTGGGACGAGCGGCCGTTTTTGCCGTCACTAGAAAGCGTCGTTGCCGCGGCGAATGAGTTGATCGGCAACAAGGTTTAATCCCGGCGCGGCGAAGCCGCAAACAAAGCAGCGAAGATAGTTTTCACCACGAAGGACACGAAGAGCACGAAGTTTAAAAATATCAATGTCCGAAACCTTCGTGTCCTTCGTGTCTTCGTGGTGAATCCGACTTTTCTCATTTTGGTTGCGGCTTAGCCGCGCTGTGCCTTCGTGGTAAAAGGTAGTTTAAGCGAATTTCGCCGTTGCCGTCATCGATAAGTTGCCATCCTTGTCCAGCGCCCAGAGAGTTGCTTCCCCGCCGTCGGCGGATGGCGCTCCGGCGAGGGTAAAGCTCCCCGTGTCGTAAATCTGCCGCGCGCTTTTGAAATCGAAGGATTTCAGTTGGCGCCCCGGAACTTCTCTACGGCACATTTCGATCAGTAGTTGCGAGATCAGTGAGCTTTGCACTACCAGACCGGGAAGTTTTTCGACCTGGGTGACGTAGTTGCGGTCGTAGTGGATGCGGTGGCTGTTGAAGCGAATAGCCGAGAAGCGGAAAAGCAGAGGCGGATTGGGCTCGACCACTTGCGTCCACTTGGCCGGGCCCGGAACCGCGGGCGAAGTTTTCGGCGTGGCTTCAGCTCTGGCCTCGCTGAGCATGACCATGTCGCGCTCTTCAACGACGGCGAGGCCGCGGCTGTTCGAGATGCTGTTGCGCTCGACCACGGTCACCATAGCGCCGCTCGGCCCATCATCGACGACCAGGTCGGCGATCTCCGTGACCCGCACAATCTCATCGCCGATTCGGAGCGGCTCTTGAAACTTCACGCGCGTGCCGCCGATGCGCCGGCGCGGCAGAGGAATTGGCGGGACAATACCACCGCCCGAAGCCTGTCCGTCAATGCGCATCTGCGCGGGCCGGTGCGAGGCAGGGAAGAATCCCCCGTACCATCCCGGAGGAATCGCCTCGCCCTTGTCCATGGGCGGATTGTCCTGGCCCAACGTCGCGGCGAACTTTAACATCGCCGACGCCGTCACGACGTCCGTGGCCGTTTCTTTTTTCCCGATATAGCTTTTGAAACTCTCCAATGATTCAGCCATGACCGATACCTCCCTTTGGCGTTAGATGTTGTGACCCTATTCCCCCGGTGCTGGCGATGTCAAGCCGAAAAGAACGGCTGAATGAGCGAGCGATAACCGAAATGAAAGCGCCCCGATGTGGATCGGATGAATGTAGGAGAAGTAACGCTACGAGAGGAACTGGCACGGACAACCATAAGCGACCTTTGCAGACTGCGTCACTGTCGATCGCCGAGCGAAGATTTTTGCGAAGTCTAACGCTCAAGCTTAGCCGTCGCTATCAAGCGATCGGTCTGAAGCGACATGTTAGGCGAAAAATACAATAACACAAAGCCTGGCACTGGCTCTCCCCTCATCCGCTCCTAGAGGTCACGCACTCCCGCAAGGCGAGCGCTGAGAACCCCGACGGTCGGCGACGGTCTGTGCCTCACGGCAGTTGCTTGACAGCAGGCTAGGATAAGAGCCATTATTAGACGTATATCCCCATAGAAAGTATTGCTACAAAACTCACTGTCTGCTGTGATATCATCGGCATGGAATTCGAGTGGGATGAGAAAAAAGCAGCAGCCAATTTGGCGGATCATGGAATTTAATTTGACGAAGCAAAAACAGTTTTCGATGATCCACTCTATGTGGACTTTTGCGACCCCGACCACTCAGATGACGAGCATCGCTATGTTATTGTGGGCGAGTCGCGGCAAAATCGTTTGCTGATTGTATCGTACACAGAAAGAGGAGAATCTGTGCGCTTGATTAGCGCCAGAGAAGTCACCCTTTCAGAGAGAAAAGCCTATGAAGAAGATTAACCCGGAGATGAAGGATCAACTGCGACCCGAATACGACCTCAGGAGTTTACAGGTACGCAAGCTCGGTCCTGGTCGTAAGAGTTTCGGCGGTTCAGTGGTTCGTTTAGAGCCGGATGTAGCCGAAGCGTTCCCCAATGCAGAGTCAGTGAATGAGGCGCTACGGTTTCTAATTAGAATCACGAAAGACAACAAGCCGCTCATACGCGAGCCCAGTAGCGGCGCCTAACGCTCACGCTGCAAAAAATGCATTAGCCCTTCGGCTATGAAATCCAAGTAGGCTCGTTGATCACTTTCAGTTTGTTCTGGGCACACAATACAAATTTTCACGATGTTTATTTCACTGGCCATCAGGGGTAATGTGGAAGGCAATGAGACCGGATCATTTCGCCTTGCGCTTTTTCTGCCCTCGCTCCGCCAACCACTTCTTCAATGATCGGGGGTTCTCGCCGGAGGGAAGACCGGCCAAGAGGCCGGCCACAGTCAAGTCCTCGTCCAAATCGGGCCAGTGAACGTACGTCCCGTCACCAAAGATCTCAATGCGACTGCGCTCCTCGGGCGTGCCGTGCCACAGGCGAGGATACCAAACCAAGGGCACGATAATGGTGCGTCCGTCCACCAAATCCACCGTTAAGGACTCTTCAGTGGCGGCGACGTGTCTCGCCCGCGGCTCCCTCTTCTCAGCGGCCAAAGAACTCATACCCTCTTTTTACTAACGTAGGCGATTTTTTGACCGCCTTGGGATGTGAGTTAGCTGCTGAATGCCGCGCGTTGCTGTGCTCTCGTCGCGATAGCAAGACGTTGGTTGACAGTCCGCCAAAAGGTGGCTACTGCTTTCGGCTTTTCATCGAAAAAATCTTCAAAAAATCCAACGGCGTTCATTGGCGGCGGATAAGCATACCGTTCGCCCTCATCGCCTCGTTCTGTAACCCAGTCGTCTGGTTTATAGGCGTCAAGAATCTTAAAGAGACGCGACGGATAGAGAAACGGGCGTCCTTGATCGTTCAAGATCCGGTAATAATTCGCCTCAATCCCAATCACGACATACGACAGACCGGGAGTCAGGTCCGGATAGCGCGCCAGCTTTCGCTTTAGTTTGACAGTCATCGGTAGTGTACCTGCTTTCGTTTTTGTTCAACCCGGCCGATCCCGGGGTGTTCGTACCAATGATACTCGTACCGGTGAAGGCCAATTTCGAATCGGGGGCTACTTTTCTTTACCCACTTCGATGGCCTCCCACCGTAGGTCTGCACCAGGCGCCGGACATCGCGAATGCGTCGGCCTTTGGCAATGATCCGTGATTGGGCGATAAACCGGCCGGTCAGTGGTTGAGGAATTGTACCAGCCATTTTTGCAAATCACCATCTTACCCCGGTGATGCTTCCATTGTCCCGGAGCCCAACGTTTACGAATTCACTATCAGGATTCCTCAGCTGCAAATAATTTGTCAAGAGCTTTTTTGCCTTCCAAGGCGGGACAGAGACTCGCGGCAGTTTACGTAAGTGAGAGCGGCGTCGCGCTGGTCGCTGTTTCAGCATCGTTCCTGCACACTCTCACGACGCAACGAGCACAGGAGCAAATGCGCGCTTATAAGCCCGAGTTTACATCCCCGGCCATCACGACGCCTCTTTTAACGGCCTCTGGCGAGCAACCGAGCCTTTGTTTCAGGTCCTCATGGATGAGAATCCGAATATCATCACCGTCTCGCGCGGCTATCGTGAACCAATTTGCTTCGACACGGAAAATAATATCCAGCGTAGGTAACGCGGCTGATATAAGATAGCCAAGGCATAAGAGGGTGCCCCCAGTCGCGTGTTGCCCTCTCGGACTGCGGGCCTGATGCTCGAAACCCTTGCCCAGAACCCACCTCCAGACCAGTACCCATTATATTGATAGTCACTGCCACAACGACGGGCTTCTTGAACGAATCGAGTCATGCGCGCGGGTCACCACGTAGCCTGAACTCCTTGGTTCGCCATCTCCCTCTTTGAGTTCTCGTCGTGAAGCGTGACAGGACTTTCAGGAGTTCTTGAGTCACGACAGGGGATACAAAGCCGGGGCTCGTGCACACGGAAACCAGATCGGGCTGTGGCCATCGTGCGGGGCGGTGAGGCCCGTGAGTGAACCTGCGACGAAACGAATCCC
>Ga0209726_10007446_pt1 | contig 12253 bp, 9 predicted proteins | sample Subgrocontami54m_FD_187453 | JGI IMG/M metagenome (GOLD analysis project Ga0209726, IMG submission 187453) | Subsurface groundwater microbial communities from S. Glens Falls, New York, USA - GMW46 contaminated, 5.4 m (SPAdes) (version 3) | ecosystem: Environmental > Aquatic > Deep subsurface >... | reverse complement strand
GAGCCGATCCACCTCATCCTCTCGGATCAGCGCATGCCGCGCATGGACGGGGTGACGCTGTTCCAGAAGGCGCTGTCGGTCCAGCCCGACTCGAAGCGCGTCCTCGTCACCGGCCACACCGACCTCGACATGGTCATCACGGCCATCAACTCGGGGCAGGCGTACCAGTACGTCACCAAGCCCATCGACTTCAAGGCGCTCGACGTCATCATCCAGCGCGCGCTCGAGGCGTACGAGATCGCCGCGCGCGAGCGCATGCTGTTCGATCGCTTCGTGCGCGCCGCGGTGACCGCGATCGAGCAGCGCGACCCGTCCACGGCCGGTCACTCCGAGCGGGTCGCGAACATGACGGTCGGCTTCGCGCGCCTCCTGCACGATCGGGAGGCGGGGCGCTTTGGCGAGCTGCGCTTCTCGCCCGACGACCTCGACCAGCTGCGCTACGCGAGCCTGCTGCACGATTTCGGCAAGATCGGCGTGCGCGAGCACGTGCTCGTCAAGTCGCACAAGCTGCCGCCGGACCGGCGCCAGCTCGTGGAGCTGCGCATCGACCACGCGGTGCAGACGGGCCTCGCGACCCGGGACGAGGCGCACGCGATGCGGGTGGCGCTCCTGACGCTCAACGATCCGCTCGGCAGCCCCGCGGGGCATGGCGACATGCTGGCGCTGCTCGCGAAGATGGAAGTCCTCGCCGCGGGAGACGAGGAGTACCTGCGCATCGGGCGCGGCTCGCTGTCGGCCGCCGAGCGCGCGGAGATCGAGTCGCACGTGCGGCACACGATCTCGTTCCTCGAGCACATCCCGTGGCCGAACCGCCTCGCGCGCGTCGTCGAGATCGCGGGCGCGCACCACGAGAAGCTCAACGGGCGCGGCTATCCGTTCGGCAAGAGCGACATCCCGATCGAGGCGCGGATGATGGCCATCACGGACATCTACGACGCGCTCACGGCGGCGGACCGGCCGTACAAGACCGCGCTGCCGCACGAAGCGGCGCTCGAGATCCTGGGGGCTAGCGTGAGAAACGGCGAGCTCGACGAGGAGCTCTTCACGGTCTTCCGCGAGGACCGCATCTACGAGCTGTCGCAAGAGCCCGCGCGCAGCGTGTCGTAGGGGCCACGGTCCAGCAACGTTGACGTTGACCTGAACCTGAACGTGAACGCTACCGTTGTCTTGGACGTGGACGCGTTCCGAGGGCACGCGAGCGGTCAAGGACAACGTCAAGGGTAGCGTTCAGGTTCACGTTCACGTCAACGTTCAGGTACGTTCAGGTCAACGTCAACGTTGGATGTCTTCGGATCGCGGCTACACGCGGTCGAGGGCGGCCTGCACGAGGACGCGCACGAGGAAGAGCGCGAGCGTCTTCTGCGCGGGGTTCTCGAGCGTGTCGTCGTCGGCGACGTTGGCGACGAGGTAGTCGTGCGCGGCGGGCTGGGCCTTGGCGAAGGCGTCGTCGTCCTTGACCAGGCGCGCGGCGGAGTCGAGGGACGGCGAGCCCATGCGGCGCAGGCGCCGGCCGACGGCGCGCTCGACGGCCTGCGTGAGGATGGCGGCGTGAAGCAAGGCCAGCACCACGCCCTCGACGCCGAGCTCGCGCTGGTGCGAAGCGACGTACTGCCCCGCGACCGGCTGGCGCTTCATGTACTCGGCCACCGTGTCGGGCACGAACTGCGGCGAGCTCTTCGCCGAGAGCTCGCCGACGAGCTGCGCGAGCGCGGCTTCTTGCAGGATCACGGCCCGCCTCCGATCACAAGGTCGCCTCGGCCATGTAGTACTTGTTGGTCGAGGACTCGATGACCTTGAGCGACTGCTTGCCCTGCTCGGTGGGCATCAGGGTCTTGAGCGTCGTGAAGCGGCCCTGCTCGACGATGAAGAAGAAGCGCTCGCCGACGTGGCGCTTCAAGAAGGCCGCGAGGTCCTCCTGGTTGCGATCGCCGAGGAACACGGTCTTGTCCTCGTTGCGCAGGCGGTGGTCGTAGACCTCGTTCTTCGAGTAGAAGGTCTCGCCGCGCCAGTACATCTGCCACGCGACGAGGCGGTCCTTCGGGCCTCTTGCCCGGTAATAGGCGGCGATCGGCGCCTTCTGGCTCCAGTAGGGCGAGGTCTTGACCAGCACCTCGTCGATGACGTAGAGGCCGGTCGCGGAGCCCGCGATGGCGATGGCCACGACGCCCGCCTTGCGCAGGCGCGGCACGGCGTAGAGCACGAACGCGACGGCACCGAGCGCGCCCACGACCCAGAGGCCGGTGCGGAAGTCGAGCTCGGCGGGCCAGGTGCGGCCGCGCGGGTTGTGCACGTAGTCGTAGTTGAAGAGCCAGAGCAGCTTCTGCGCCTGCTGCTTGTCGAAGGTGAGGCTGCGGACGACGAGCATCACGATGGGGATGCCCGATAGGGCCACGGCGAAGCGCGTGGCGGCGCGGTCCTCGGCGAGCGCGTCGTCGAGGAACCAGCCGATCAGCATCGCGAGCGGCGGGATGGCCGGCAGGATGTAGTGGTGGAACTTGGTCATCGACGCCGAGACCACGGCGAAGGCGACGATGAACCAGACGAGCACGAAGGCGAGCGCGCGCTCCTTGCTTGTCTTGCCGCGCGCTCGGTCGGCGGCGGCGGCGAGCGCCAGCGGCGCGGCGCCGCACCAGGGGAGCGTGCCGATGCCGAGCTCGCGGATGAAATACTCGAAGGTGCCGCGGTCGCCGTGGCGACCGACGGCCAGGCGGTTCCAGTGGTTGTCGCCGAAGAACTCGCTCCAGAACCGCTGGCCGTGGCGGAGCAGCATCGCGACGTACCAGGGGAAGGCCGCCGAGACCACGGTGAGGACGCCCGAGAGGACCTCGAGGCGCATGATCTGGCGAAAATCCCAGGTGACCGCGAGAAACGCGACGAGGATGAGGCCCGGCATGAGGACCCCGACGAGGCCCTTGGCGAGGGTCGCGACGGCGCACAGCGTGAACGCGAGGTGGAGGTAGAGCTGCCGAGGGTGCCTGGCGCGCGAGAGGAGCCACAGCGAGGCCGCGGAGGTCGCGACGAACGGGAGCATGTAGACGACGCCGGGGACGAAGCGGCGGCCGCCGACCGGGACGCGGAGCTGGATGGAGTCGACGAGGAGCTGCGGCAGGACGACGAGGACGAACGTGCCGGCGGCGAGGTAGAAGGCCGGGTGCTGGGGCCAGGAGAAGCGGCCTCTTCGGCGGCGGGGGAGCTCGGGGCCGTCCTCCTCGACGAGGGCCACGAGCGCGAGCGCGAGCGCGCCGGTCATGGGGCCGACAAACGGCATGTCGGTCATGGCCTGACGCGACAGGAGCGCGTACATGGGCGAGCTCGCGGTGGCCACGGCGGCGATGACGGCGGGGCGGCGGCCGAAGAGGCGGCGGGTGGCCCAGAAGACGGCGTACACGCCGAGCGCGCCGAACAGGATCTCGGGGAGGCGACAGGCCCACTCGACCTTGAAGGAGAGCGCCATCTCGCCCGCGGGGTTGCCCTCGGCGCCGAGGCCGAAGAGCTTCATGGCCAGGCCGAAGATCCAGAAGGTGAAGACGGGCTTGGACCAGAACTCGCCGAGCGGCGGGTTGTCCTGGTTGGAGCCGGGCCACCACAGGCTGATCCAGTCGCCGCGCTCGACCATCTGGCGGGCGACCTCGGCGTAGTGCGTCTCCCACGGATCCCAGAAGCCGTAGCTGCCCGCCATCGGGACGTAGAGCAGGAGCACGAACGCCAGGACGCCGAGGTGGAGCGGGCGCTCGGGGAGCGTGTCCCAGAAGGAGCGGCTGGACGACGGATCGGTCACGAGGGCGGAGAATACCCATAGTCAGGCTCCGGCAGTAGGCTCCTCAGCGTGCACCGCTCGGACTTCCAGCGCCTGGCTGCCGTCAGGATTCGAGAAGCGAGAACCCTCCTGGGCGCAGGCATGTTCGACGGTGGCTACTACCTCGCCGGGTATTCAATCGAGTGCGCCCTCAAGTCGTGTATTGCGAAGCGGACCCGGAAGAACGACTTCCCTGACAAGGATTTTGTGCGGGACTGTTACACGCACAGCCTGGAAGCGCTCATCAAGCACGCCGGCCTCAAGCCCGCCCTCGAGGCCGAATCGAAGCGCAGCAAGCCCTTCGAGCTGAACTGGGCCGTTGTGAAGGACTGGACCGAGGAGTCCCGGTACGGGGCGCCAGTGCCGGAAGCGAAGGCGCGTGCCTTGCTCTCCGCCATCACCGCTCCACGGGTGGGTCTGCTACCCTGGATCAGGAAACGCTGGTGAGCTACCCGCTGACCGACCGGCAGGTTGAGGCCGGTGCCATCTTGACCGAGGCGCTGGACAAGACCGGGCTGGCGCCCGGGTCCGCCTTCTGGCTGTTCGACGCGGACGCCGATTCGTGGAAGCTCGTCTTCGCCTCGAATGTGGTGGAGTCTGCCGGTCCGCGGAAGGCGTATGCGACCATCCAAGCGACGCTCGTGAAGCTGGGCACGCAGACGCAGGAGATCCGACTGGGCGACACAGTGCTGATGGAGCCAACCCATCCGCTCATCATCGCTCTTCGTTCAGCCGTCCGAACGGGCAGCGGCATCAGCCGAATCCGATTCTCACGGAACCGTGTCGGCAGCCACTTCATCGACGACGCCCTCATCTACCGCAACAACTAGCGCCCACTCCTTCCGTACGCTGGTGCGGGGGCCAGAGGTTCCAGCAGCGTCGCCAGGATGGCCGTGGCGAGCGGAGCTCGCACGAATGCGCCGCGCCGGAGGCCGAGCGACTCGAACCAGGTCGGCAGCTGATGGGCCAGCGCGCTGGCGCTCACCCACTCGAGATCGTCGGACACGGCCAGGTACGTGACGAGATGCGGGGGCTCGTGCGCCGGGTGCTGCGACCGTGCGACGAACACGAGCACAGACCGGCCGAGGGCAAGGCTCCGGGGACGATCACAAGGCCCCTCGGAGAGGTGAATCCTCGAGGCCGGCGGGCCACGGAGCCAACGGGAGAGGGGTTCAAGCTCGAGGACCGTGGATCGGGTGCCGGGCACATAGGCGACGGGCCTCACGACGCCGACGGACCAGGTGCCACGCAGGGAATCCCGGAAGTCTAGGAGGGCGGTCCAGTCGGAGCTGTATTCCTGCGTGCAGGTGGCGAGCCTGCAGGCGCGCGCGGGGGTCGGCTAGAGCCAGGACATCGTGGCCAGGAGGAGGGCGACGCACCGGCTTGGCACCACGACTTCAGTGGATCGCCCGCCGAGAGGCGGCTGGCTCGCGGTCTCGAGTACGAGTACGAGTACGAGTACGAGGGCTGGCGCGAGGGATATACTGATCGGCCTATGTGCGGCATCGTCGGATACATCGGGAACCGGGAGACCACGCCCATCCTCATCGAGGGCCTGCGGAAGCTGGAGTACCGCGGCTATGACTCGGCGGGCGTGGCGGTGTGTGGGCCAAATGGCGCGGCGGCCAAGGTCGTGCGGACGCGGGGGAAGCTCTCGGCGCTCGAGGCGATCTTGAAGGAGCAGCCGACGCCGGGGACGCAGGGCATCGGGCACACGCGGTGGGCCACGCACGGGCGCCCGAGCGACGAGAACGCGCACCCGCACCGTGTCGGTCCGATCTCGGTCGTGCACAACGGGATCATCGAGAACCACATGGCGCTCCGCGACCGCCTGACGGGCGGCGGGCGGAAGTTCTCGAGCCAGACGGACACCGAGATCGTCGCGCACCTCGTGGACGAGGAGGTGCAAAAGGGCCTCGGGCTCGGCGACGCGGTGCGCGCAGCGCTCAAGCAGGTGCACGGCGCCTACGCCATCGTCGTCCTGTCGGACAAGCATCCGAGCGAGATCGTCGCGGCCAAGAACGCCTCACCGCTCGTCCTCGGGATGGGCGAGGGCGAGAACTTCGTGGCCTCGGACATCCCGGCCATCCTCGCGCACACGCGCAAGATGATCTTCCTCGAGGAGGGTGAGGTCGCGGAGATCCGGCGCGACGGCATCAAGCTCACCGACCTCGAGGGCAAGACGCTCACGCGCGAGCCCAAGGTCATCACGTGGTCGTCGGTGATGGCCGAGAAGGCCGGCTACAAGCACTTCATGCTCAAGGAGATCCACGAGCAGCCGCGCGCGGTGACGGACACGCTGCGCGGGCGCCTGTCGATCGAGGCGAGCGACGTGTCGATCGACGGCATCGAGCTCGACGTCCCGAACATCTCGCGCATCACGATCCTCGCGTGCGGCACCTCCTATCACGCGGGCCTCGTGGGCAAGTTCCTCATCGAGCAGATCGCGCGCGTGCCGGTCGAGGTGGACCTCGCGAGCGAGTTCCGCTACCGCGAGCCGATCATCCGAAAGGGCGACCTCGTCGTCGCGATCTCGCAGTCGGGCGAGACGGCCGACACGCTCGCCGCGGTCAAGGAGGCGCGCAGCAAGGGCGCCACGATCCTCGCGATCGCGAACGTCGTGGACTCGTCGATCCCGCGCGCGTCGCACCACTCGCTCTACACGCACGCGGGCCCCGAGATCGGCGTCGCGTCCACCAAGGCGTTCACGACGCAGCTCGCGGCGCTCGTCCTGCTCGCCATCCACCTCGGGCGGCGCACGGGGGGCCTGTCGGTCGAGGCGGCGGGGGGCCTACTGACCGAGCTCCTGCAGATCCCCGCGAAGATGGCGGACGTGGCCGGGCAGGCCGCACAGATCCAGGTGCTCGCGCGGCGCTACGGCCAGGCGCGCGACTTCCTCTTCCTCGGGCGCGGCTGCAACTACCCGATCGCGCTCGAGGGCGCGCTCAAGCTCAAGGAGATCTCGTACATCCACGCCGAGGGCTACTCCGCGGGCGAGATGAAGCACGGGCCCATCGCGCTCATCGACGAGCACATGCCGGTCGTCGTGATCGCGCCGCGCGCGCCGGGCTACGAGAAGATCCTGTCGAACCTGCAGGAGGTCAAGGCGCGCGACGGCAAGGTCATCGCCATCGCGACGCGCGGGGACACGGAGGTCGGCGGCATCGCAGACGAGGTCGTGCTCATCCCGGAGACGCACCCGGCGCTGACGCCGCTATTGACCACCGTGCCGCTGCAGCTCCTCGCGTATTACGTGGCGGACTTCAAGGGCACGGACGTGGACCAGCCGCGCAACCTCGCCAAGAGCGTGACGGTCGAGTGAAACCGAAGGCTGCGCTTTCGCACCTCGACGCGCGCGGGCGCGCGCGCATGGTCGACGTCGGCGAGAAGGTCGAGACGGCGCGCGTGGCGATCGCGAGCGGGCGCGTGCGCATGCAGCCGGAGACGCTGGCCATGCTGGTCGAGGGCCGGGCGCCCAAGGGCGACGTGATGGCCGTCGCGCGGGTCGCGGGCATCGGCGCCGCCAAGCGCACGCCCGAGCTCATCCCGCTGTGTCATCCGGTGCGGACGACGGGCGCGGAGGTCGCGTTCGACGTGGAGAAGGACGGCGTGCGCATCGTGGCCACCGTCCGCGCGTTCGATCGCACGGGCGTCGAGATGGAAGCGATGACCGCGGTGTCGGTGGCGGCGCTCGCGCTCTACGACATGCTCAAGGCGGTGGATCGCGGCATGGTCATCGACGGGGTGCGCCTCGAGGAGAAACGCGGCGGGCGCTCGGGGCACTGGCGGCGGGAGACGCGCGAATGAAGGACCGGACCACCGCGGGGCTGCTCGCGATCCTGCTCGGCGGCTTCGGCGTGCACAGGTTCTACCTGGGCCAGCCGGGCCTGGGCCTGCTCTACCTCGTCTTCTGCCTGACGGCCATCCCGTCGCTCATCGGCCTCATCGAGGGCATCCAGTACCTCACGATGTCGCAGCACGACTTCGACGTGCGATTCAACCGCGTGGGCGGCGCCTCGGCGGACGCCACTGCGGAGCTCGGACGGCTGCACGCGCTGCACAAGGAGGGCGCGCTCACGGCCACCGAATACCAGGCGCAGAAGACGCGCCTGCTCGGGCAGGCGGCGCACCCGGGCGGCGGCGGCAAGCGCGTGTTCGCGTGGATCCTCCTCGGCTTCGCGGTCATCGGCGCGGGCGTCGAGCTCGACAACTTCCTGTCGGGCAGGCACCGCACGACCGGCGCGGGGATCGCGATGATCGCGCTCTTCGGCCTCGGCGCGGCGGCGCTCTTCCGCTCGGCCGAGGGCAGGCCGGGGCAGGCCGCCCCGGAGGGACCGGGCGCGGTCGGGTCGCGCGAGGCGGAGCGGGCGATCCTGCAGGCGGCGCGCAAGCTCGGCGGCAAGGTCACGATCACGGACGTCGCGGCGGAGTCGACGCTGTCGTTCTCCGAGGCCAAGGTGGCGCTCGATCAGCTCGCGAAGGCGGGCGCGTGCGAGACCCAGATCACCGACGACGGCCTCATCGTCTACGACTTCGTCGAGCTGTCGCGGCGCAAGCAGCTGGGGGAGGGATGAGCTCCTCGGTCCGCCTGCCGAGTCGAGGCGCGCTCATCGTGCTCGTCCACCGCGCGGTGCGGCAGGGCTGGCTCGACGAGGACGGGCTCGATCGCGTGATGGGCCTTTCGCAGATCGGCCAGCTCGACGAGGCACATGGCCTCCTGCGCGAGCTGTGCGGCACGACGCGCCTCGAGGCGCTCGAGCGCGAGGCGGCGCTCGAGGGCGTGCGCGGCGAGGGTGTCACGCCGACGCTCGCCGCGACGGGGCGCGCGATCGCCCGCGCGAGCGAGTCGCCGCGGGTGCCCGCGATGCCGACGGTCCCGAGCCGGCCGCCGCCGTCGATGCGCGACGCCGAGAGCCGCGTCTCGCGCGTGACGGGCGTGGGCAGCGTGGTGCTCAAGCGCGAGGGCGACTCGGACACGATGGTGGGCGGCCTCGAGCTCGACGCGCTCACCGAGGATGAGCGGCGCATGGGGCGCAGGCCGGAGATCCAGCGCTACAAGATCGAGCGCGAGCTCGGCCGCGGCGGCGTCGGGCTCGTGTTCGCCGCCGAGGACGTCGAGGTCGGCCGCGTCGCGGCGCTCAAGATCCTGAACGAGCACGCGTCGAAGGCCCCGGACCTCGTGCGGCGCTTCGTGACCGAGGCGCGCATCACGGCGCAGCTCGAGCACCCGGGCATCGTGCCGGTCTACGACATCGGCGTCCTGCCGTCGGGCGAGCCGTTCTATACGATGCGCGTCATCTCGCGGCACGCGCTCAGCGACGTGCTGCGCGATCCCGCGGTGCGGGGGGACTGGCCGCTCACGCGCCTCGTCGGTGTGTTCGCGCAGGTGTGCATGGCGATCGGCTACGCGCACTCGCGCGGCGTCGTGCACCGCGACCTCAAGCCGGACAACATCCTCATCGGCGACTACGGCGAGGTGTACGTCACGGACTGGGGTATCGCGCAGGTGCAGGCGAGCGCGCTCCGCGAGGGCCGGGAAAGCCTCGGGGCCGACGGTGCGACAAAGGCGGGGAGTTTTCTGGGCACACCGGGCTACATGGCGCCCGAGCAGATCCTCGACGCCTCGAGCGTCGACGCACGCTCGGACGTGTTCGCGCTCGGCGTCATCCTCTACGAGGTCCTGACGAGCGAGCTGCCCTTTGCCGCCAAGACGCCCGTCCTCGCGATCGGGCGCACGCTGCGCGAGGAGCCGAAGGCGCCGGCTGCCGTCAATGCCAAGGCGCCGATGGTGCTCTCGGAGCTGTGCGTGCGCTGCCTGGCCAAGGACGCGGCCGAGCGCCCGGTGGGCTGCGCGGAGATCGTCAAGGAGCTCGAGGCGTACCTCGAGGGCTCTAAGGAGCGCGAGAAGCAGCGCCAGGTCGCGCGCGGCCTGGTCGTCGAGGCGCAGAAGCTGCGCGCGAGCGCGGACGCCCTCGGACAGGAGAAGCGAACGCTGCAGCACGAGGCGCGCTGGGAGCTCGCAGGCGTCGAGCCGTACGACGAGCTCGGCAAGAAACGCGGCGCGTGGGAGCTCGAGGAGCGCGCGGCGCAGGCCGAGCGCGAGGCGGCCGAGGCCACGGGAGAGGCCACCGTGCTGCTCCAGCAGGCGCTCGCGCGCGACCCCGAGAACGCGGAGGCCAAGCGCTCGCTCGCCGAGATCTACTACGCGCGCGTGCTCGGCGCCGAGGAGACGCGGCGGTCCGGTGAGCGCGTCTACTTCGAGCGCATGCTGCGCCTGCACGACGACGGCAGCTTCGCGCTGCGCCTGCGCGAGCGGGCGCGCCTCGTCCTCGAGAGCCGGCCCACCGGAGCGCGCGTGGTGGCATACCGCTACATGCCGAGCGGGCACACGTTCCGCCTCGGCCCCCCGCGCGAGCTCGGCGTGACGCCGTGCGAGCGAGACCTGCAGGCCGGCAGCTGGCTCCTCGTCTTCGAGAAGGAGGGCTATCCGGACGTGCGCCTGCCCGTGCGGCTCGATCGCGGGGAGTCGCTGCGCGCCGACATCGCCTTCTACACGCAGGCCGAGATCGGCGAGGGCTTCCAGTACGTGCCGGGGGGCCTGACGGCCATCGGCGGAGATCCCGACGCGCCGCATTCGCTCGACGCGCGCCGCGTGGCCCTCAGCGACTTCGCGATCGGGCGCGTGCCGGTCACGTTCCGCGAGTACCTCGCGTTCCTCGAGGACGTCGGGCGCACGCAGCCGGCGCTCGCGGAGAGGCGCGCGCCGCAGATGGAGGAGGCCCTCGGCCGCTTCGCGTTCCGGGTCGGCGAGCGCTGGGTCCCGACGGCCGGGCTCCTCGGCGGCCGACGTTCGCTCGAGCACGAGGCGCTCTCCGGCGAGAACCTCGAGCGCGCACTGCGCTTCCCGGTGTGCAGCGTGAGCTGGTTCGACGCCATGCACTACGCGGCGTGGCGCTCGGACAAGGAGGGCCAGACGCTGCGCTTGCCGACCGAGATGGAGTGGGAGCGCGCGGCGCGCGGTGCGGATGCGCGCTTCTTCCCGTGGGGCGACATGTTCGACCCGACGTTCTGCAAGATGCGCGACGCCCGCGTCGGCATCGCGCGGCCCGAGCCGGTGGGCCAGTTCGAGACGGACCTGTCGCCGTTCTCGGTGGCGGACCTCGCCGGCGGCGTGCGCGAGTGGGTGGGCGACGTGGACGGCGAGATGGCGCCGCCACCGGAGGAGGGCGACTCGGGGGAGGTGGAGCTCGCGGTGCGCATCCTGCGCGGGGGATCGTGGGCGGCGTCGGGGCCGGAGTGCCGGGCGGCGTCGCGACTGCGCGCGTCACCGGGGCTGCGGCGGTCGGACTTCGGGTTCCGGCTGGTGCGCGTGCTCTCGCCGCGATGAGCGAGGCTCCGCGGTTCCGCGGCACCGGGCGCTTCGAGCTCCTCGGCCGGCTCGGCGAGGGTGGGATGGGCGTGGTGTTCGAGGCGCGCGACCGCCAGCGTGGGGGGCTCGTGGCGCTCAAGCTCCTGCCGAGCGTCTCACCGGACGCGATCCTCGCGTTCAAGCAGGAGTTCCGCGCGCTCGCGGACCTGTCGCACCCGAACCTCGTCAGCCTCGGCGAGCTGGTCGTCGACGGCGACGACTACTTCTTCACGATGGAGCTCGTCCGCGGCGTGGACTTCCTCCAGTGGGTGCGGCCTGACGACCGCTTCGAACGGACCGAGACACCGAGCGCGGACACCATGCAGGTGCCGCTGCACCTGCTCGAGCGATCGATCGCGCGGATACGGACGGAGCGGCCACCGGCCAGGGTGCCACGGCGCTTCGACGAAAAGCGCCTGCGCGACGCGTTCGGTCAGCTCGTGCGCGGGCTCACGGCGCTGCACGGCGGCGGCAAGGTGCACCGCGACATCAAGCCTTCCAACCTGCTCGTCGAGCCTTCGGGGCGCGTCGTGCTGCTCGACTTCGGCCTGGTGGCGGACCTCGACGCCGCGCGCAAGGGCGAGGGCGCGCTCGTCGGCACGCCCGGCTACATGGCCCCCGAGCAGGCCGCCAGCAAACAAGTAGGTCCGCCGGCGGACTGGTACTCCGCTGGGGTCCTGCTCTACCAGTGCCTCACGGGACGCCTGCCGATCGACGGCCCGACGCACGAGGTGCTGCTGCGCAAGCAGACCGACGAGCCCATCTCGCCGCGCGAGCTGGTGGAGGACGTGCCCGACGACCTCGCCGAGCTCGCGACGCACCTGCTCCGCTTCGATCCCGCGGAGCGCCCGAGCGGCCGCCGCATCGCGCGACGCCTCGGCCTGCCGGCGGTCGCGCCCGCGTCGCTCGACACACTGTCCAGCGTGGGCGACGCGGTGCCGTTCGTCGGACGCCTGCCGGAGCTGCGCCAGCTCGGCGAGGCATTCTCCGACGCGCCGTCGGGCGCGGTGTCGGTGCTCGTCCTCGGCGAGTCCGGCGGGGGCAAGACC
>Ga0209726_10007443_pt1 | contig 12256 bp, 10 predicted proteins | sample Subgrocontami54m_FD_187453 | JGI IMG/M metagenome (GOLD analysis project Ga0209726, IMG submission 187453) | Subsurface groundwater microbial communities from S. Glens Falls, New York, USA - GMW46 contaminated, 5.4 m (SPAdes) (version 3) | ecosystem: Environmental > Aquatic > Deep subsurface >... | reverse complement strand
AATCAGGAGTGTGCGTATTGGCATACCAAGCCAAGGCACTGATGCCGGATATGCCAATGATGAGCCACCAGACGGAACGGTGTGGGCGGTGCATAACATCCATTGTAGGCGTTTGTAAGCCAGTGATACAATGAGGCGGCTATGCAAATAGAAGTCCTAATTTTGATTGCCGTTATCATCGGAGGATTTGCGGTCATTGCATGGCTGGTTAAAAGGGATAATACGCTTTCGAGCTCGGATATGGCAAAAGTTCTTCAGGAAAACTCGCGTCATCTCAATGACCGGCTTGACACCGCCGCCCGCGTGATAGGTGATCTAAAACAGAGTCTTGGTGAAATGAGCGAGGTCGGCCGCGGGATCCGAAGTCTCCAGGAATTTCTCCAGTCGCCGAAGCTTCGAGGCAACATCGGCGAGCAGGTACTCACGGATATGATCGGTCAGACATTCCCCAAAAATTCGTTTCACCTCCAGTATTCATTCAAATCCGGCATGAAAGTGGATGCGGTTCTCAAAACAGATGCCGGGCTTCTCTGCATTGATTCCAAGTTTCCCATGGAGAATTTTACGCTCATGCATAAAGGAGAAACGGAAGCGGACCGGACCCGCGCCAAGCGCGAGTTTATGGCTGACGTCAAAAAGCATGTGGGGGATATCGCCAAAAAATATATTCTGCCGGAAGAGGGCACCATGGACTTTGCGCTCATGTATATTCCTTCCGAATCCGTTTATTACGAAATTGCCAACATGGAGGAGCTGATGGAGTATGCGAGGAAATTGCGCGTGTATCCCGTTTCTCCCAATACGCTCTACGCGCATCTGCAGGTATTACTTCTTAGTTTTCAGGGAAAAGATCTCGAGCAGAAATCGAAGCAGGTATTCCAACTCCTCCGCGCGATTCAAAGAGATTATGCCAAAGTTGAAGAAGGCATGGGGGTCTTAGGCCGCCACATCACCAACGCTCACAACAGCATGAGCAGCGTCTCGTCCTCGTTTGGTCTCATGGGCCAAAAACTCTCACAAACGCAATCCTTTGGCGCAGACGAAGAAAATAAACAACTGGAAGTATGAAGAAAAAATTTATCCATCTATTACACTACTTCATTATTGCGCTTGCCGTGTCCTTGCCCTTTTGGTTAAGTTGGAAGATCGTTGCCATCATAATGGTAGTCTACCATTTGGTTTTTGTTCGAGGGATTGGCCATTGTCCATTGACTCTTTGGCAGTTCGGAACAGCAGAAGAGGGATTCATCGAAAAGCATTTTATTGTGTTAATCCGGCTTTGCGGCTTCCCAAGTCCGAAGAGAAAGAATCTTCATGCATTCATTCTTTACGGTCTTCCGATCCTACTGGTGATTACCGCATTTTTGAAAGAAGTAATTGGTTTATAGTGACATAACCATGTTTCAGCGCGCAAAATATCACGTGTCGGAATGGCTACCGGCGCTCAAGTCGCGCAATTACCGCCTCTACTTTTTTGGCCAGGGTGTATCGCTTATCGGTACGTGGATGGCAGCAGTTGCCCAGCAGTGGCTTTTATACCCGACGCTGACAAACAACAAGTCACTTTTGGGTGTCGCAAGCGCAGTAAATGCGGTTCCGACGATCGTTCTTCTTCTCTACGCAGGGGTGATTGCTGACCGGACGGATAGACGGATCGGCATTCTTGTCCAGCAAGTACTCTATGCTCTGGTTACGTTCATGCTCTTTTTTCTTGTTTCTTCGGGAACAATTCAAGTGTGGCATGTATTTGTGGCAACGTTTCTCACGGGGGCGGTATTTGCTTTTGATATGCCCACGCGCCAAGCGCTCATGATAGAGCTTGTGGACAAAAAGCACATTGCAAGCGCGATATCTCTCAACACCGGAATATTCAATACCGCCCGTGTGATCGGACCGACGGTTGCGGGTTTACTGATCGCCTCGATAGGCATCGCTCCGGCGTTTTTCATAAACGGTGTAAGCTTTGTCGCAGTGATTGCATGTGTCCTTCTTATGAATATTCCAAGATACATAAAAATTGAACAATCAGATTCCGTCTGGAGACAACTCAAAAACGGTGCTTTGTATATCCGTGAGCATCAGCACATCTGGACTCCGCTTCTTATTCTTTTTCTTTTATCATTATCTACGGGGCCGATAGTGACGTTTCTGCCCGTATTTGCCAAGGACATTTTTCGGGTTGGTGAAGTAGGATTCGGCTTACTTCAGGCGGCATTTGGTCTCGGCGCGGTGATCGGGTCGTTTGGATTTTCAACATTGTATCAGACTATTACGGATAAGCATCGATTTCTCGCCGGGCTTCTCATCATCATCAGTTTGTCGATGGCAGGATTTTCATACGCGTCGCTATTTATTCTTGCCCTTGGAGCAATTTTTCTCGGCGGGTGGGGAGGCGCGACACTTATGACGCTCGTCCGGACGGCGGTGCATGAGCAGGTACCTAACCACCTTCGCGGCCGCCTCGTGAGTTACTATTCTCTCGTCCTTATCGGCGGAACTCCGATCGGGGCGCTTTTGGGAAGCGTGGGCGTTGGGACCATAGGAATCCGTCTGACGGTACTCCTGTCAGCAATATTTTTCGGCGTCACCACACTCATCCTCATAAAAAATCTTGATAAGCGTTATATAAAATTTATATAATGCAGTCTTGGCGACGCTTATGCATTAAAAGTAGAATGCAATTATGCAAACTGTTCTTATCATTCACGGAAGCTATGGAAACCCAAAGGAAAATTGGTTTCCTTGGCTTAAGAGTGAGTTAGAAAAACTAGGACATCATGTTATTCTCCCTCAGTTTCCCATCCCAGAGACACAAGATATCGCCTATGGCGGGCATCAATTATCAGCCTGGATTGATACGTTTGATGAATATAAAAAGTTCATCAGCGATGAAACTGTTCTCGTGGCGCATAGCAGAGGGTGTGTTTTTTCCTATCGGATTCTTGAACGACAAATTCCTCTCCACGCCGCGTTTTTAGTAGCTCCTTGGATAACGTACCGTTGGTATCCGAAAGGCTGGACAAAAATTGATTCGTTTCATAGAGACCCATTTGATTGGAAGAAAATGAGAGAAGGGGCCAAACATATTGAAGTATTTCAATCAACGAATGATGAAATTCCGGTAAACGAGGGTAAGCAAGTTGCACAAAATTTGGGGGCAGAATTGGTTCTTGTTGAAAATGCAGGACACTTTAACGTCGCAACTGATCCGAAGTTTAAGGAATTTGATTTACTTCTTGAGAGAATCAAGAAAACTCTATGACTTTTGTTTTGTTTCATGGAATTTTTGGTGGTGCGGTTGATAATTGGTTTCCATTTTTACGGAAGGGATTGGAGGTTGTTGGAGAAACGGTCGTAATTCCTGCTTTTCCCTATACGACGCATGAAGAGTTGACAAAAAATGGCCCCGGTTCTGAAATTAAACAAAGCTTAGTGTCATGGATGGCCTCTTACGAAGAAGATCTTAAAGATATACATAGTTCGGAAAGACTCTGCTTTGTGGGACATTCAGTCGGATGTCTTTTTATTTTGCACCTTATCAGTCGGTGGAGCCTAACACTTGATAGTGCGTTTTTTATCGCGCCATTCCTTCGACCGTTAGGCGGCCAGTGGTATTTTGATTACGTTAATAAAACGTTCTATAAGCATGATTTTGATTTTCGAAAACTGAAAGCACGCATCCCTACGTCTTACGTATTGTATTCGGATGATGATCCGGCTGTCGCAACAAAGCATTCACAAGAATTCGCACGCAAATTAAATAGCGAGGAAATTTTGGTTCGTGGTGGAAAACATTTTTCTACGAAATCCGGATTCATTGAGTTTCCGCTGCTTTTAGAACTTTGTAAATCCCGCATTGGTCGTAATCCATGAAAATTACGCTATAATGAGCCCATTGTGGCAAAGATTCCGGTTGAAGAACGAAAATTGAACGAGGAGCAGAAGAAGGCCGTGACGTTTGGAAAAGGGCCGCTTCTCATCATTGCCGGAGCGGGGACGGGTAAGACCACGGTCGTCACTGAACGCATCAAGCACTTAATTACTTCCGGAAAAGCGCACCCACAGGAAATTCTTGCCCTCACTTTTACGGAGAAAGCCAGTCGTGAGATGGAAACGCGCGTGGATATGGTCCTCCCCTATGGGACCACCCAAATGTGGATTTCGACCTTTCATGCGTTTTGCGACCGGATTTTGCGAAATGAGGCGATGAATATCGGTCTTGATCCGGGTTTCAAGCTTATGACGGAGGCAGAGACCATTCTGTTATTGAGGAAAAATATTTTCAAATTTGACCTCAAATACTTCCGGCCACTGGGCAACCCAAACAAGTTCATCGTGGGGATGCTGCAACACTTCTCAAGACTTAAAGATGAAGACGTTTCGCCAAGAGAATATATTGACTGGTTGAAAGATCAACGTGACGAGGAAAAGCAGGAAGTTGAAAAATATCAAGAGCTTGCGAGTGCATATAGGACATATGAGGAATTGAAGGTGAAAGAAGGGGTGGTGGATTATTCGGATCTGATCAGCAACACGCTCAAACTCTTCAGGACACGGAAAAATATCCTTGCCCGGCATCAGGAGCAGTTTAAGTATATCCTCATTGATGAGTTTCAGGATACCAATTTTGCCCAAAATGAGATGGCGATTCTCCTTTCCGGTACGCGAAAAAACATCACGGTCGTGGGAGATGATGATCAATCAATTTACAGGTTTCGGGGTAGTTCTATTAGTAACATCATTCAGTTCCGTAAACGCTTCCCGAAAACAAAAATTATTGTTTTAACCAAAAATTACCGGTCAACAAAAGAAATTCTTGACCGGTCCTATGACCTTATACAAAAAAATAATCCGGATAGGCTTGAGGTGGCAGAAAAAATAGATAAAAAGCTCGAGAGCATGAGGAGAATCAAAGGGGAGAAAATTGAAGTGATTTATGCGGATAGAGTGGAGAATGAGGCGGAGGAAGTGGCAAAAATAATAAATGCTCAATGCCAAACCCGCCTGCCGGACGGGCAGGTGCTAAATGCTAAATGGAATGACGTTGCAATACTTGTCAGGGCGAATAATCATGCGGAACCGTTTGTCCGAGCCTTAGCGCGGGCGGGAATCCCTTACCAATTTTTGGGTCCCGGACAGTTGTTCCGTCAACCGGAGGTTAAAGACCTCATAGCATATCTGAAGGTTCTGTATAATTTTGAAGACAATGTGGCGATGTACCGGGTGCTCACGATGGATTTGGTAGGTATATCAGCCCGGGATGTGGCGGCGATTGTCAATCATGCTAAAAAGTATGGCCTGTCGATTTTTGAAGCGTGTGAGGTACTGACAAGGCCTGGCCCTGTCAGTACAGGGCCAGGCCTTCAAGCAAAAATTCAAAAGCTTATTGAGATGATTCATCGGCATTTAGGGTTAATCAAAAAAGAAACAGCAGGGCAGATTCTCTACTATTTTTTGCAAGACTCCGGACTTCTGACGCAATTTGCTACATATAAAACAGCGAAAGAAGAGCGTGCCGCTGCAAACATCGCCAAATTTTTTGATAAGCTCAAAACGTATGAGGGGAGCCATGAAGACGCGAGTATTTTTGCTGTGGTTGATTGGATAGATCTGCTCATGAATTTAGGAGAATCGCCGACAGCTACCGATATGGACTGGACGGAAAATAATGCCGTGAACATCCTCACTATTCATTCTGCCAAGGGACTGGAGTTTCCTTTTGTATTTCTTGTCAATCTTGTCGATGCCAGATTTCCTACGAGAGAACGCCGCGAACAAATTCCGATTCCCGAAACTCTTATTAAGGAAATATTACCCGCTGGTGACTTTCATCTGAAAGAAGAACGCCGACTTTTTTACGTCGGGATGACGCGGGCAAGGGATATGTTGTACTTGACAGCCGCTAAATATTACGGAGAAGGAAAAAGAGAGAAGAAGCTTTCACCGTTTATCGGAGAAGCGATTGGGGAAGAAGTGGTGTCAAAGAGTCAAAGTGTCAATGGGTCAAATAAACCAAATCAATTAAGACTTCTTGATTGGGAGAAGAAGGAAAAACAACAAGAAGAAAAGCCTGTTCGGCAGCCGGTGACGTATCTTTCCTATTCGCAGTTGAATACGTTTATCACGTGTCCGCTTCAATATAAATACAGGTACATTCTCAAAATTCCAGTGCCGTCATCGGCCGCGCTTACCTTCGGCGATACGATGCACCGGACGATCCGGGCGTTTTATGAGTTGGTGAAAACAGGAGATAAACCCACGAAAGATATACTTCTTAATCTCTTGGATACGCATTGGTCATCGCTTGGTTACGGTGATCGTGGGTATGAAGAGAAGATGAAAAAGCACGGGGTTGAATTACTTGAGGGATTTTATGAGAAAGGATACGACCCCGCGCGGATTCCTAAGGATTTGGAGGCATCATTTAAAATCCGTATAACGCCGGCACTTACTCTGGGAGGAAGAATTGATCGCGTGGATACACTCCCTGGCGGCAAGCTTGAGATCATTGACTACAAAACCGGTCAGTCGCCCAAAAATAGAGATGTGACGAAAGATGCGCAATTGACTGTGTACGCCCTCGCTGCTACTGACGAGGGGATCTACAACAAAAAACCGGAAAACGTGACCGTGTCGTTTTACTTTTTTGAAGACCAAGCAAAAATATCCGCAACACGAACCAAAGAGCAATTAGAAGAATCGAAAAAAGATGTTGCGGGCAAAGCTATGGAAATCTCCCGGAGCGACTTTCACCCCACCCCGGGTAAACATTGTGATTTCTGTGAATTCCGCCTCATCTGTGAAGCGTGGCAATAGGATAATAAAGTTCAGTACCTCCAAAGCCCTCTTTGAATTTGGTAAATCCTAACCATTCCTTATTTTCCTTCGGGATCCGTTCGTCCCAGACGCCGATAAAGTCGAATGTTTTCATGCCTCGTTTTTTGGCAAGCTTGAGCGCTTCCCATACCAGGAGTGTCGGCGCAAACATTTTTTTCCCTTCCTTCGTGGCCCCGGCGATCCAGTAGTAGGCGACGGAGTCGTAAAAAAGGAGGAGTATTCCGCCAACGACGCGGGTGTCACTGTGTGCGAGGAGTATGGCGGCATGGTCAGGAGCGAAGATAGGCCAGAGCTTATCGGTACCGTATGTTGTAATGAAGCCTAAAAAACCGGCTGATTTATTTTTTATTTGCAGGAGCGCATGAATGTCTGAAGATTGGGCGATGGAAACTCCGGTTTTTCGTGCGCGGCGTACGGCCCGGCGCTTTGCTTCGGAAAACCGTGCAAATATTTTTTCTTCCGGTCCGGTCAGATCAACGCGGATGGTTTTTGTGGAAATGTAATGTGTAGAAATGATTAGTACATGAGAAGAAACGTTTTTGACCCAAGCGGAAAACGTATGTTGCAGGATCCCTGAGTCCGGCTCGACGCTTAACCGTTTGACATGATATTTGGTAAAAACCGGTAAAAGCTCATTAACTTTCGGGAGCTTGGTGCACCGCTGGAGTTTAGCAAAACCGCCCAATAGCGGGAAGCGTTTGAGAAAAAGATTACTTCCGTCAACCTTTTCAACCTGCCATCCAAGGGATTTGATATAAGAAGCATAAAAAGGGGATTGTTGGATTTCCATTATTTTTGGAGCATCCTCCACCTGATGGTGTCCGCTACGGTATACAAATGGTAAAGAAGCGGATTGAGGATGAGATCATAGGAGCCGATAAACTCAACGAGTTCGGGACCAAACCCTTGTTTAAATCGGTGGAAGCCGTACCAGGGATCGTTCTGGTCAGCTTGGGGTCCGAGTGCACCCCAGAGATCAAATTTTTTATACCCCGCTTTTTTTCCCCAGCGCACTATTTCCCAGAGAAGGAGATTTGGAGCCATGGTCTCACGATGTTCTCGGGAGGAAGCGCCGTATGGATAGTACATCGTATCTTTCCATATAAAGATGATCCAAGCGGCTACTATTTTTTCTTGGTAAACTGCAGTCCAGAGCCGCGCGATTCCAGCCGGAAAAAGGATCTCCCACATGCGGCGATGGTAGGTTTCGTTGTGGGCGTAAAACCCCTGGCGACTTGTGGTTTCTAATGAGAGTTTCAAGTAGGTCTCAAATGCTTCTTGAGAATTATCTTCTTTAACAATAACGCCGTGTTTTTGGGCAACTTTCAAATTATATCGGGTCTTGGGGTGCATGGCTTTCAGTAATTCTTCTTCTGATTTAGTCAGGTCTAATACGAAGGTATATTTGGAAAATAAGGGGTGATGGGAGGGGCGTAGGTCGTAATTTCCAATTTCCAATTCCCAATTTCCAATACTATTGGGTTCGAGTTGGATGAAAATGGCGCGTTTTTGTTTGCCGATCTTTGTAAGTTCGTCAATTATTGGTTGCGTTGGGAGGGGGCCTTTGGGAAAGTAACCAATAGTAAATGGCGCAAAAGGAATTTTATGGAAGGTGAGCTGTCCTTCGACAAGCTCAGGACGAAGACGCCAAAAGCGGACGACATCAATACCCATCGACTGGCGAAATATTCCCCACGCCTCTGATTGTAATGGATGGGATACTTGCATACTGGTTATTATCGCTCTTTTTGTAGTGTGGTACAATGATTATTGATGAAACGACGAGGGCGAGTCTACCCGCATCCGATCCCGTGGTTGCCAATCGACAGCCGATTGATCGCTCCTCTTTTTTCCTTCGGTCATGTGCGTGGGGTTGCACGGTTTTTTCTTGAAGTGGAGATCGTATTATCGTTATTGGTCGTTATTGGAACAATAACGATGGTTATCGTGCGACTATTTTTAAAATAAGAAATCGTCGGTGTGAAATCCCCGGTTGGGATTGAGAGATACGGATAATTCAAGCGCATGCTGAGGAATATCAGCCAAAAACCGTGAGATCATGTTTTGGGTTCTGGTTCCGAAGTAAAGCCTGCGGTTGGCAAAGCTTAAATAAAGCCGTTCTTTGGCGCGCGTGATTCCTACATAACAAAGCCTCCGTTCTTCTTCTAGTTCTTCCCGGTCCATAAGGCTTCTACTATGAGGAAACAGTCCCTCTTCCATTCCCACGATAAACACAATTGGGTATTCAAGTCCCTTGGCTGCATGAAGAGTCATCAGAGTGACTGCTATTTCCCGCTTAACTCTCCTAGCGTCCTGATCTTCCATGAGCGCAATTGTCTCGAGAAACGTTGTCAGGTTAGGAAATTCCGTTGCCACGGAGCGAAGTTCCTTTATATTTTCCAGCCGGTAAGCTTCTTCTTCTACACTCGCGTTATAGAGAGATAGATAATCAGTTGCTTCGAGCACGCGATCCATAAGTTCAAGCGTCGTGAGTGCAACGAGTTTGGCGTCAATGTTTATGGTATCGGCAAATTTCAAAAATTTCTCCATTCTTCCTTTCCCCAACTTTTCGATGCGGTTTGTTGAAACAGTATCCTTAGGATTGGCAAGAAGCCGGATATATGCCAAAACATCTTTGATTTCCTTGCGTTCATAAAAGCGTGTGCCGCCCACGAGCGTATAGGGGATACCGGCGTGCAGGAATGCCTCCTCCAGTACCCGTGACTGAGCATTGGTGCGGTAAAGGACGGCAAAGTCGGTAAAAGGGCGACCTGACTGTAGGATTGTTTGGACAAGAAACGTCGCTTCATCATGCTCGGTTCTGGCTTCGTAAAGCATAATTTTGTCCCCCGCAAGATTATCCGTCCAAAGTTTGAGTACCGGATGGCTGGTATTTTTGGAAATGACGCCGAAGGCCGCGTCCAAAATCGTCTGGGTAGAGCGGTAATTTTGTTCGAGATTATACACGGCCACAGCGGGAAAATCGGTTTTGAAGTTGACGATGTTTTTAAAATCCGCTCCACGCCACCGATAGATGGATTGGGACGCGTCCCCCACGACACAAAGGTTATGCCACCTGCCCGCAAGCTTCCGGGTCAGGACGTACTGGGCGCGGTTGGTATCTTGATACTCGTCGACTAGGATGTATTGATACCGCTCTTGATAGCGTCCTAAGGTAGGAGGAGATTTTTCAAAGAGTTGGACAGTACGCATAAGGAGGTCGTCAAAGTCCAGAGCTTCACTATTATAAAGAAACTTTTGGTATGCAAGATACACGTTTGCGACGGTTTCCTGGAAAATCCCCCGGGCGTATTGGGGATATTCGGTGGCAGAAATGAGCTCGTTTTTTGCTTGAGAGATGGTGTGGAGGATTGCGCCGGGATTGAAGTTTTTGGTGGAGATATCCAGGACTTTCATGACGGATTTGACCACGTCGAGTTGGTCCTGGCTGTCATAGATGAGAAAGTTAGGGGATATCCCGATTTCGCCTCCGTCACGCCTGAGAATTTTGACACAGAGGGAATGGAATGTTCCGGAGATGGGAAAAGAGTTTGAAGTGATAAGCTTTGCGATACGTTCTTTCATTTCTCCGGCGGCTTTATTGGTGAAGGTGACCATGAGGATAGAGTGGGGGTCGATGTGTTTTTCAGCGATCAGGTAAGCCACGCGGTAGGTGAGGACCCGTGTTTTTCCGCTGCCGGCACCTGCCAAAATGAGTACCGGCCCATCCGTATGCATGACCGCTTTTTGTTGTTCTCGGTTTAAGTCATTGAGGAGAGCATCGGACATAGATTATAATCTTAGCATAATGAAGAAGCTCCTCATTGCCGGGAATTGGAAGAGCAATAAGACTGCGGGAGAAGCCATAGAATGGCTTGGTAACTTTAAACTTGAAACACAAGCACAAGTTATTCTTTTTATTCCGTTTACGCTTCTTTTTCCCCTTAAGCAGGAGATTCTTCGATTACAGATTCCTATTCAGCTTGGGGCTCAGGATATATCGCCGTTCCCTGATGGAGCGTATACCGGAGAGGTGAGTGCCCGGCAAATCAAGGAGCTGGCTGATTGGGTGATCATTGGGCATTCTGAAAGGCGGAAATATTTTAGAGAAACCGATGAGGTTCTCGCTCAGAAAGTTGGTCAGGCCAAATCAGCAGGCCTTCATATCGTCTACTGTGTTCCGGATCAGGAAACAGCTATACCCCCTGGTGTAGACGCGGTAGCCTATGAACCCGTGTGGGCGATCGGAACCGGGAAAAGCGATACGCCGGACAATGCCAGTCAGGTCACTCGTATGATAAAAGCGAAATCCAATATCTCTGCTGTGATTTATGGAGGAAGTGTCACGCCGGATAACGTCGCTTCATTTGTATCCCAAGAGGCCATTGACGGCGTGTTGCCGGGAGGAGCGAGTTTGGATCCGGAGAAGTTTGCAAACCTCATTTTAAACGCATGCAACCCAAGATGAAGAGGATCGTCATTCCGGGAATTTCAAAGATAGTATTTTTTGTCGCGGCATTTTTTGTGGTTCTCGGCATTTCTAAAATTATTCTTTGGAGCCAATCATTTATGCGTACAACCGGGCTCACCCCGACGGCAATCTTCCAATTATTGGTAAATACCGGGGTCGATCTCAAATCCCATGAAGGACGGACAAATATTCTCCTTCTCGGCATTGGGGGAGGCACTCATGCGGGCGCAGATCTTACTGATACTATTCTTGTGATTTCTCTGGATACAAAAAGAAAAAAGATGGCGATGATTTCCGTACCGCGCGACCTTTGGAGCGATACGCTCAAGGATAAAGTCAACAGTAGCTATCACTATGGTGAAGAAAAGAAAGAGGGAGGCGGACTTACGCTTACCAAAGTGATTGTGGAGGATATGGTGGGACTGCCAATTCATTATGTTTTACTTATAGACTTTAGCGGCTTTGAAAGCATCATAGACATTGTGGGCGGCATCGATATAATCGTCCCTAAGGCATTCACGGATCCCGAGTTTCCCATAGCCGGGAAAGAAGATGATCTTTGCGATGGAGATCCACAGTTTCGCTGTCGGTACGAGTCTGTCTCTTTTATTTCAGGGAGTCAGCATATGGATGGAGAGACGGCTTTGACCTATATACGAAGTAGACATGCGGAGGGCGATGAGGGAAGTGACTTCGCTCGGGGCAGACGTGAGCAGGAAGTGCTCGTGGCCCTCCAAGAAAAACTTAAAAATCCATCTACGTGGTTACCGCCATCGCGTGCGTTTACGTTATTTGAAGCGTTTGACCGGGCGAGCCAAACGGACATGCGCATCGGAGAGCTGGCGACCGTAGGGAAGGTGATTATGAAAATTGGAAGCGGAGAAGAAAAACGGATTTCATTTGTCGATCTTTTACGTGAGCCGTCACTCTGGATGTACGGTCGCTATA
>Ga0209726_10007442_pt1 | contig 12256 bp, 20 predicted proteins | sample Subgrocontami54m_FD_187453 | JGI IMG/M metagenome (GOLD analysis project Ga0209726, IMG submission 187453) | Subsurface groundwater microbial communities from S. Glens Falls, New York, USA - GMW46 contaminated, 5.4 m (SPAdes) (version 3) | ecosystem: Environmental > Aquatic > Deep subsurface >... | reverse complement strand
TTGAAACCGTGCATCGGGCCCGCAGCATCCAGAGTGGGCGTCAGGTTGACGAGCAAATTGCGCGCCCGGAGACGGCGCGAGCACCACGCTCAAAAATGAGGCTCAGCCGTACTTCCGAGTCAGCCGAGTTTTGTCGTAGGCGCGGCGCTGCTCCGAGTTCATCTTGCTGAAGTCCGGCTTGCCGTTGGTTAGCGTCGGCCATTCAGCGATTGGCGATTGGCGATTGGCTATCTGCGCAGGCGCAGGCGCAGCAGCACGCGGCAACGAATTGTTCTGAACATTCACCGTCGCCCGTGAGCCACCGCCGCTGTAGCTCATCGCCTGGTCGGTCAGCTTGAGGTCCTCTTCCAGTGAACGATGCGGCTTGATGCCTTTCGCTTGGAGCACGCCGTGATAAGCACGCACAGCCTCCTCTGGCGTCACCTTGCCGTCCGTGATGAGCCGCAGCATCTCGATGAACGCAAGCTGGTGCTCGGCGTTGTTGATCTTGCGGCCGAACAGCGCCACGCGCGCGCCGTACTTCTGCGCGTCGTGGATGAGCCTGAAGGCGTCGTAGGTCGTGCCCGCGCTGCCGCCGAGGATGCCGACGACGAGATTCGGATCGTACTGGGCCAACTCCTCCATCGCGCGCGGTCCGTGATAGACGATCTTCAGGAACAGCGGGCGACCCGACTCCGTCACGCCGGCCAACGTGCGCAGAATGTTGTCGTTGATGAATTCGCCGAGCTTCTCCGGCGGAACGCCGCTCTCGACGTTCGGATCGAACACTTCGAGGAAGTACCGAAACTTCTTCCGCTCGGCCTCCTCACGAAATTCTTTGAAGGCCAGCAGCGTCGCGCGGTCCTGCTCCAGATCGTTGACGAACGTGACCGAGTAAAGGCCGAGGTTCGCGCCGGGGAAATCGTCCGTGCTGCGGTCGCACTCGATCTGGCCGCACTGAATCTGATCGATCGTCGCCGTGCGAAACGGCTGCGCCGGCTCGCGCGTGTAGCAGCCGTGACGCACCGCCCACACGTCGGTCGTGTCGTTTGCGCGCGCGGCGGGTGTGACGTGCGAGTTGTTAAACAGTCCTTCCTTGATCGTGAGCTGCTCGTTCACGTACGCCGACATGAGCATGATATCGACGACGCCCTGGTGCACGACCTCGCGGATGATGTCGAGGAACTCCGGCAGGTTGCGGTAGCCGAACTCGTCGCGGGTCCACACCTCGGGCGAAAACCGTCCGGGCCGTTCCCCGCGTGCAGCCAGATACGACCGCGGCCCCGGCGCGCGCACGCCGAACGCCATGTCCGCATCCTTCGCGTCCGCGAGAATGAACGCACGCGAGGCGGGATTCGCTTTAACTTCGGCGAGTTTGACGTCTAAGGATTTGCTCATGCGGCGGCTGGTTTGTTCATCCGCCTCCCGTAGTCTCGCCAGCAAGAGAGAGAATGTGATCGTAAACGGCTCGGGAGATCCGGAAGTTCGTCTCAGCCCGGAGCCTGTCCACGTAAGGTCGGACGTTGGCGATCAAGCCGTGTTCCTTCGCTCTGACCAGAACGCCCAAGGTGCCGGTCGTCTGAAGACCGAGGCGTCGAGCAGCTTCACGTCCCTCTGTTTCGTCCACGATCAGCGGCAGGCCTCGCTCGCGTGCGAGCAACATGGCTTCTATTTCCCCGGGGCCTAGGTGACCTCGCGGCAGCCCTGCCTCGTCCCACGAGCCGCTCGGACGCTCCACCTTGATCCAGCCGGTCTCGATCGCCGCGCGCAAAGAGTCGGATTCCGGCAAGCCCCGACCATCGACCGCAACTTCACGCCAGACTGCTTCTGGAACCAGCACGCTCTCGTACAGCCGGTGCAGCAACTCGAATTCGCCAAGCCGCGTCAGATAGACCAGCGGTGAGGAGTCAGAGACGACTGCAGGCATGGCGGAAGTCTTCCTCAACCATCTCGATGGTGTAAGGCATCTCGATCTTGCGGTCGCGGAGCAAATCCATGAAGGCGATCCGGGTCATGCCCGCAAACTCCGCCGCCTTGCCGGTGGACCACTTGGCTTCGCGATACATCTCGATCGCCAATTCGAGCTTCGCGTTGCGTGCGGCCTCTTCTTCTGTCGCGCCAAAGCTGCGCGCGAACTTGTCAGGTATTTCGAGTGTCACTGTGCTCATAGCTCAGAAAGCTTAACACCACCTAGCCACTTATTGAAATCTGAAATTCGGACTGCGCACTCCGCACCGAATCCAGACTCTGCTGCTCGGCGCGCACGCCGAACGCCATGTCCGCATCCTTCGCGTCGGCGAGGATGAACGCACCCGAGGAAGGATTCGCTTTGATCTCGGCGAGTTGGGCGTCGAGGGACTTCATCACGTCGGCAGTCCGAGTTGAGTCTTGACCGCTCGCTCAACCTTCTCCATGTCCGATGCCGATAGACTGCCGGCAAGGTTGAGCAATCTCTGCTTGCTGACAGTCGCAATTTGATCCGCCATTGCTTTGGCTTGCCGCCCTCGGAAAGCGACAAGGGCCTCCGCAGGATAAACGCGCTGCGTCTGGCTTGTGAGTGGCACCACCTGCACTCGGTTCAGGAATCTGTTTGCCGCGTCGTTGCTGATGATGACGGCCGGGCGAGTCTTCCGGATCTCCCCTCCGATCGAAGGATCGAAGTTCACCCACCAGACCTCACCGCGCTTCAAGGCTCCCCTCCCCGATGAGGTTTTCGCTCCATTCCAGCGCCTCTTGCTCGCGCTGGGCGTCGGCAGCCATCGCGCGGTAGCCTTCCTCCAAGTCAGCCGGCGGCAAGTGAGGTCGCACCAGCTTTTCGATGTAGCCGCTGATCTGGTCCTCGCCGACGAGCTTTTGCAGGCCGCGGTAAACCTCCTCGTCGAGAGTGATGGTAAGTTGCTTTGTCATGCTCAGACAATGTTCCCGTTGCGTACCGCTGTCAACGCACGCGCACACGGCTTCGGATTTCGGCCTTCGGATTTCGGATTTCTCCTCACGCCTTCACTTTTTCGAGCGTGTCTCTCAGCGCCCTCGCCGAATTCTGCAAGGCCAGCACTTCCTTCGGCCAAAGCTTGATCTCGACGTGCTGCAACACGCCGCTGCGGCCCACGACCGACGGTACGCTCAGGCAAATGTTGCGGATGTCATAGGTGCCCTGCACGAGTGACGAGACCGGCAGCAGCCGACGCTGGTTCAACACGATCGCGTGGATCACGTCGCGGATCGCCACCGCCACGGCCCAGCCCGCGCCGCCTTTCTTCTTGATGACCTCGGCGCCGCTGCCTTTGGTGCGCTCGAAGACGGAGTTTTGAAAACCAGGCGTGCATTGCGGCAGACCGGTGAGTGGCAGGCCGTTGACCGTCGCGCTCGACCAGATTGGGACCATCGTGTCGCCGTGCTCGCCGAGGATGAGCGCTTTCACCTGCGTGGGCGCGAGCTTGAGTTCGTCGGCGATGAACGAACTGAAGCGCGACGTGTCGAGCATCGTGCCCAAGCCGATCACCTGTTGCCAAGGCAGGCCGATCCGCTGCGTCGCGAGATGTGTGAGGATATCCACCGGGTTCGACACGACGAAGACGATCGCGTCCTGGCGCAGCCCCGCCGACTTGATGCTGTCGAGGATTTGCGTGAACAGCGACACGTTGCGGTTGATGAGGTCGAGCCGCGACTCGTCCGGCTTGCGTCGCAGCCCGGCGGTGATGAGGAAAACGTCGCTGTCCGCCGCGCGCGCGTAATCGCCGGCGTGAATCCGCTGGTCCGCGGCGAAGGGGCTCCCGTGCAGGAGATCAAGCGCCTCGCCCTCGGCCATCTCTTGATCGGCATCGAGGATTTGAATCTCCGAGACGACACTGCCGAGTTGCAGCGCAAACGCGGCGCACGACCCCACGCGCCCGCCGCCGCCGATGATGGTGACTTTCATGAGTTCGAGTCAGGTCGAAAGGCGTTGCTTCCCGGGTCCTTGAACTAGCGGCTCAATTTGGCCATCAATGCGTCAGTGGCGGCCTGCACCATTGCTTCTGCTTCGGCATCGTAGCCTCCCTCGACTTCGCGCGTCGCCGGCACGGCGCACGTCACGCCCGGCCGCCACTCGTCGTTGTCGCACAGTTCACATTCCTTCAAACCGTGGCGCGGGTCGGGGATGCCGAGCTTTTCTTTGATCTTCAACAAATCCTGGAGTTGCTGCGGTGACATCGTTTTGAGCGGCTGGCCGAGTTGCGTGGCGACGAGGATCGTGCGGCAGTAGGCCTCGAGGATTTCCATCTTGAAGTAGGCGTCCTCGACGTTGTTGTGGCTCCAGCTCACCACGCCGTGGTTGGCCATGATGATCGTGTTGTGCTGATCGACCAGGTCGGCGACGAGCTTGCCCATCTCCGGCGTGCCCGGGGTGCGATACGGCGCGACCGCCACGGCGCAGAAGACCTCGAACTCCGGGATCATACACGTGGGCGGCGCGACGCCCGCGACGGCGAACGCCGTGCTGTGGGGCGGATGACAATGCACCGTGGCCACGGCGCGCGGCTGGCGCTTCATGATCTGGAGGTGCATCAGGATTTCGCTCGTGCGCTGCTTGGTGCCGCAAAGTTGGTTGCCCTCGAAATCCACGAGGCACATGTCCTCCGGCTTCATGAAGCCTTTGCTCACGAGCGTGGGCGTGCAGAGCGCGATGTCCTCGCCGACGAGGATGGCGATGTTGCCGCCGTTGCCGTCCACATACGCGCGCTGCCAGAGGCGCCGGCCGATGTCGCAGATCTGGAGCTTCAAATCATGGCAGTGGGGCGAGTTGAAAAGCGCTTCCAGCTCAGCCTTTGGGCTTTTCGACGAAAGCGGCTTGGCTGGCGCCGAAATGGAGTTCGACGAAATGGCCGGTCCCTTCTTCGCTCTCGCCGGTTCCAACTCGCGCAGAAGATCGCGCGCCGACGGCGTGAGGATCGCATCCGCCGGCAGCGATTTCGGATCGCCGCCCGAGCGCAGCAGTTCTTCAATGTCTTTGGCGCTGATGACGGTTTTCATGGAGAACGAGGCACAGCCACGAGAGTACGCAGAGTACGCAGTGAAACGAAACAGACGCCGCCGCTTCTCGCAAAGCGCATCGGCCGCAGAGAAACAGCGTGGCCGAAAACGAAGGCTATGCTGCTGCCGGGAGCAAGTCCTCGACGCGGACTACGCTCGACGGCGAGATCCAAGATGTCTTCTCCGGCAGGCCGCTCGTTGGATGGACTTCTGTGCCGACGCTCAATGTGTCTTGTGTCACCAGAATCAGATCGCGTCGCAGCACATCGAACGTGCGGCCATCGGCGAGAAAAAGGCGGAACGGAATGAAGGGCTGCCGTGTCCGCAGGCGCTGAATGTCCTCGGCCTTCATGGCGGTGACCGGGGCATTGATGGGCGGGGAAGTGTTCGCTGGCTCCAGCCTCTGCACACGCACGACTTCGTCCGGTGATACATGGACAGTCTCCTGGGGCAGGCCGGTGGCCGGGTCCGTTAAGACACCGATCGAGAGCGTGTCTTGAGTGATGAAGAGATGGTCTCTTCGTCGAATCTCGAACTGGCGTCCGTCCTGAAGCACGAGCCGCAGTGGCGCCAATGGCTGTTGGTCGCGAATACCCTTCAACTCTTCCGGTTTCATAAACGCATCTATGGCCGTTTCCGGCCTGCGGGTCAAATGCACACTTCAGGTTTCCTGCTGCGCAGACTCGACGCGGATCACGTGCAGCGGAGACGCTACCACGCGCTGAGCTGGCATTCCGGACACCGGGTCCGCCGGGACGCCAATCTCCACGGTGTGCGCTGTGACGAATAAGAAGTCCCAGTGTGGAATCTCGAAAGTCTTGCCATCCGTGAAGACGATGCGGAACGGCTTGAAGGGCTGTCGGTCGCGGAATTCCCTGATGTCTTCGGGCCTCATCGTCGTCGCGGAGTTTGCAGGAGGTGAGAACCACGCGCAAAGAAAAACTAAGCGCCGGAAGAGATGACAACGCACCGGCCATGCTTGGCTCGGCTATGCGTCGAAGTTCTCCCGCGCCGCGAGGATTCTCAGGCGTGTGGATCCCCCGGGTCGGCCAGCATCGGCTAGCCGCTGCGGCTGCGGCTCTGCCGCCCTGCGTGCTTCGCGTTCTCTCGCGGCTCATTTCTGGAAAGGTGAGTAGAAGATTTCGTCCACGAGCGCGGCGCTGATGGCATCGACGGGCGTCGGCTCGTCGAAGGGCTGCGCGGCCTCACGGCCTTCGACGAAGCCGATGGTCTGGCCCACGCCGGCGCCGAGGCTGTCGTAAACGACCAGGCTCGGGTCTTTGCTCAGGCCGGCCGGTGGCGTGTGGTCGCGCTGGAAATGATCGCGCGTGAACGGACTCACGATCAGCCAGCGCGCCCCGTGCAATTGCGGGACGGTCTGGCTGAGGGTCACGCGGCCGATGATGGTGCCCAATCTCATGCGACAAAAATCCCAAGCTCCAAGTTCCAAGCTCCAAAGAAGCTCCAAAACCCAAGCTGCAAGGGCCTCGCAGTCGCCGCTCCGCGCGAGCACTTGGGATTTGGAGCTTGGCGCTTCTTTGGGGTTTGGAACTTGGAGCTTGGAGCTTTCATACCGGCACTCCCGGCTCTTTCTCGTCCACAATGGCGATGATCATCATCCGTACCGGACTTTTCTCATCACCCACAGCTTTGCGGGCCGCAGCGCCGTCCGTCGAGACGATCACGCGCTGGTGGAGCGCCGCGCCGTGCGCATCGATGGCGACGACGGGCGTCGCCTCTGGTTCCCCAGCCGCATTGATCGGCTGGCAAATGATCAGCCGCCACGCCTCCAAGCTCGGATGCTTGCGAGTGGCGGTCAGGTTGCCTTCGGCGCGAGCGAGCAGCATTTTCGTTCAATCGTTAAAAGCGTTGAATCGCTGAATCGGAAAACGACATCGGCTGCACTCGGCTCTTACATGATCTGGGGACGCTCTTCATCTGGCCGATTTAACGATTCAACGATTCAACAGTTCAACGAGCCCTTCAGTAAATGCGCAGATTATCCACCATCACGCACCGGCGCACGCGGCAGAATGTCTTCGGATTGGTCACTCCCTCGCCGGTGGGCGTGGCGATGGAGTAGCTCAAGTAGCCCTCGCCGCCGAGGCCGAGGCCGGCCATGCACGGGCCGTTCTTCACGAACAACGTCGTGTCGAGCGCGCGCGCCATCGCGGTCATGTGCTCGACGTCGTGTGAGTGGATGATGGCGGTGTGCTTGTAGTTGTGCTCGGCGACTTTCGCGGCGGCGATGCCTTCCTTGACGCTCTTCACGCGCACGATCGGGATGAAGGGCATCATCTGCTCTTCCACCACGAACGGATGACCCTTGTCCGTCTCGGCGAAGAGCAACTGCGTGCCCGACGGGATGTTCACACCCGCGGCCTTGGCGAGCACGGACGGGTCTTTGCCGATGAAATCTTTGTTCACCGAGGCGTTCGGACAGCCGCCGCCCTCGCCGGGCTTGAAGGTGAACGCGGCCTTGGTCAGCGCATCGAGTTGCGACGAGCTTAACCGCACCGCGCCGTGCTTCTCCATTTCGGCCATGAGCTTGTCGGCGATGTTGTCGAGCGCGAAGACTTCCTTCTCGCCGATGCAGAGCAGGTTGTTGTCGTACGCGGCGCCCTGGATGATCGCCTTGGCCGCGCGCTTCATGCAGGCGGTGTCATCGACGAGCACCGGCGGATTGCCCGGGCCGGCGCAAATGGCGCGCTTGCCGGTTTGCATCGCGGCTTTGACCACGCCGGGGCCGCCGGTGACTAGCAACAGCCGGACGGCTTCGTGCGCGCACATCGCTTTGAAGGTGTCGAAGCTCGGCTGCTCGATGATGCAGGCGATGTTCTCGATGCCGGTCTCGCGGAAAATCGCTTCGTTGTAAGCGCGCACAGCGGTCGCGGCGCATTTGCTCGCGGCGGGATGCGCGTTGAACACGACGGCGTTCCCGGCGGCGACGATGTTCACGATGTTGCCGCTGAGTGTGGGGATGGAGTGCGTGCTGGGCGTGACCGCGCCGACGACGCCGAAGGGCGTGTATTCCTCCAGCGTGATGCCGTGATCGCCGCTGAGGCCGTCCGGGCGCAGCCACTCGACGCCGGGCACGAGCTTGATGATTTTCAGCTTTTCGATCTTGTGGTCGAGTCGGCCGATCTTGGTTTCGTCGAGTTCGAGACGGCCCCACTCCTCGGCCTTCGCGTCGGCCATGCGCTTGATGAGATCGACGATCTTGCGGCGGGCTTCGACACCTTTTTGCTGGAGTTGAAGGAAGGCGTCGTGGGCGGCTCCGCAGGCTTCGGCAGCGTCTGGGAAGACGCCGAATCTGCCGCGCGAGGCGGGCGCGCCGGCTGTGGCGCCTTTGCCGCCGCAACCGCAGTCCGGCTTCGGCACGGGAGTCGGGGCGGAGGTTTTCGGCGCCGGCACGCTACCCAGGCGACCCAGCACTTCGCTCACGATGTCACGGATTAAGCTCTCGTTGATGGCAGTCATACTCGGCTTGATTTCAGTGTCTGTGAGGAGTTAACATTGCGCCGCTTTTGAAAAGCGCTTGTATGCCCCAGACCATTCAGTTTGAAGTCGAAATGCCCGACGACCTGGCTCGGCTGTGCCTTCCGAAAGGAGTCGAACGCCGGCTGCACGAGTTGCTCGACAAGCAGGATTCCGGTCGGCCTTTGACGGACGCGGAACGTCGCGAAGCCGAGGGACTGGCTGACTTGAACGATCTGCTGTCGCTGCTGCGGCTCCGATCCGAGCGATTGAGCAAACGTGCCGGATAGCCGCATGGCGGTTCCAAATCACCTGCGGCAGGCGGTCATCCAGCGCTCCAACAATCGTCTTCTTTCCCAGCTCGCGCAGGAAGCGACCTTCCATATCGATCACGTCGTGCCGCAAGCCGTGGGAGGCCCAACGGCATTGGACAACCTCGCCCTGGCTTGCGTGACTTGCTCGTTGCGGAAAGGCGCGCGACAGACCGTCGTCGATGTTGAAGGCGAGGCGGAGGTTCCTATTTTCAACCCGCGACGTGAAGCCTGGAGCATGCACTTCCGGTGGGCGGGAGTCCGCGTCTTCGGTCTCACAGCCACCGGGCGAGCCACCATCGCGGCACTTCAGATGAATCGACCCCATGTGCTGGCCATTCGCGAAGAAGAGCGTCAGCGCGGCCGGCATCCGCCGCCGGGGCACCTCTGAACCTCTTGAGAGCAGAGTGGTCACGACCTGTTACGCCTTCGAGGTGTAAATCTGCTTCCCGAACACGTCCACCGTATCGACGATGCCGATGATGACGGCGTCAACGGGCGCTTCTTTCAGACTCGGCGCGAGTCGCGCGGAGCTGCCCTGGCAGAAGAGCACCATCTCGCCGATGCCCGCGCCGACGCTATCGACAGCGACGATCGTATTCATGCCCGGACGAAACTTCGTCGGGTCCTTGTCGTCCACGAGCTGCGGGCGCAACAGCAGAAGCTTGCGGCCCGCCATGGACGGGTCTTTCTTCGTCGCGACGACGGAACCTTCGACTCGGGCGAGGAACATGGCGTGTGATGCGTAATCCGTAATGCGTAAAACGTAAGGGCCGCTGTGCCTGCGCCGACCGACGGCGAATTACGGATTACGCATTACGTTTTACTTCTTCTTCGGCAACACCGTTTCCACGTCCTGATGCGGGCGGGCGATGACGTGCACGCTGACGAGTTCGCCCTTGATGGCTTTGACGGCTTGGGCGCCGGCGTCAGTGGCGGCTTTCACCGCGGCGACGTCGCCGACGACTGTGGCAGTCACGAGCGCGTTGCCGACCTGCATCATCGGGCCGGCGAGTTCGACGTTCGCGGCCTTGAGCATGGCGTCGGTCGCTTCTACAAGCGCGACCAGGCCGCGCGTTTCGATCATTCCAATGGCTTGAGGCATAGGCTTAGTTCAGGGTTGTTGGTTGAGAGTTGAGAGTGATACGTGATGCGTAATGCGTAAAACGTAAAACGTAAAACGTAAAATCATGAGCGTTCGAGGAGGCGCTTGGCTTCGCGGGCGACGACCAGCTCTTCATTCGTCGGGATGACCATGACCTTCAAACGCGAGTTCGGCGTGCTGATGACGCTCTCGGTGCCGCGCGTGGCGAGGTTCTTCTCGGTGTCGAGGACGATGCCGAGTTGGTCGAGGTTGGCGCAGATGGCGGCGCGGAGTTCGGCTCGGTTTTCTCCAATGCCGGCGGTGAAGACCAGAGCGTCAGCGCCGTTCAGTTGAAGGAAATAGGAGCCGATCCAGTGGCGCGCACTATGGACGAAGACCTCCAGCGCGAGCTGCGCCTTGGCGTTGCCCTGCTGGGCAGCGGCCTGGATGTCGCGGATGTCGTTCGAGATGCAGGAAAGGCCTTTCAGGCCGGAATCCTTAAACATCTGCCGCTCGGCTTCGTCCAGGGAGAGTCCCAGCGCGCGCATCACGAACGGCACGGCGAAGGCATCCAGGTCGCCGACGCGATTGTTGTGCGGCAGGCCCGACTGCGGGCTCATGCCGAGGCTGTTGCCGATGGCCACGCCGTTGAGGATGCCAGTGATCGACGAACTGCCCCCGAGGTGGCAGGAGATCACGCGGAGGTCGGGCTTGTTCACTGGCGTCGCGCCGCCGTCCACGTAGAGGTTTTGCGCGCGGCGGGCGACGTCTTCACGGCCGAGGAGCTGCGCACTCCGCTCGGCGATGAACTTGTGGCTCGCGCCGTGGAAGCCCCAGCGGCGCACGCCGGTGTCGTGCCACGAGTCGGGGACGGCGTAGCGCATCGCGGCTTCGGGCGCGAACTGATAGAACGCGGTCTCGAACAGCCCGATAAGCGGCACGCTCGGCATGCGCTTGGCGAATAGCCGCACGCCGGTGATGTAGGGCGGATTGTGCGCCGGTGCAACGGCGTTGAAGGCCTCCATCGCCTGCACGGTCTGCTCGTCGAGGCGCACGCAGCCGGTCACGCCGCGGGCCATGATCGTTTTGAAGCCGACGGCCGCGAGGTCTTTCTCGCTCTGGATGTGGCCGGCGTCTTGAAGCTGAGCCAAACAGTCTTCGATCGCCTTCGGATAATCGGTCACCCGCTCGAAGCCGCCTTTGTGGAGCATGCGCTCCTTGCCGTCGGCGAAATCGAACAGCCGCCACTTGAGCGACGTGGAGCCGAGGTTGGCGACGAGGAGCTTCATGGAGGTATGAGGTATGAATTATGAGGTATGAAAGCGGCCCGGCAGCGGGCATTTCATACTTCATACCTCATAATTCATCCTTTCCTATTGCAGCCACTTCCCCAGCCCGCTCAGCCCGTCATGCGGGCGTGGGATGACTTGCACGCTGATGACTTGGCCGACTTGCGAGGCAGCGGCGGCGCCGGCGTCGGTGGCGGCTTTGACCGCGGCGACGTCACCCCGGAAAAACGCCGTGACGTAGGCGCTGCCGACCTTTTCCCAGCCGGAGAACGTGACGTTCGCGGCTTTGAGCGCGGCGTCAGTGGCTTCGAGCAGGGCGCAGAGGCCCTTACATTCGATCATTCCGAGTGCTTGTTGAGCCATAGATGGAGAATGGTAAATGGTTGATGGTTGATGGCCAGGTTACTTGGCGGCGGGTTTGGGGGCTTCGCCGACGAAGGCTTTGAGGAGATCGTCGTGCGGGCGGGCGATGACGTGGGAACTGATCAGTTCGCCAACTTTACTGGCGGCTTTGGAGCCGGCATCGACGGCGGCTTTGACACTCCCGACATCGCCTCTGGCCAACACCGTGATGAGGCCGCCGCCGATAGGGATGGTTTTAATGAGGCTGACGTTGGCGGCTTTGACCATCGCGTCGCTGGCTTCCACCGCGCCGACGTAGCCTTTGGTTTCGATCATGCCTAATGCTTCACTCATAGTTCTGTTGAGGGTTGGGAGTTGAGAGTTGAGAGTTGAGGGACGTTAAATCGTTGAATCGTCGAACTGTTGAACCGTTGAATCGCTGAACCAGCCAAGCGCCCCGAGCCTCGGAGTCGTGCTTGGCCGGCAAGCGAGAACCAGCCGAACGGCGAAAGGCTTCGATCTGGCCGAAAGAGCCAGGAACGAGGGCCGATTTGACGATTTAGCCATTTAACGATTCAACGGATCACCGGACCAGTTCACACGGCGTCTCCGGCTGGAGGTTACACGCGTTGCCCTCGTCCGTATCGATGTGGACCTCCAGCTTGAAGGACTTATCGACACGCACCAGCATCTTGTCGAGGCTCAGACCGCACGGCCCACCGATCTTGAGCCGCATCTCTTCGCCAGGTTTCACACCGTAAAAC
>Ga0209726_10007441_pt1 | contig 12258 bp, 9 predicted proteins | sample Subgrocontami54m_FD_187453 | JGI IMG/M metagenome (GOLD analysis project Ga0209726, IMG submission 187453) | Subsurface groundwater microbial communities from S. Glens Falls, New York, USA - GMW46 contaminated, 5.4 m (SPAdes) (version 3) | ecosystem: Environmental > Aquatic > Deep subsurface >... | reverse complement strand
GCTTCATCGAACGCCGCATGCTGCCCGCCGGAGACCCCCACTTTTACCAGGGCTCCGCCCGGAGACCCGCCATTCATGGCCGCCGGAAGGCGTCCTCGCCACGACTTTACTACGGGCAAAGCCCCGATCACTTCCGTGTTCATCCCGCGCTGGATCTGCTCGGGATCGCGCACTGTGTGGTCCAGCGTGTCGGACAGGACCGCCGCCCCCACGGCCAGCATCGCCGAAAACAGCAGCGCCAGCAGCCCGTTCATCCTCAGATCGGGGAACACCGGCTTCAACGGCGGCCGCGCCGGATCCGACAGCCGGATGGAGCTGTTCTGGAAGCTGGCGTTGATCCCCGCCTCCTTGATCTTGCGGTTCAGCTCCTCGTACAGCTTTTTGTCCGCCTCGGCCTCTCGCTGGAGCGACTTGTATTCGTATGAGCGGACGTTGAGCCGGTCGGACTCCGTTTTGGTGTCGGCCACCGCTTTCTGGAGCATCTTCTCGCGCCGCAGCCCCTTCTGGTAGTCCACGATCACCCGTTCCATGATGTTCTTCTTCAACGCCTCGAGCTGCCGCTCCAGCTCGGCAACCTGGGAGGCCGCCTTCCTGTACTCCGGGTGTTTCGCGCCGTACATGGTCCGGATCGACACGAACTTCTCCCTGGCTTCGTCCAGGCGCTCGGCCACCTTGCGGATCTGCTCGCCGCCCTGCTCGGATGCCTGCACCGCCTCCAGCGACCCGTTCTGCACCGCCATGAACGCCGCCTCCTTGCGCATACGGTCGCCCTGGGCGGTGGTGAACTCGGTGTTCAGTTGCATCAGGCGCGACGTCAGCATACTTGTCTTCTCTTCCGGGTTGATCACGTTCAGCTCCCGCTCGAACTGAGCCAGGGCGGCCGAGGATTGCTCCATCTTCGCCTTCAGTTCCGCGATCTGCTTCTCCATGAACGCCGACAGCCCGGCCGACGACCGGATCCGGATGTTGTAGGTGTGCTCGATGTAGCTCTGCGCGATCCCGTTGGACACGTCGGCGGCAAGCTGTGGATCAGGCGACCGGTAGTTGATCAGCAGCAGGTAAGTGTTCACCGGGCGTGTCACCTTCAGGTTCCTCAGCGCGATGGGAGCCTCGGCCGCCCGAGTTGTCGGCACTTTGCTCTCTTGCTCCTCCGAGCCGGCCGTCTTGAGATGGTACCGCTGAACCACCGGCCGGAGGACCGAGTCCGACTGGATTGTCTTGATCTGCGTTGCCAGGAACTGCTCCGAGTCGTTCAACGCCACCCGGCTGGCGTCCTGGCCCAGTACGCCAGCGGGACTCTGGCGGTCAATGTCGATCGACGCCACCGCCTCGTAGATGGGGGTCAGCCGCGACGATACGACCACCGTGCACAGCACCGAAGTGACTACGAAGGCCAGCATCTTCCATTTGTGGCGCTTCAGGATCCACAGGTAATGGGATAGTGGAGTGCCCTGATCCTCCGGCTCCGGCTCGCCATAGGAAAGCTGTGGATAGGCGTTTAACCGCTCGACGATGGCGGGCATCAGGGCGTCGAGATCGGAGGGCGGCAGCGCGCGTGGTTTCCGTTCTTCAGACATGTAGCTTCACCTGCGCCAAATGAGCATGCCGGTCGCGGTTGCGGCCCCGAACCCGACGATCTGCTGGATTGCCCCGATCGTCATGCGCCGCTTCTTGTTGTCCGGGACGTACAGGATGTCGTCGGCCACCAGCGCGACGTCCGGAGACTTGCGCTCCAGGATCTTCCCGAGCGGGATCGGAATCTCGTTCTTGGCGCCGCCGGCTTCCCGCCGGTAGATGTAGGCTTCCTTGCCCGCGAAGGGCATCAGCCCTTCCGATAGCGCGAGTAGCTGCAGAACCGTCGTCTCGGAGCCGTTCTGTACGGGAAATGAGCCCGGCTTGCGAACGTTGCCGACGACATAGATCTTGCTGGTCTCGGGCACACGCACTTCTTCCCCGCCCGTCAGCGTCAGGTTCAGCTCAGGATCGGCGGCGTCGACCAGCCCGCGCACCGGGATGCGCCGCGTCAGCGTCACCGGCTTGCCATCGGGCCCTGGCTGCGATCGGCTCACCAGGATCTCCTGGCCCGCCACCTCGCTGAGGCCCTCCGCTTTGGCAATCGCTTCGAGCAGGGTAACCGGCGTCGTCGCCTGGAACACCAGCGGGTGCTTCACAGCGCCGACCACGCTGATCGGCCGGCTGTGGTACTCGGCGATCGTGACGGTCAGGTAGGGCTCGTTGAGGATCTCCTCGTCCCGCAACGCCTTCCCGATGGCGGCCTCCAACTCGGCCGGATGCAGACCCTCCGCCTTTACCGTCTGCTTCAGCATCGGCAGCCGGACCATGCCGTCCGAGCCCACTCGCAGGGTCCGGCTCAGCTCCGGCGCCGCATACACCGAGACGACGATCAGGTCGTTCCGGCCAATCGACTGGGCCGGCAGGTTCGCGTTGTTTTGCGGCTCCTGCGCACCGGCAACGCCGCCGAGGACCGCGGCACAGAGGAAGATTCGCAAATCGATTTTCACCTTCCCACACCGCTTCTGGCCGTCGCTCCAAAGACTTGGCCGATCTTTACCACGGTTTGGTTAAGCGCCGCCAGACGCCGGTCCATTTCCTTGACTTTTAACTCGAGCGCGGAATTCGAGGCGTTCGGGCTGCGCTCCCGCCCGCCGTTGACGAGCGCGAGCATTGACTCGCGCGCCAAGTCGGAAACGCTGCGAGCACCTGCCGCCTCGCAAAGCTCACGCAGCGTGTGGTATTCCTCTTCCGTCAGCCGCACACTGATCATTCTGGTCCGCTTCTTCATGACTTCCATGGGATTGATTCTTGCTTCAGCCGATCCGGCGATCTGCTGGGTTCCGAGGGGGGAAGGAGTTGGGCTGCGGCTGCACTTTTGGGCAACTACCGCCCCTTCACTGCATTCAGGCGCTTTTGCCACTTTTGCCATGATGCAGTGAACAAATTCCAAGTGCTTTCAGTATTGTTCACAGAAATCAGGTGCATGTCAACAAGAATCACGTTAGACTAATGTCATACAACTAGCCAAACGCCCTGTGAGTACGGTGTTTCGCTTCCCCCGCCACCTGCCTGGGTCAAGTCAAGTAATACAAGAACATTACAAACGTCAACGCCGCGCCACCGTAGAGGAGGATCTCCCGCCTCCCCCGCTTCCGGCTAACCATGCGGCGAATCTGAACGATGTTTCGATCAGTTTTGCCGAGGTTGGCTTCATTTTCCACTGCGTACCGAGGCACTGAAAAGCGATGACCACACCCGCGGCAACGGTAAGGGGAACGACCCCATATTCCGGCTAGCCACTCCTTCAGTCCGGAGCGGTGGGCGCGATGAGCGCGATCCTGTTTGCATTCTGGGCAGGTCATGTTTCCGGCCGCTCCCAAAAGTACCACCATTTTCTCGGGCGGTGGCAGGCCGTCACCCTGCCGGAGGGGAGATACTCTCCTCGAACGATGTGGCCAGGATTATCCGTGAACAATAAATCAGCCGCATCGGAGCCGTAGTCGCGGGAAACGGCCGTGAAGGCTTCGTCGAGCTTGGGATGGCGATGAACCGGGTCATGCGCGTCGCTGGCGATGACGTGAACCAGGCCAGCGGACAGGAGACGGTGCGCGGCCTGCCGAGCCGATCTTCCGAAGCCCCCGAGGACCGAGAGCGCGGTCACCTGGACCAGGCAGCCTTCTTCGACCCAGGCCTCGAGTCTCTCCGGCTTTCGCTGCAACACCGGGTTGCGCTCGGGATGGGTGACGATCGGGATCAGGTCCGCCTTCAGCAGCCGTCGCAGCACGGCGTCGATGGATGGTCCGATCTGGAAGTCGGAACACTCGACGAGGAGGTATTGATGGCCGTCGATCGAATAGCGTTGTGGCTGGTCGAGCACTTCGATTATGTTATCGAAGCTCAGATGGAGATCGCACCCGCGGTGCAGCGCGGGCTTGCCGCCGGTTCGCGCGGCCAGTTCCGCGATACGCTCGGCAATCCGGTCCGGGATGTATTCGAACTGCGAGTTGCAGTGCGGCGTGGCCACGATATCGGTGGTGCCGGACTCTGCCGCGAGGCGGAGCATTGAGAGGCTGTCGTCGATGGTGACGGCGCCGTCGTCGAGACCCCACAGGACGTGACTGTGTATGTCGATCATGCGGGCGCGACCGGCTCCTCCGCCTGTTGTTCGCGGCAGGATAGCATGGCGATGATCAGGATGGGCCACGAAGCCAGCGCGGGGCGGGAGAAAGGGTAGTCAACCGTGGCATGGAGAAAGACGGCGATGACGCCGAGTCCCCAGACAGAGCGGAAGGCGGGACGCAAGCACCAAAGGAACAGCGTGCCCAACATGAGACCGAACGCGACGCCTCCGTCGGCGGTCCACTCGACCCAGTCGCAGTGTGCCCGATTGGCCAGTGCGCCGACGTCGATGGTGGCATAGCTGGGATAAACGGTTGGCCAGGCGCCCAAACCGAAGCCAAACCAGGGACGGTCCGCGATCATGCTGAGGGAGGAGAGAACGAACTCGCGGCGTCCCGCGTAGGGGTCTGGCACCCAGAACCGGTCCCAGACGGCCTGCCAGCCGACGACCGCGACAAAGACACCGATCGCGACCACCATCCTGGCGAGAGAAAGCCCGATGGCGCGGCCGGTCGCCTGGCCGCGCAACCACAGGATCGCAATGACCACGAGGACTTCCGCAGTGACAAGAACCGTACCAGCACGGGAGGCTGAGGCAATCACGGAAGCATACATCACAGCGGCCATGACGGTGTAAAGCAGGGAGTCGCGCTCGCGGCGGAGCGCTTCGAAAATCGCGATCGGCAGTACGGCTTCGATGAAAGCCCCGTAGTGATTCCGCGAGAGAATCGGGCCCATGACGTTCGAGTAGCCGGTGGGAAAGATCCAGAAAACCTCACCGTCGGCGGTAAAGGTCTGGACGGTCGCCACAATCGCCACAAGGAAGCCGAACCACAACATGGCCAATCGGAACCAGTGGCGTATCGAGGGATCGCGAAAGAGGAAAGAACCGATAAGGAAAACAGCTAGTAAGGTCGTCCAGGCGGCAATGGCGATCTTGGTTTCGAAAGGGTACACGGTGAGACCGGCGAGCCACTGGAAGACTCCCCAAAGGGCAGCAAAAGCCAATGGGATGATGGGGTATGAAAACGGGGGGAAGTTACCGCGCTCCCGTAGCAAAGTGACGGATGCGAGCGCGAAGACGGCCACCTGGAAGACGGTTACCGGCCAGAATGCCGGTACCCAAAGGGTCAGAATGCCAAAAAAGAAGGTGGCTGCGAGCGCGATCCCCATTCAGGCTATACCCGATCAACGGTTAGAGGGCCGTGGCGATACTGTGCGCCGCCGGGCGAACAGGCTCTACCGAACACTGACAGGCTTGTCTTCGGTGAACACGCCGGCCTTGTACAGCCCTGCGGTCGTCACTCCAACGCCAACGCCTACGATGATGGCAACCTTCGCTCCGGCCGAGATGCCGGCACCGGCAGCTCCCGCTCCGGCACCGCCGCCACCGGGCGGAATCGGAATCGCGCAGCCTCCAGTTTCGTCTTTACCCAATGCCCGGATGGTCACGGCCTGGACGACCTGTGATGCGCCTGTGGAGGGTGTGACGCCGGGAATCGGCGATCCAGTCACTTCCAGCTTCTTGCCCACATACTGGGCCAAGTTGTCTCCACGGAGTTCGGCTGTCACGCGTGTGGTACAATCCGTCAGGAAATACCGGCCATCGCGAAAAACCAATGGGCCAGTAACCTTAACGGTCGAGGCGCCACCGGCCTGGGGATCAAAGGCAAGCGCCCTTCCAGCGGGCAACTGCGCCACCAGAATACCCGAGGCGGTGCGCACTTGCGCTGCGCCGATGCGCGCGGCAACTACGATTTCGCTGGGCCGATTCATCGCGATCTCGACGACTCCCCCTTCGGATGCCTGCGAAATCACCAGAGAGGAAGCCTGAAAACGATGCCCACCCGTACTTGTGATGACGCCAAGACCGCTTTCGAGCACAGTGTGGTCGCGATACACGGTCACTTTCGACTCCGGGCCAATGGTGACCTTGGTTCCGCCAGCCCACCGTATCTCGGTTCGCACGTTTCCGGTCTCGATCTTGCTGCCTTCGAAAACCGTAGCGTTGCCGTAGATCGCGAAACCGTCGAGCCGGAATTCCCCAGGGGCTTTAGCGACGCCGATGGACGCAGGGGCGCCGGTAGCCGCACACGTGACCGTAGCCATGAGAAGAAGGGCTTGAACTGAATTGCGCATCATGTCTCTCTCCGTTCGATACACTTCGCTCGTGTATACCTTTGAGCTTATCACAGGAAGTAGTTGACATCAATGAAAAAATGGTATTTCATGTAGGACAGTATTGTGGAGCAATGCGTATGACACACGGGCCGGCGTCGTGAACTACTACGAAGAGCTTGGAGTGAGAGAGGACACTTCTGTCGAGGAGATTCGACAAGGGTACAGGAAGCTCGCGCGGCTGTTACATCCCGATGGCCACACCGATGAGGTGCTGAAGATCTCAGCCGACCGCCAGATGCAACGGTTGAACGAGATGCTGGCGATCTTGACGGATCCGAGCAGACGCCAGGAGTACGATCTGAGCCTGCATGGCCCCATGCGGGTGATGGCGCCAGATCCCGCCAGGCCAGCGCGGGTCACTGGCAGATTCGCGCCTATTGGGGAGGCCGGATTCCTCCATTTCGTTGTGCGCAACTCGTTTTGGATCCTGATCGGCACAGTCCTGGCCGGCTGTGGGCTGTGGCTTGTACTGTCTCGTCCACAAGATCCTGAGGTTGTCCAGCAATCGCGGCGCCGGCCCAGCGAGGTTACCGTTACCGGCCCCGCTGCGATACTTCCGGAAGTTCCGGAAAGAACAATCTCGAAGGCCAGGAAAACCCCAGCAGCACCGTCGGAGGAGAGCGTGCCCCTCCGTGCCCAAACGCCGCCACAGCCGTCTGGCATCGATACAAATGACAACAGCCTTGTGGCAGGTTCCCGGGACCAACTAGAGGTTCCTCCCCGCCCCGAGCAGCCGCCAGCGGCGCAGGCCGAACCACCGCAAGTTCCAGCTCGGGAAGCGCAAGCGATCCGCGCGGTGCAGCAGGAACGTTCGGCTATGAAATCGCCGTTTGTGGGGAATTGGTTTTACGTACCCGAGAAGACAAGTGGCGAGTCTCCAGGGCTCTATCCGCCGGAGTACATGGAGTTCGTGATTACGAAGAACGGTGACAGCCTGCTTGGACAGTATCGGGCGCGGTTCCGGGTTTCTGATCTTGCGGTATCACCCGAAGTGATTTTTCGGGCGACGGGAAGAGACACCCTCGGCAACTCGGCAACTCTCCAATGGTTTTCGTCTGACGGGGCCAAAGGGGACGTCCAATTGACGCCACGATCCGCCAACTCCATGGACGTGGTTTGGTGGACAAAGCAGTTTGGCCGCCGCGCTGTGCTTACTTCAGGCACTGCTCTGATGATTCGGCAACTGGGGCGCTGATGCATGCCAGGACCCTCTTGGCGGCTGTCCTGGTGGCGGGCCTCGCCGCCGTTTCGGTTTGGACGGTGCGAGTCGCAATCGCGGATTGGTTGTTTCGGCAGGAGACTGTAGCTTCTACCTGGAAAGCCGTCGAGCTTACACCCGATCAGGCGCCTTACTGGGTACGGCTCGCGCTTTTGGTTTACGATGATGATCCGGTAAGATCGGCGCGCGGGTTCGAGCGGGCGGTAGCCGTGAATCCGCGCGATGCGCGCTCCTGGATTGAGCTGGGACTGCGATTGGAAGCCGATGGCGAGATGGCTGCAGCCGAGCGGTCCCTGCTTCGTGCAGCGGCAGTGGACAAGCAATATCTGCCGCGGTGGACGCTGGCGAACTACTATTTCCGCAGGGGAAACACGGAGAGATTCTGGTTTTGGGCGCGGCGAGCAAACGGCATGGCCTACGCGGATCTGTCCCCGTTGTTTCGCCTGTGTTGGATGGTGACCAAAGACGGGAAGGCGATCGAGCAGCAACTCGGCCTCAGCCGGCCGGATCTGCATGCAAGCTATCTCTCCTTCGTTATTGACAACAATCGAGTGGACTCGATCGCTCCAGCCGCGCGCCGGCTGCTCGCATCCCGTCGCGAGGAGGACAGACCTATTCTGCTGGCCGCATGCGAGCGGCTTCTGGATGTAAGAGAAGTTACAGGCGCTCTCGAGATCTGGAATTCCCTTGCAGAAACCCATGCAATCCCATTCCAACCGCTGACGCCGGCCACGGGCGTCTCTCTGACAAACGGTAACTTCAGCATCCCCCCGTCCGCCCGTGGCTTCGATTGGCGCTTACCCGCGGTGCAGGGAATCAGCGTTGCCAGGCATGAGGACGCTCCGGGATTGCGGGTCACATTCTCCGGCCAGCAGCCAGAAATCTGCGAGACCGTGTCGCAGTTTCTTCCGGTCGTGGAAGGAAGGACCTATATGTTGACAGTGTCTTACCAGACGCTGGCAGTAAGGCCCGGAACAGGACTGACGTTCCGGGTAGCGGATGCGGAGAACTCAAAGATTCTGGGACAGACGCAAAACCTGTCGTCCGAGATTGAGACGCAGGACACGCTCTCGTTCGTGACGCCGAGAGGCTGTCGTCTGGTGCGTTTGGTATTGGTTTACGAACGGGCAGCCGGTACAACTCGGATCGAAGGGTCTATTGTCCTGCGGTCTGTCTCAATGCGCCCGAACCATTGATCGAAGAGTGCAAGGGCCGGATGATGTCCCGATCGATTTCGACCGAAACGGAACGGTGCAGCAGACTGATAGAGACAACGATGCGGAAGGCGTTCTTGGCCTGGGTCAGGATCCCTTCTACGCCTTTCAGTGCGCCCTTTTCAATGACTACCCGCTGGCCGATTTTTATGAACGGCCAAGGCACAGCGGGCACTCCGGAGGCGGCCACAGCCTGGAGAGCCTTGATCTCGTCTTCATCGACCGGCAGCGACTGTTTGCCCGCGCCTACGAAGTGCATCACCCCAGGAATTTGCAGGACCGGCAGGCGCTGGTGGATATCGAGGCGAACAAAAAGGTATCCATTGAATAGCGGAAGGTCGGCGTATGATTTGCGCCCGCCGGACGAGGTGCGGCCCACTCGGTAGAGAGGGCAAAACTGAATGTACCCTTTGCCGTTAAGTGATACGGCAACCTGCTTTTCCTGTCGTGGCTTGACGCGAACTGCGTACCACGGCATGGGGCCACCTTGAGGTTGACTGGAAGGCTCCTCTGGGCAAGCTACCGCCCCTTTGGAAGATTTTTCCGCCCCCGGTGGAAGGGAAGCACTTGTCAAACACAAATTAGTAGCCAAGCCAAGGTAACCCTGTGTATTGCAAATGTTAAGCAATATTTTCTGATGAAATATATTTGTGATACGCATAATGGCCTACGCAGCCCGAGCGAAGCGTCTTTGTTGTGCGCTGGCTCGCGGAGTTAGTCAAAACATTTTCGGTAATATATCATGTTTATAATTCAGTAGTAATATATGTATGCCAACCCCTGTTCTGCCTTCCGATGCGCTGTCATGTCCCTGACGGTGGCCAGGACCTGGTTTCCCTCCGCGCCGGGGAGGGAGCCGAGCATGCTAACCCCGCTTTCCCCGTCCCTCACGCCTTTCTCGCCACTGCGATTCTCCTTCCACTCCCCCAACCCGCCTCAAAACCTTCAATCCGCAGACCAACCGTACAATTCGACCCTTCGCCTTAATCATGGTTGAAAAGTGGCTTCCTATAGTGTAGGAAGGCCAATCACTTTCCGTGTGCCTCGGGAGACGCTATCCGCTTGCGGCGTGGGCTTGCGGCGTATCACTGTGGACGAATTCGACTCCCACGTGGAACTGGTCTCCGGCTGGAATGCAGTAACGGACTTCGGCGACAAGAACCATGTGCTTGAGATTGATCTGGACGAGCGCTCCCGGATCGAGTGCTTGGCTGGCGCGCACTTTCAGGCCACCCTTGGACACGTCAAGGATACGGACCCCTAACGGGAGTGGCGAGAATGGGCGCAGTATCCTCATCTGCGCCGGATAATCTACAGCCCGGCGGAGGGCGCGACGTTCAGACGGCGTTGGTTGCACTCCAGGTTGTGTGGCCGTGTTCTCGGGCGTTGTATGCACCGGTTCCAAACGGACCGTAAAGTGGAAGGTGCTTCCGGTGTGGCCATCGCTATCAACCCAGATTCGCCCACCCATGATTTCGGCTAGCTTCGCGCAGGTGGTCAAGCCGAGTCCGGTGCCGCCGAATTTGCGCCGAAGAGAATTATCCATCTGGGCAAAGGGCTCGAAGATGACCTGCTGCTGATCCACGGAGACCGCAATCCCGGTATCGCGCACACTGAAGGACAACATGCTGGGGTCTTGGGGTGGAGCTTCGACGGTGACCGTCACTTCTCCCGCGGCGGTGAACTTGATTGCATTGTCGACAAGTCTGGAGAGGATTTGGCGTAGGCATATGAGGGCTCCCATAAGTGCGGGGGGCAAGTTGGGCTGGATGTGCCAAGTGAGTTGGAGGTTCTTGGCCTGTGCGGCCGCCTCGAATTCTTTCATCGTTGTGTCGACGAACTCCCGCAGCCAGAATTGCCTCGGCTGGAGAACATACTTCCCCGATTGGATGTTTACGATGTCGAGGATATCACTGAGGGTGGTTAGCTGTGAGTGGGCGCAGTCTTTCACGATGGTGAGGTGTTCGCGTTGTTCCCGAGTCAACTCGGATTCGAGCACCACGTCCGTGAGGCTGATGATGCAGTTCAGTGGTGTGCGGAGTTCATAACTCATAGCGGTCAGAAAATCACTTTTCGACTGGCTGGCCATGTCGGTAGCTCGTTTTGCCACCTGGAGTGCGGCGTCCACTCTCTTGCGTTCCGTGATATCCCGGCAGATGGAGGACATGCCCAGGAGCTTCCCGTGACTATCTTTTATTGGCGAGACGATGACTGATACGTCAAACTTCGAGCCGTCTTTTCTCTCGCGCCGCGACTCATAACGGGACGGCTGTTCGCGATGCCCGATTCTTTCGAGGTTGTCGAGGCATTCGTTCTGGAGGTCCGGTGGAAAAAGAATAACCAGGTGCTTCCCAAGTGCTTCCTCTTCGGTGTAACCAAAGAGTCCCTCGGCGCCGCGGTTCCAGCTCTCGATCACTCCATCCAGATCGGTGCCCACAATGCTGTCATCTGCTGATTTCACAATGGATGATAGGTATGCCAACCCCTGTTCTGCCTTCCGATGCGCTGTCATGTCCCTGACGGTGACCAGGACATGGTTTCCCGCCGCGCCGGGGAGGGAGCCGAGCATGATATCCACCGGTACTTCCTTACCCTCCCTGTGCAACGCCAGCAGTCCGCCGGGCCGGATCCCCGGTGCTTCGGCATACTGGGATCGCAGTCTCGTGTGCCCGCCGCGGAAGCGCTCGGGAAGCAGTACTTCGACTGTCTGACCTACGAGTTCCTGGGATTTCCACCCCAGCATTTGTTCCAGTTGCGCGTTGGATTGCAGAATAAGGCCCGAGTTGTCGACTACAACTACCCCGTCCGGCAATGCATCGATGAGCGTCTCAAGCTGAATTCGTCTCTCTTCCAGTTCGTGTTCGGTTTGCTTGAGAGCAGTCACATCCCTGGCGACGCCGGCGATGCCGATGAGATCACCTTGCTCATCGCTCAGCGGCACGGCGGAATCTTCGATCCAGCGATACTCCCCGGAGACCGCATGCCGGAGCCGGTATGTCCTGGTGCGCGGCTCACGAAGGCGAAAGATTTCCTGTGTTTGTTCGACAACTCTGGGCACATCGTCTGGATGCATGATGCGATACCAAAGTCCTGCGTCTTTGGTGAATTCGTCAGCCTTATAGCCAAGCCGGCGGAAGACGCCGGCGGAGACGAGTTCGACGCGCCCCGCCAGAGGATCGCCGGTTGTGTGCAAGATATAGATCGTTTCGTGAAGCTGACACCATACCGTGTCATGAACCCTATTATTAGACATGCGCTTCTCCAACTCGGGCGGCCATATCCTTAGATGCGGCCGCGTGCGTTGCGCCAGTCCCAGCGGCGGCAAAGCTCTTCGCTAAGCCGGGTTCTGCCCCAGTCAGGATGTTCGGCCAGGAGCCCTTGAATCTGCCCGATGTCCTGGCGCTCAGTTCCCGCCCTTGTACCAGCATGATGCCTGTCATGGTGGTGCAAGGACGGTATGACCGCAGTCCGAGTTCAGCAGAAAAACAAACTTTTTGCGCTTGACTTGCC
>Ga0209726_10007436_pt1 | contig 12265 bp, 8 predicted proteins | sample Subgrocontami54m_FD_187453 | JGI IMG/M metagenome (GOLD analysis project Ga0209726, IMG submission 187453) | Subsurface groundwater microbial communities from S. Glens Falls, New York, USA - GMW46 contaminated, 5.4 m (SPAdes) (version 3) | ecosystem: Environmental > Aquatic > Deep subsurface >... | reverse complement strand
CCGGAACGTCGAAGGACACATCGAACAGGATCTGGCGCTTCGGGTCGTAGGAGAAATCCACGTGCTCGAAGCGGATTGAGGCGCTGCCCGCGGCGAGAGTCGATGCATTGGGGCTGTCCTGGATCTCGCGGTTTTGCTCGAGCAGCCGGAACATCCTGTCAGTGTCGATCAGCGCCTGCTTGATCTCGCGGTAGACCATGCCGAGAAAGTTGAGCGGGATATACAGCTGGATCAACAGGCCGTTGATCAGCACCAGGTCGCCCAGCGTCAGCGTCTTGTCCACCACGCCCTCGGCCGCCAGGATCATCAGCAGGGTGACGGCGATGGCGATGACGAAGCTCTGGCCGACGTTCAGCAGGCCGAGCGAGACCTCGTTCCTGACCGCAGCCGATTCGTACTTCTGCAGGTTGTCGTCGTAGCGCCGCGCCTCGTACTCCTCGTTGTTGAAGTATTTCACCGTCTCGTAATTGAGCAGGCTGTCGATGGCCCGGGTGTTGGCCCTGGAATCGAGTTCATTCGCCTGGCGGCGGATGTCCATGCGCCACTCGGTGACGCTGACGGTGAAAAAGATATAGATCGCGACCGCGGCGAATGTCACCGCGGCGAAGCGCCAGTCGAACTTGGTCAGCAGCACCGCCGCCACCAGGCTGAATTCCAGGATCACTGGAATGATGGAAAAAAGCATGAACGAGAGCAGCGTCGAAATGCCGCGCGTGCCGCGCTCGATGTCGCGCGTCATGCCGCCGGTCTGGCGGTCGAGGTGGAAGCGCAGGCTCAGGCTGTGCAGATGGCGGAACACGGTGAGCGCGACGCGGCGGATAGCGCGCTGCGTCACGCGCACGAACACCACGTCGCGCAGTTCGGCGAACAGCACCGTGGACAGCCGCAGCAGGCCGTAGGCGACGAGCAGCGCGAGCGGTAGCGCCAGCGGCTGCTGCGCCGGCGAAAGGGAATCGACGACGTCTTTCAACACCAGCGGCACGCCGACGTTGGCGAACTTCGCCGCGGCGAGGAACGTGAGCGCGACCAGCACCCGCCCTTTGTATTCCCACAGGTACGGCAGCAGCATGCCGACCGCGCGCCATTCGTTGCGCCGCGCGCCGGGTGCGGGCGCGTCGGCGTCTATGGATGAAGAGTAGGAACGGCGTCCATGTGCCATGGCGTGGTCGGGTGAAAATCAGGCTGGATACGGCAGCGCGGCCGCGCTGCGAAGCCGTTATTTTCGCACACGGAGGCGATGTTTGCCCCTTGCGGCAGCAGCGGACACTTGACAGCGGGCAGAATTGAACGCAGGATTAAAACGGTCGTTTAAAACTGGAATCGCGCGCATGCGCCCCGTCTCCGAGCCAAGTTCGTCCGCCGTCACGCGGCGGCGCATCCTCGACGCCGCGGAATGCCTGTTCATGGAACACGGCTTCGAAGCCACGGGCCTGCGCCTGGTCACCGCCAGCGCCAAGGTCAACTTGGCTGCGGTCAACTATCATTTCGGCGGCAAGGACGAACTGTTCCGCGCGATGCTCGCGCGTCGCCTGGACCCGCTGAACGAGCAGCGCATCGCGCTGCTCGACAAGTACCAGCGCGCCCACGAGCCCGCAAGCTGCGAAACCGTGCTCTCGGCGATGCTGATGCCGGCGCTCGCCATCGCGCGCAATCCGAGGCGCGGCGGCAGGAATTTCCTGCGCCTGCTCGGACGCGCTTACGTCGATCCCTCGCCGGTACTGCGCCATTTTCTGTCGGAGCGCTATGCGCCGGTGATTGCGCGCTTCAAGGACACGTTCGGCCGGGCGCTGCCCCAGCTCGGCAAACAGGACCTTACCTGGCGCCTGCATTTCGTGATGGGCGCGCTCGCCTATACCCTCGCCGGGACCGATGCCTGGAAGCTGATCGCCGCCTTGAATCCGGGAAAAGCCGGAAACGACGCGCTGCTGCTGCGGCGGCTCGAGCCGTTCCTGATCGCCGGACTGAAGGCGCCGCTGCCGGATCTGGACGACGCGCGCCCCGGCGCCGTGGCGCCGGCGCGCAGGCGCGGAAGGCCGCGTGCCGCTCCAAAGGGCGCGGCCTGATGCCTCGCACGCGTTGCCGGCACGCCGCGATGATCCGCCAGTCGACGCCCATCGCGAGCGCATAGCGAAAGGAGCACTGCCATGACAGTCTTCGCCTTTTTGATCGCATCCGTCGCAGCGTGCATGCTGCTCGCCTACGTCCGGGCGCCGGGGTGGCTGTGGACCGCCGGCGCCGCTTTCGCTCTGGCCTGGCTTTCGCTGCGGCTCGGCTTTTCCGCCGCCGCCTGGATCCCGCTCGCCGCGGCTTTCATCGCGGTCGCGGCGGTTCTCAATCTGCGCCGCGTGCGCCGGCGCGTGATCAGCGACCGCGTGCTCGCGCTGTACCGGCGGATTCTGCCGCCGATGTCGCAAACGGAGCGCGAGGCGATCGATGCCGGCACGGTGTGGTGGGAGGCAGATCTTTTTTCCGGCACGCCGGACTGGGAGCGGCTGCTCGCCTTCCCAAAACCTGCGCTGACTCCGGAGGAACAGTCTTTCCTCGACAATGAAACCGAGCAGCTGTGCGCGCTGGCGCTCGATTGGGAGAGCACCCAGATACACCAGGACGTATCGCCCGAGGCCTGGCAGTTCATCAAGGACAAGGGCTTCCTCGGCATGATCATCCCGAAACAATACGGCGGCAAGCAATTCTCGGCCACGCTGCATTCCCAGGTGATCCAGAAGCTGTCGACGCGCTCGAGCGCGGCGGCAGTATCGGTGATGGTGCCCAATTCGCTCGGGCCGGCGGAATTGCTGATGCACTACGGCACCGAGGAGCAGAGGAACCATTATCTGCCGCGCCTCGCAAAAGGCCTGGACATACCCGCGTTTGCGCTCACCAACCCCTACGCCGGCTCCGACGCGGCCTCCATTCCCGATTTCGGCGTCGTCTGCAGGGGCATGTGGCAGGGCAAACAAGTGCTGGGCATGCGCGTTACCTGGGACAAACGCTACATCACGCTTGGCCCGATCTGCACAGTGCTCGGCCTTGCTTTCCGCCTGCGCGACCCCGAGCACCTGCTCGGCGACAAGGAGGACCTCGGTATCACCTGCGCCCTCGTGCCGACCGACACGCCAGGAATCAACATCGGCCGGCGCCATTTCCCGCTGAATGCCGTGTTCCAGAACGGCCCGAACTCGGGCAAGGACGTGTTCATGCCGCTCGCCTGGATCATCGGCGGCACGAAAATGGCCGGCCAGGGCTGGCGCATGCTCATGGAATGCCTTGCCGCCGGCCGTGCGATCTCGCTGCCTTCGTCGAACGTCGGCATGACCAAGATCGCCGCGCGCGCGACCGGCGCCTACGCGCGCGTGCGCAGCCAGTTCAAGACCGCGATCGGCAAGTTCGAAGGCATCGAGGAGCCGCTGGCGCGCATCGGCGGCAACCTCTACATGATGGACGCGGCGCGCATGATGACCGCGGGTGCCGTGGACCTGGGCGAGAAGCCTTCGGTGCCCTCGGCCATCGTCAAGTACCACATCACCGAGCGCGCGCGCATCGCGGTGAACGACGCCATGGACATTCTCGGCGGCAAGGGCATCTGCCTCGGCCCCAATAATTTCATGGGCCGCGCCTACCAGCAGATCCCGGTCGCCATCACCGTCGAAGGCGCCAACATCCTCACCCGCAGCCTGATCATCTTCGGCCAGGGCGCGATCCGCTGCCATCCCTACGTGCTCAAGGAAATCGCCGCCACGCGCGAGCCGGATGCGGTCCAGGCCTCGCGCGATTTCGACGCGGCGCTGTTCGGCCACATCGGTTTCACCGTGTCGATGGCGGTGCGCGCCTTCGTGCTCGGCCTCACCGGCGCGCGCTTCGTGCGCGTGCCAGCCGGCGCCGAGACCCGGCGCCATTACCAGAAGCTCACGCGGCTTGCCACCGACTTCGCCATGCTGGCCGATTTCTGCATGCTGTTCCTCGGCGGCGAACTCAAGCGCAAGGAAAAAATATCGGCGCGCCTGGGCGACATCTTGTCGCTGCTGTACCTTTCCTCGTGCGCGCTCAAGCGCTTCGAGGACGACGGCAGGCCGGCGGAGGATGCGCCACTCTTGCACTGGTCGGTGCAGGACGCGCTGTACCGCGCGCGCCTCGCCATGGACGGGTTGATCGCCAACTTCCCCAATCACCTGCTCGCCAGCGTGCTGTGGAAAATCGTCTATCCGCTGGGCCGCCCGTTCCAGCACCCTTCGGACAAGCTCGGACACAAAGTGGCGCGGCTGCTGATCGAGCCGAGCGCCACGCGCGACCGGCTCACATCCGGCATGTACCTGCCGCAAACGGAAACCGATCCGATCGGCTGCCTCGAGGCGGCATTGATTGCGACCATCGAAGCGGAAGCCATCGACGCCAAGGTGCGCAATGCGCAAAAGAGCAGAACCATTTCCGGCAATTCCCAGGAGGAACTCGCGCGCTCGGCACTGGCCGCGGGCATCATCACGCCCGAGGAGCATGCGCATTTGCAGCGCACGGCCAGGCTGCGCGACGAAGTGATCCGCGTCGACGACTTCCCGCAGGATTTCGGCCGCGCGGAACAGGCGCTCCCGGCAGCACACCGCGCAGCAGCCTGAGGATTCAGCTCGCGGCCGATAGCCTTTTTCTTTGGAGCCAGTCATGGCCAAGACCACTTACATCATCGACGGCGCGCGCACGCCGTTTCTGAAGGCGCGCAACCGGCCGGGCCCGTTTTCGGCCGGCGACCTGGCCGTGGCGGCGGGCAAGTCCCTGCTCACGCGCCAGCCGTTCGCACCGGGCGAACTCGACGAGGTCATCCTCGGCTGCGCCTCGCCCAGCCCGGACGAGGTCAACGTCGGGCGCGTGGTCGCGCTGCGCCTGGGCTGCGGCAACAAGGTCCCCGGTTGGACCGTGATGCGCAACTGTGCCTCGGGCATGCAGGCGCTCGATTCGGCCATGGTCAATATCCAGGCCGGACGTTCCAACCTGGTGCTCGCCGGCGGCGCCGATGCGCTGTCGCGCGCGCCGCTGCTCTTGTCCGATGCGATGGTGCTGTGGCTGTCCGGTTTCTACGCCGCCAGAACCCTCGGCCAGAAGGCGGCCGTGGTCGCCAGGCTGAAGCTCGGCTATCTCGCGCCGGTGATCGCCATCATGAAGGGGCTGACCGACCCCTACGTCGGCTTGCTCATGGGCCAGACCGCCGAGAACCTTGCCCAGCGCTTTCGCATCACGCGCGCCGAAATGGACGCGTTCTCGGTGCGCAGCCACCAGCGCGTCGCCCGGGCACAGGATGAGGGCCACATCGAGGAAGTTGTGCCCATTTACGACGCCGACGGCAGACTTTACCCGGCGGACGACGGCGTGCGCCGCGACTCCAGCATGGACAATCTGGCGAAGCTCAAACCCTTCTTCGACCGCAAATACGGCAACATTACCCCGGGCAATTCGTCCCAGATCACCGACGGCGCCGCCTGGCTGATCCTCGCCTCCGAAGAAGCGGTGCGCCAGCACGGCCTCACGCCGATCGGCCGCATCGTCGACTCGGAATGGGCGGGCCTGGACCCGGCGCAGATGGGCCTGGGGCCGGTGCATGCTTCCACTCCCATCCTCAGGCGCCACGGCCTGGGCCTCGACGACCTCGATGCCTGGGAAATCAACGAAGCCTTCGCCGCGCAGGTGCTGGGCTGCATCGCCGCATGGAAAGACGCCGCCTACTGCAGGGAGCAACTCGGGCTCGATGCTCCGCTGGGCGCGCTGGACGAGGAGAAGCTCAACGTCGATGGCGGTGCCATCGCGCTGGGACACCCGGTGGGTTCTTCCGGCGCGCGCATCGTGCTGCATCTCTTGCACGTGCTCAGGCGCCCCGGCAGCGGCAGCGCCGGCCAGCGCCCGCGGCGCGGCATCGCCACGATCTGCATCGGCGGCGGCCAGGGCGGAGCGATGCTGGTGGAGACGGTATGACGACAAACTACAAACACTGGCGCTATACGACCGACAAAGACAATCTCGTCTGGCTGACCTTCGACAAGGCCGGCGAATCGGCTAATACCTTCTCCGCCGATGCGATCGCCGAACTGATCGCGATCCTGCAGGAAATCCGCGCCGCCAATCCGCGCGCGTTGATTTTTCGCTCGGGCAAGGATTCGGGCTTCATCGCCGGCGCCGACATCAACGACTTCGCCAGGGCGAAGAGCGTCGAGGACGGCATGGCCATCATCCGCCGCGGCTGGGACATGTTCCACGTCATTGCGGCGCTGCCCTTCCCCACGCTGGCAATGGTGAACGGTTTCTGCATGGGCGGCGGCGTGGAACTCGCGCTCGCCTGCCGCTATCGCGTCGCGCTCGACGACCCGAAAACGCGCTTTGCCTTTCCCGAGGTGATGCTGGGCATTCTGCCCGCCTGGGGCGGGATCAAGTATCTGCCCAAGCTGGTCGGTCCGACGGCTGCGCTGGACATGCTGCTCAGCGGCAGGAGCGTGGATGCGCGCAGGGCAAAGAAAATCGGCCTGGTCGATGCCTGCGTGCCGCTGCGGGTGCTGGAGAACGCGGCGCGCATGACCGCGCTCGAAGCCCCGGCCCTGCATCGGCCGCCCTTGCTGCAGCGCCTGATGAATACCGCGCCGCTCAAGTCCATCGTCGCCGCCATGGCGCGCAAGCAGGTGGCGAAGCGCGCCCCGCGCGAGCACTACCCGGCCCCCTACGTGATTCTCGACCTGTGGGCGCGCTACGACGGCGACCCGTTTGCCCCGCCGCTCACCGATCCGGCCTCGCCCGCCGCGCTGATGCAGGGCGAGACCGTGAAAAACCTGATCCGGATTTTCTTCCTGCAGGAAAGAATGAAGGCGCTGGGCAAGGCAAGCGATTTCGCCGCCAAGCGCGTGCACGTGATCGGCGCCGGCGTGATGGGCGGGGATATCGCCGCGCTGTGCGCCATGCGCGGTCTCAGCGTGACCCTGCAGGACCAGAACGCCGAGCGCCTGGTGCCCGCCATGCAGCGCGCGGCAAAACTGTTCAAGCGGCGGCTGCGCGACAAGGCAGGGGTGCGCGATGCCATGGACCGGCTGGTGCCCGATGCCGCGGGCGACGGGGTGAAAAAGGCCGATGTGATCATCGAGGCGATTTTCGAGAACCTGGACGCCAAGCGCGAACTGTTCGCGGCGCTGGAGAAAAACGCCAGACCCGATGCCATTCTTGCCACCAACACCTCCAGCCTCAAGCTTGCCGACATCGGCGCGAACCTCACGCATCCCGGCCGCCTGGTCGGCATCCACTTCTTCAACCCGGTGGCGCAGATGATGCTGGTGGAAGTGGTCTCGGGCGCGAACACCGACGCGGCCATTGCGAACCAGGCCGCCGCCTTCGTCAGGCAGATCGACAAGCTGCCGCTGCAGGTCAAGGACTCGCCGGGGTTCCTGGTCAACCGCGTGCTCGGGCCCTATCTCAACCAGGCCATCCGCATGGTCGAAGAAGGCTTGAGCGCGGAGACCGTCGATGCCGCCGCCACCCGCTTCGGCATGCCCATGGGCCCGATCGAGCTGGCCGACACCGTGGGCTTGGACATTTGCATCGCCGCGGGCAAGAGCCTTGCGGCCGCGAGCGCCGCCGCGGGCCAGCCGGCGACGGTGCCGAAGATGCTGGAACAACTGGTCGCCGCGGGGAACCTGGGCAAGAAAAGCGGGCGCGGCTATTACGCCTGGCGCGAGGGCAAACCGGTAAAGGGCGCGCCCGGCGCGGTGTCGAAGGAACTGATCGATCGCCTGATCGCGCCTTACCTCAAGGAAGCGCAGGCGGTGGTGGCCGAAGGCATCGTCGCCGACGCCGACCTGGCAGATGCCGGCCTGATATTCGGCACCGGCTTCGCGCCTTTCCGCGGCGGCCCGCTGAACTACCTGAGGAGCAAGAATGGCTGAACCAGTAAAACTCCCCGAAGGCAAGGAACCGGTGCTGCGGATCATGCCCATGCTCGCCGACGCCAACCACCACGGCGACATTTTCGGCGGCTGGATCATGTCGCAGGTCGACATCGCCGGCGGCGTGCTCGCCGGACGCCATGCGCGCGGCCGCGTGGCCACGGTGGCGGTGAATTCCTTCCAGTTCAAGCAGCCGGTGCAAATCGGCGACCTCGTCTCCTTCTACGCCGAAATCGTGCGCGTGGGCAACACATCGGTCACCGTCAACGTCGAGGTGTACGCGCAGCGCAATCCCGAGGACATCGAGATCGTCAAGGTGACCGAGGCGACGCTCACCTACGTCGCGACCGACCAGAACCGCCGGCCGCGCACGGTGCTGCCCCTGCCGGCGAAAAAAATAAACCGCTGAGCCTGCACCGGGCGTTCGCACGGCGAGCTGCCTGTCGACGCGCGCGCCAATTCAGTATGATGCTGCTTTCCATCTGACGCCGGAGCGCCCATCCCATGAAAAACTTTCAAGGCAAAGTAGCGGTCATCACCGGCGGCGCGAGCGGCCTCGGGCGCGCCATGGCCGAGCGTTTCGCACGCGAGGGCATGAGCATCGTGCTTGCCGACGTCGAACCCGATGCGCTCGCCAAAGCCGAAGCCGAAATGAAGGCCGCCGGGGCCCGGGTGATCGGCGTGCGCACCGACGTCTCCAAAGCAGCCGAGGTCGAGGCGCTGGCGCAAAAGACCCTCGCGGCCTTCGGCGCGGTGCACCTGCTCGCCAATAACGCCGGCGTGGGCGAAGGCGGCAGCGTCTGGGACAACACCGTCGCCGACTGGGAGTGGGTACTAGGCGTCAACGTCTGGGGCGTGATCCACGGCGTGCGCGTGTTCACGCCGATCATGCTGAAGCAAGGAACCGAAGGCCATATCATCAACACGGCCTCGGTCGCGGGCCTGATCTCGCCGCCCGGCATGGGCATCTATTGCGTATCCAAGCATGCGGTGGTGACGCTGTCCGAATGCCTGCACCACGACCTGGCGCAAAAAACGGACAAGCTCAAATGCTCGGTGTTGTGCCCGGCCTACGTGCCCACGGGAATCGCGGATTCCGGGCGCAACCGACCTGCCGCTCTAAAGGAAACCCGGCACAAGAGCGCTGCGGACCTCGCGCTCGACGCCAGCCTGAAAAAAGCGGTGCGATCGGGCAAGCTCAGCGCCGCGGACGTGGCGCAGAAAGTGTACGAGGCGGTGCGCGACGAGCGCTTCTACATCCTCACCCATCCGAAGATCAAGGCCTCCATCCAGTGGCGCATGGAAGACATCCTGCAAGACCGCAATCCGACCAACCCGATGGGATGAACTCACGGAACTGTAGCCAAAGCTGTTCTTCCACCCTGTCGTTCCAACGGCCCGGTAAAGCGGCCTTCATCGCCTCGGGTCGGCCCTCGCATGACGCTCACCTGAGTTCGGAGAAATCCTCTTCCCAGAATTCATTCTCGCCGCGCTCATCCTTCTTGCGGCGCTCGGTTTCGACGCCGCGCAACTGCACGCGTCGGATCTTTCCAGAAATCGTCTTGGGCAAGTCGGCAAATTCGATCCTGCGGATGCGTTTGTAGGGCGCCACCCTCCCGCGAATGAAACCCAGGATGGACAGGGCCATGTCGCGTGTCGGCGCGAGGCCTGGCTTGAGCATGACGATCGCCTTCGGAACGCTCATCCGTATCGGGTCCGGGCTCGGGATCACCGCCGCTTCTGCGACCGACTCATGCTCGATCAGCGCGCTTTCCAGTTCGAACGGGCTGATGCGGTAATCCGAACTCTTGAACACGTCATCGTCGCGGCCGACATACCAGTAGTAACCATCGGCGTCCCGGCGCGCGACATCGGACGTCCGGAAGTAATCGCCGTCGAGCAGCGCTGCGGTGCGTTCGGGGTCTCCGATATAGCCTGCCATCAGCCCGGTGGCGCCCGGCTTCAACTTCACGCTGATCTCGCCTTCGTCGACCTCCTTGCCGTCGGCGTCGATGAGGGCCATCCGGTAACCGGGCATGGGCTTACCCATGGCCCCGATTCTGACAGGCTGTCCCGGCGCATTGCCGATCATGCACGTCGTTTCGGTCTGACCGTAACCATCGCGGATGGTATGGCCCCACGCCGCGCTGACCTGCTCGATGACTTCGGGATTGAGCGGCTCCCCGGCGCTAACCAGCTCGCGCAGGCTGACCGGCCAGGATTTCAGGTCTTCCAGAATCAGCACGCGCCAGACTGTGGGCGGGGCGCACAGTGTCGTGACCTTGCATCGCACCAGCGTATCGAGCGTCTTCTTCGCGTCGAACCGCGACTGGTTGTAGAGGAAGATTGTCGCGCCCGCATTCCACGGCGCAAAAAAGCAGCTCCACGCGTGCTTGGCCCAGCCCGGCGAGCTGATGTTCAGGTGGACATCGCCCGGCCGCAGGCCGATCCAGTACATCGTCGACAAATGCCCGACCGGATAACTCTGGTGTGTGTGCAACACCATCTTGGGCTTTGCGGTCGTGCCCGATGTGAAGTAGAGCAGGAAAGGATCGTTCGCGCCCGTCGCCGCGTCCGGCGCGAACGCGGCGGGCGCGCTGTCGGCCTCCCGGTAAGGCGTCCAGCCCGGCAGCGGCCCGCCGACGACGGTGCGCGTATAGGAGCCCTGCACGCTCGCGAACTTTTCCGCGCTCTGCGCATCGGCGATGACATGGCGCATCTCGCCGCGTTTCACGCGGTCCTGCAGGTCGGCATGCGCGAGCAGCGTAGTCGCGGGACTGATCACGGCGCCAAGCTTCATCACCGCAAGCGTGACTTCCCACAGCGGCACAACGTTGGGCAGCATCACCAATACGCGGTCGCCGCGCTTCACGCCTTTGGCGCGGAGGAAATTGGCTACCCGATCGGATCGCTCGCTCATCGCGGCGAACGTCAATTTCGACTCGGTGCCATCCTCGTTGACGACCCACAATGCGGTGCGGTCGTTGCCGCGCGCCTGGGCATCGAAGTAATCCAGCGCCCAGTTAAAGCGTTCCAGCCGCGGCCATGCGAACTCCTTGCTCGCTGCTGCATGGTCCTCACGGCGGGCGAGCAGCAGGTCGCGGGCCCGCACGAAAGCGTCGGCAGATGCCATTTCCAACCTCGTCTTAGTAATGATAGGAAATCATATCCTTCTGTTTTCAGTCGACCCTAGTCGGAAGTCAGTCTACGCTTGAAGGGCTGCTTGGGTCGATAGCGGCCGGCGAGTGTCGGCTCCCCGACCAGGGCTCGAACTTGGGCCCTGCGAATCAAAAGGCAGACGTTGCGCGTCCGCCTCTACCCCTTCTTCGCCCGCGCAGCCGCCATCGCCTCGGTCGCAACCTTGCGCTCGTCGTTCACCTTCCTGAACGCCGGACGCTCGTTGAGCATCTTCAGGTACGGCCTCACCGGGGCGCAATCGTCGAGCACGTCGCGGCCGTAGACGATCTTGCTCGAGAGCGACACCAGCGGCAGGTGCACGCCCGCGGCGCAGTCGGCGTAGCTTAAGGCCGTTCCGGCGACGAAGGGCGAGAACTTGGCCAGTTGCTTGAATGCGCGCACGCCCTTGGCCAGGTCCTTCTCCACGTGCTTCTTGATCTCGTCCGACACCGTGCCGCCAAAGAACGCCTGCATATACAGGCGGCGCGCAACCAGCTCCATGTACAGTTCCATGGTCGCGATGAGTTCGCGCACCCGCGCGCGCTCGAGCGCGTCTTTCGGATAGAGCGGCTTGTCCGGATACCGGTCTTCGAGGTACTCGCAGATCGCCTGCGATTCGCACAGAAACTGGCCGCCGATGTCGAGGTAGGGCACCTTGCCCATGGGTGAGCGCTTCAGGTAAGCCTCGTCCTGCGAGGTCATGCAGAACGCCTCCTCGAACGAAACGCCCTTTTCCAGCAATGCCACCTTGACCTTGTTGTAATAATTGCTGACTGCAAATCCGCCCAGCTTCAACATCGTTGTTTCCCTTTCGATTCGTTATTCGTCACGCAGTCTTGGCCGATTTGGGCACGCTCATGTGCTTGGCCAGTTCCAGCTTGGCGATCGCGTTGCGGTGCACCTCGTCCGGGCCGTCGGCAAAGCGCAGCGTGCGCGAATGCGCGTACATCATCGCGAGCGGGAAATCGTCGGAGACGCCGGCGCCGCCGTGGGCCTGTATCGCCCAATCGATCACCTGCAGGGTCATGTTGGGAGCGAGCACCTTGATCATCGCGATCTCGGCCTTCGCCACCTTGTTGCCGGCGGTGTCCATCATGTAGGCGGCATTGAGCACCAGCCAGCGCGTCGAGTCGATCATGATGCGCGCCTGGGCGATGCGCTCGCGCGTCACGCCCTGCTCGGCG
>Ga0209726_10007435_pt1 | contig 12265 bp, 11 predicted proteins | sample Subgrocontami54m_FD_187453 | JGI IMG/M metagenome (GOLD analysis project Ga0209726, IMG submission 187453) | Subsurface groundwater microbial communities from S. Glens Falls, New York, USA - GMW46 contaminated, 5.4 m (SPAdes) (version 3) | ecosystem: Environmental > Aquatic > Deep subsurface >... | reverse complement strand
CTCGTTGGCCATTGTAAAGAACCCGCCGCACCCGAACGCCACCAAGGTGTTCATGGATTGGTGGCTGGGCAAGGAGGCGCAGACGGGCTGGACCAAGGCTATCGGCTTCGCCACCTTGCGCACCGACGTGCCGAAGGACAACGTCGATCCGCTCAACATTCCCAAAGATGGTGTGAGCTACCAGAACAATCACTCCGAGCCGTTCGTGAAGCTGCGCGAAGAGATCGTCGCCTACATCAAGACGATCATCCCGCAATAATCAGAGGGAGCGCTCTGTGGCCCGAGCCCGAAGCATTGCAACAACTCTGGCTGGATAGGGGACGCACCGATGCGTGAGAACCAACAGGCGGCGAATTCGACGTCGATTCCCGCGGAGGCGCGCCGCGAATCATATTCGAGCTGGCTGGACCGCGAGGGCATCCCGGTCCACGGAGGCCTCTTCGTCCAGGACGCCAGGCAGGTCGAGCTGGGACCATGGGCCCGGCTCGGCGGCCGGGGCGCCTACATCCGGCTGATCGGCGCGGAGGATCAGACGGGGGGCTACGTTGCAGAGGTGCCGCCCAAAGGGATGCTCGAACCGGAGTGCCACCTCTTCGAGGCGGTCATCTACATCCTCGAGGGGCGCGGCGCGACGGAGTTCTGGCGCACCGGCGAGCAAAAAAGGGTCGTGGAATGGCAGAAGGACAGCATGCTGGTCCTGCCGATCAGCGTCTGGCACCGGTTCATCAACCTGACGGACCAGCCCGCGCGCTACCTCGCCATCACGAACGCGCCGCTGATGATCAACCTGTTCCAGAACACGGAATTCATCTACGGCGAGCGCTTCGCCTTCCGCGACCGCTACCAATCCGAGGATACGTACTTCAGCGCCGAGCCCCGACCCGCTGCGCTCCCATACGGGGAGGTCGTCTACCAGAACAACTTCATACCGAATTTCAAGCACGTTCGCGTGGATCAGCCGCCCGAGGGTGCGTCACGCGGCGAGGGCTTCGCGCGCCGGTATCTGCGGCTCGGCGGCAACCGCATGCTGACGTTCGCGGCGGAATACCCCGTCGGAACCTATACGACGGCCCACTGGCATGAGGGGGGCGTCCAGATCTACATCGCCCAGGGCCAGGGCCTCACCCTGATGTGGCCGCCCGAGGCGGGCTGGCATCCCTGGCAGGATGGCAAGGCTGACCTTGTGAAACGCGTGGACTTCCAGGAGGGCACGGTGTACTCCCCGCCAACGGGCTGGTGGCACCAGCACTTCAACACCGGCAGCGAGCCCGCGCGCTACATCCCCACGGGCACCGGTCTCCCAGCCACGCGCGCTGACGGCCGCGCCTACGTCTACACGAGTGTTCGCGAAGAGGGCGGCCACCAGCTCGACTACGATCTCGAGGACCCGATGGTCCGCACGCTCTTCGAGGAAGCCATCGCCGCGAACCGCGCCAAAGGATAGACGCGGCTACATCCCCGGTCGCATGTCCGCGGCTTGCGCGGGCACGGCCTGGGCAGGCGCGGCATTGCCATTCCGTGCCGCTGCTTGGCCGTTGTGCGGGACTGAGGCCTGGCCGACGGGGATGCCGTACTTTCCCCAGTCATCCTCGACGCGGCCTATGACCGCGGCATCGGGTAAGCAGACGGCTGGGAAGCTCTTCGCGTTGTAACGCGTTGCATCGATGATCATCTTGGACGTGCGGCCCGGACCGGCTTGCTCCTCGGGTGGCATTGACGGGTCCAGAAAGATGCCGGAGACCTCTTTCACGATTTCGACGTCGCGGTGCGCTTGCACGCGGGTCGCGATCGCCCACTCGACGGCCACCGGATCCATCGGGTCGACGTCTTCATCCACGACGGTGACCAGCTTGATGTGACGGCCGGGCGGGCAGCCGAGCGCCGCCATGCCGATCATCTTGCCGTAGCCCTCGTAGAGCTTCTCCACTGCGATCACGAGGTGGAGCACCCCACAGCCGCCTTCGGTGAGATGCACCGCCTTGATGCCCGGAAGTGGGATCGTGCGCATGAACTCCGCTTCCTTTCCGACGGCGGTGAGGACGTCGGTTTCGTGGGGCGGCGCGCCCTGGTAGGCCTGGTGCAGGATCGGATTGTTCCGAAAGGTCATCGCCGTGATGTGGATCGTCTTCCGCGGCATGCGGAGGCCGCCGTAGTGGCCGGTGAACTCGCCGAAGTGCCCCTCTTCCCGCAGCTCGCTCGGACGCACCTCGCCCTCGAGGATGAACTCAGCGTCGGCGGGCACGTCGATCGGCAGCGTTTTGCAGCGAACGACCTCGACGGGCTTCCCCCGCAGCGCGCCGGCCATTGCCAGTTCGTCGGCGCCGAACGGGAGCGGTGTCGCCGCGACCATGGTGACTCGCGGATCGGGTCCGATGGCGATCGCGACGGGAAAGGGATCGTCCGGTGCCGCGCGGTGCTGGATCGAGATGTGCTGGTAAGGGCCGGCGAGGATCCCGAGCGTGTTTCGGTCGTGGACCATGTTGCGGTAGATGCCTACGTTTCGCTTGCCCGTCGTTGGGTCGAACGTGTGATGACAGGAGAGCGTCAGGTACCGGCCGCCATCCAGCGCGTTCCAAAAGGGCGCCGGCAATCTCAGGATGTCGACGTCGTCACCGATGAGGACGTTCTCCTGGCAGGGGCCCTTGTCGACCTGCACCGGTGGGATCGGGTTGGCGGCGCACGTGTTCCAGTTCGCCTGGCACTCGTTCGGTGCAACACCCATTGCGAGGGCGTAGCGGCGCCGGGTGGCGAGGAGGTTGGTGATGATCGGGATATCGTTCTCGCCGGGGTGCTCGAAGAGTAGGGCGGGGCCGTAGCTGCGGAGGCTCTTGACGCAGACGGCCCCGAGCTCCTGCTCCAGGCTCACGGGCACGCGCACCCGTGCCAGCTCACCCTCGGCCTCGAGCAGCTCGATGAACTCTCGCAGTCCAGAAAACCCCATATCCTCACCCTCCCTGGAAACGAATGACGAAATCAGGCGCCGGTGCGCGCCGTTTGGCCCCCGGCCACACGCTGCGCGGCGACCCCTACCGGGAACTCGTGATGGCAGTACGGACAGTGGCAGTAGGCCTCCGGCAGGCGAAAGAACTCGACGCCCACCATGAACCGCTGCTCGCACTTCTGACAGTTGACGTATTGGAAATCAGCCACGGTCAACTCCAACTCGTGGGTCCGTTGTTAGGTTGATGACGAAACAAACGGCTTCGGGAACCGGTAGGGGCGGGGCTTGCCCCGCCCGCCCGGCGAACGCATCCCGCGACGTGGGGCGGGCGAGGCGAGCCTCGCCCCTACGGAACCGCCGCTCCGACGCTATGGCGATATCCGTGAAAATCGACCCGATCGCCGACGCAGATGGCGCTGCGCAGCCCTTGACTATCCCCACGGCTCGACCGGGATGCGCTCCAGTCGGTCGCGGCCCAGGATCGCGATCGGGTCGATGCGGTCCATCACCTCTTTCGGGATCGAGAGCCGTTCGGCGAACGGCTTGCCGACGGGCTTCGTGCAGTCGAAGCCGACCTTCGAGGTCGTGAATCCATCCTCGGAGCTCGGGTCCAGCGGTGAGCCGGTGATGCCGTTGATGATGACGAGGCCGCGATCACCCTGAAACCGCGTCGCCAGGGCGAGCAGAACTTCCTTCTCGTCGAAGATGTCCACGTCCTCGTCGAAGACGAAGGCGTGCTTGTTCGCGAAGTAGGCGTTCAGCGCTGCGATCGCGGCTACCTTGCCCTGGCCCTCGATCGTCTTGCGGATCTGAACGTAGACGTGGTGGACGCCGCCGCCGGACATCGGGATGTGGACGGCGCGCACCGTCGGGACGGCACGCTGCACGGCGAGGAAGACGTCGCCCTCCTTGCCCAGGCTGCTGATCCAGTGGGTGTGGCCAACCATGACGTCGTCCCAGAAGGCGTTGCGCCGCCGGGTGACTGCCGTGACTTTCAGGACCGGACACCAGCGCTGGGGGCCGACGTAGCGCGTGTATTCGCCAAACGGCCCCTCCGGCTTGCGCTGGCCGCGGGGCATGTACCCCTCGATGATCACTTCTGCGTCGGCGGGGACGAGAAAATCCTCGCCCAGCGTCTCGGAGGGCACGAGTCGCAAGGGGGCGCCCATCGTGCCGCCAGCCGCCTCGAAGTGGCTGTCGTCCACGTCGACCCGGGTCGCGGCGCCGAGCAACGCGAGCGGGTGGTGGCCGACCCAGTAGGCGGCCGGCATGTCCTCGCCCGCCTCCTCGAATTCGCGCAAGTTCTTGTGGTTGTGGGTGCTGGGGCCGAGAAAGACGCGGATCTCGTCGCGGCCGGCGATCCAACCCCGCTGCATCGCCGAGTTGTCGCGTCGCGTCTCGCGACCGTAGGTCAGGAAGAGCCCCTCCGTGACGTAGCGACCCGGATCCATGCGGTGGTGGCGAGGGGCGGGGAGCCTGCGCAAGTCGATCGCGTCACCGGTCTCGACGATCTCCTTCACGGGGGCATGGGCGCGGGGTACGACCTGCGGCGTCAAGCGGTTCTGGATGCGCCGGTAGCAGGCCATGCCGGCCTCGCGAACGTCGACGCCGAAGGCCCTCGCCAATCGCAGTCGGCTCGCCATCATGAAGCTGACGAGCGGCATCTCGAGCTCCTGCCCATCCGCGACCACGCGATGACAGATCAGGATCGGGAAGCGGCGCTCCTTCTCGAGCTTCGTGGCGAGCGCGGTTAACTCCCACTCGGCGTTGATCGGCTGCTCGATGTGCACGACTTCGTCCGGGTAGGTGCCCTCGTACCAGTCGAGGAAGCCGTGGAGGTCCTCGGTCTGAGGTAGGGTCGCGACGGGCGTTGCCACGGCTAGCCTTCGTCCGGTGGTGCGTCCTCGACCTGGGCGAGCTCGGCGCCGCGGTCGACGCCGAGGAGGTCGACGAGGTTCAGGTCCGCGCAGATGAAGACGACGGGCTCACGCGCATCAGCGTTGAAATGCTGCACGACGACGCCATTGGTGCGAATCGGGATGTTGACGACGTCCTCGGCTTCCCAGTCGAAGCGGACGCCGTCCAGCGTCGTGTAACCACGGCCTTGCATGATGTACATGACGGCGCCACCGGGCGTCATCTGGGCTCCAGTTTTGCCACCTGGAGGGATCTCCTGCTGGAAGAAGAGCATCGAGCGAATGCACGCATCCTCCAGGGCAGGGTGCAGATACCACTTCATCCTGCCCTGGCGGTTGCGCTCCCAGTTGAGGTCGCTGCCCTTGATGAGCCAGGCGCTCTTCTTCTTCTGCTCGCGCTGCTTATCGCGCAGCTCGTAGAGCCAATCGAGCAGGTTGTCCTCGCGCGTGGCGCCGGGCATGCCCAATGGCTCATCCACGGAGCGGCGCGGGCGGTCATCCATTCGGGTGTCTCCTCAGCGATCGATTGCATGTCAAATTGGCGGGACGCTTTCGGCTCTCCGTCCAGCGACCAACGTTGCGCATTGTACTCTCAGCGTCATCGCCGTGCTGGACCAATTTTCTTGCGGGCACCGGCGTATACTGGGGCGCCTTCGCCGCGCTCCGGGCTGTGGAGGTTAATGGAGGGATATGTGGACCGCTTCGAGTGTCTGAAGCTGCTGGCCGAGGAGTACATCACCGACGACATGCTGGTCGCCACCAGTCTGTCGACGAACACGAGTGTGTTTGCGTCGCTGCGCGAGCGCGGCCCCGGCTTCTACGGCCTGAACATGGGCCTGTGCACGGGATTCGCGCTCGGCATGAGCCTCGCCTTCCCGAATCGTAAGGTGATCGCCCTCGACTCCGACGGCAGCATCATGGAAGACACGAGCGTGTTCATCACGATCGCGGACGTCAACCCGAAGAACCTCGTGGTAATTGTCTTCGACAACGAGGCCTACGCCCGGATGGGTCCCACAGCGACCGCGCGCGTGGCCAACCTCGAGCACATGGCGCAGGGGGCGGGCATCGAGACCACGCGCACCGTCCGGACGATCGACGAGTTCACGAGCGCGGTGGGCACGGCCCTCAGGGGTGACGGGCCCACGTTCCTCGTCGCCAAAGTCGAGGCTGAAACCGTTCGCGCCCATGCTACCAACCCGCGCCGCACCTACGGCCGGGCGATGCGCGAGACGTTCGTCGACGAGGTCATGAAGCTCCCCGACTACCGCGGCCCCGATTCAGGAAAGGCTTCTTCGGACTAGAGCCGGCCTCCGCTATCGACGGGTTGGGCCGTTGAGATCACGGAATTCTGGATGGTCTTCGAGTTGGGTCATCTCGCTCGAGCCCCATTCTTTGACCGTCGAGTTGATGAAGGCCACCCACTTGGCGGGCTTGTCGTCGTACTTGTTGAAATGCTGGTGCTCGACTCCACCCTGGGTGACGGGGAGCAGCAAGAGGTCGCCGGCCTCCCAGTCGTGGCGCTCGCCTTCGACGACGGTATAGCCTTCGCCTTCGAGAACGAACAGGACCAGGCCGCCCTGATGGCGGTGCTTGCCTGAGTGAACTTTGATGTGGTTGATGAAGACGATCCAGCTATCGAGTGCGGTCTCGGCCGGGCGGCCGGTGTACTTCGAAGGGTAGAGGTACTGCTTGATCAGCGCCTGGCGGCCCTGGTGCCACTCGATGTCCTTGCCGTGGACGACGACCTCACCGCCAAACGAGCGGCGGCGCTCCGCCTTCTCGAACTCGATGAGCTTCTCGTAGTCATCCATCTCGCGGACTCGCTCTCGCTCGCGGTACATGTGCCCCCCTAGTTGTGTGTGATGCCGATTTTGCCGCCGAAGAGGCGAGCGATGAACGCCGCGATGACGACCATCGCGACGGTGAGCACGGAGACGACGGTGCCACGCTCGAGTTGGCCGCCGTAGGCGAAGTCCAGGGAGAGCAGCGCCAGCGTGCGGGACTGACTGGATCCGAGCAGGACGATCGTGCTGATGTCACGAGCGGCGGACATGAAGCCCACGACGCCCACCGTGACGAGCGTCGGTGCCAGAAGCGGCAGCACGACGCGGCGATACGTCGTCACCCAGTTGCCCCCGGCGATCCGCGAGGCTTCTTCAAGCTCGTCGCCTAACTGAAGTAACACGCTCTTGGTGAGCTGCACACCGAGGGGCATGCTCTTGATCACGAGCGCGATGATCAGCAGCCACACGGTCCCGTAGAGTGGGAGCAGGAACGGCGTGCGGAACACGGTCCAAAGCAAGGCCAGTCCCATCAGGACGCCGGGAATCGCCCAGGGCAACCAGGACAGCAGGTCCATCAATGCGCGGCCCCAGAACCTCGTCTTCACGATGACGTACGCAATTACGCTATAGAAGATGACGCCGATCGCCGCGGAGCCGAAGCCCACGATCAGCGTGTTCTGGAACGAGCGGACCAGCATGGGGTCGCGGAGCACGCGCTCCCAGTGCTGCATCGTCCATGGGTTCGGGATGTTGAAGTACCCGAAGGCCCGCATGAACGTGCCCATGACGAGCACCGCCACCGGCACGAGGGTAACCAACAGCGCCAGGAAGACCACCCCGCTGAACACCGGCCAGCGCCACCGGCCGAGCTGCGTGTCCCGCGTGCTGAAGCCGCGCCCGCCCACGGTGCGATAAACCTTGCCCGCGAGATACCGGCGCTGCAGCCAGACGAGCGCGAGGAGAATCGCCAGGAACGCGACGCCGAGCGCGGACGCGGGCGCATATTGCGGCGGCTCGAACTGCACGAGGTCGCGGATCTTGGTGGAGAACACGTAGTAGCCGATCGGTACGCCGAGGAGCAGTTCGATCTCGAACGCCTCCAGCGCGCGGATCATTCCCAGCACGGATGACACGAGGATCGCCGGCGCCATCACGGGCACGACGATGCGGATGAGCGTGCCGATCGTGCTGGCGCCACAGCTTCGGGATGCCTCCTCGAGCGCGGCGTCCAGATTGCGGAAGGCGGGTGCCAGCAGCAGCACCTTCACCCCGAGCGAGGTCGTAAGGTGGACCCAGATAATGCCCCCGACCGAATAGATGTTGAAGATTGCTGCGCGCGCTACCCCATCGGAATCGACCATGAACGGGAGCATCGCAATCCATTGATTGAGCAGTCCAACCTTGCCGTCCAGCAGCAGGATCCAGCCGATCGCCACTGGGAGTGGTGGCAGGAAGAACGCGATCCAGAAGACAAACTCCAGGACGTTCTTGCCGGGGAGATCGGTGCGGGCGATCAACCAGGCCAGACCCACGCCGATCACGAGCGCGATGAGCTCACGCATGAGGGAGAGCGTGATCGAATTCCAGAACGCATTCGCAATGGCCGGATCCGTCGTCGCGCGCACCCATCCGTCCAGCCCGTAAACGGGCGTGCGTCCCGGAGGCGAGAGCTGGACGCTGCTCAACAGCATCATTGCGAGCGGCGCGATGACGATGAATGCTACGACGCTCAGCAGGATGGTCATGAGCACCGTGCCCCGAGCTATCGCCCGGGATGTGGCAGGGGCTTCGAGTGCGACGGTGGGGCTGGCCATGATGCTTAGTGCGCGCCTGAGGACGTCTTCACGGAAGATGCGCTTATCGCTTCGACCGCGTGCCCATTGATCGCCGAGTCGCCGGCAGGAAGGCTCTCAGCGTCTGGCCAGACGCGCAAGTGCTCCGGTGGGAGCGTGAGATCGATGCTGTCGCCGACCTCGGTCGCCTTGGCCCGCGGTACGGTGAGCGTGAAGAGCTCGCTTCCGGATCGCACCACGATCTCGGACTCGCTGCCCAGATAGAGCACCTTTTCGACCGCGCAGGTCAAGGTATTCTCACCCCGACCCTCTAACACGAGGTCCTCGGGCCGAATGGCGACGAGCACCCGCTGGCCGGGCGCGAGCGGTTCGCCTCCCTCGACGGTGAGGCGCGCGCCAACGTTGTCGATCTCGACGAGCAAGCCCTTCCAGCTCGTATCGACCACCGTGCCGCGGAAGCGGATGACGCGTCCGATGAAGTCCTCGACGAATGCCGTCTGCGGCCGCTCGTAAATGTCCTGCGGCGTGCCAAGCTGCTCGATACGGCCGCGGTTCATCACCGCGAGCCGGGTGGAGAGCGACATCGCCTCGATCTGGTCGTGGGTCACGAAGAGGACGGTGACGTTGACGCGCTCCTGCAGGCGCTTCAGCTCCACACGCATCGAGTTGCGGAGCTTGGCGTCCAGGTTGCTCAGCGGCTCGTCCAGCAACAAGATGTCAGGCGAGTAGACGAGCGCGCGAGCGAGGGCGACGCGCTGCTGCTGGCCACCGCTCAGGAGCGGCGAGGGGCGGTCGCCGAGGCCAGTCAGCCCGACCAGGTCCAGTGCGTCGAGGACGCGCTGCTTCACCTCGCTCTTGCCGAGGTGGCGGAGCGTGAGGGGGTAGGCGACGTTCTCGTAGACGGTCATGTGGGGCCAGACCGCGTAGGACTGGAACACCATGCCCAGCCCGCGCTTCTCCGGGGGCACGTGGAGCCGCTTGGCACCGGACGATACGAGCTTGCCCTGGATCTCGATCTCGCCGCCGTCCGGTCGCTCGAAGCCGGCGACCATGCGCAGCGTGGTCGTCTTGCCGCAGCCGCTCGGCCCAAGCAGCGTCAGCACCTCGCCCTGTTGGACCTCGAACGACACCTGGTCCACGGCGACGACGCGACCGAACCGTTTGACGATCTCGCGAGCCTGGAGGACCGTCGGTTGCAGTGCCTTACTCTCCATCACCCATGCCGTTGCATATTTGGCGAAAGCATGTCTACGTCTCGCGGCGGCAAGTGTATTGCATTTTGGGCGAACGTGCGTCACAATCGCGCGACGTCCTGGGCGCCGCCCAGCGCGAAGTACCAGCAATGCTCGGCGTGAGCGTGAGGCAGCCATGAAGCCGGCGCGCTTTGACTACTACGATCCCCGCACCCTGGCGGAGGCTGTGGCCATCCGCCAGGAGCATGGCGACGAGAGCACCGTGCTGGCCGGAGGCCAGAGCCTCATGCCGATGATGAACATGCGGCTCGCGCGACCGGTCGTCGTCGTGGACGTCAACCGGGTCGCGGACTCCGCGTACGTGCGCGACTGGAACGGCGGGGTCGCAATCGGGATGACGACCAGGCAGCGCATGCTCATGCAGCATCCGCTGCTCACCGCGCGCGTGCCGTTGCTCGGCGAGGCCGCACAGTACATCGGCCATCCGCAGATTCGCAGCCGTGGTACCGTATGCGGCAGCCTCGCCCACGCCGATCCGGCGGCCGAGTTGCCGACCGTCGCGGTGGCGCTCGACGCCCAGCTCGTGGCCGCGGGCCCGCATGGGCAGCGTCTCATCGCGGCGGCTGATTTCTTCGTGGACGTGTATACGACGAGCTTGAAGCCCGATGAGGTTCTTACCGAGGTGCGGTTTCCCGTGTTGCCCGCTGATATGGTCTGGTCGTTTCTGGAAGTGAGCCGGCGCCACGGTGATTTCGCCATGGTTGGCGCGGTCACAGGGATCGCCGTCGATCAGGCCCGCAACGTGATCACGGGTGCACGGCTCGTCTTCTGCGGGGTTGGCGCGACACCGCGGCGCGTCGTTGAGGCCGAAAACGCACTCCTGGGTCAGGCGCCAGGTGAGGCGGCGTTCGCCGCGGCGGCCGCGCTCGTCAGCCAGGGTGTCGACCCACACAACGATCTTCATGCTTCCGTGGCGTACCGTCGCTCGGTGGCGGGTACGCTGACCAAACGCGGGCTCGCCCAGGCGCTGGCAACGCTCGCAGCCTGATCACCTCGCACGGCACCACGCGCGGTGGGCACCACCGCGATACCAGCCTTGGGGGAATACCACCGATGGCAACGACGCGATCCGTCACGCTGCGCGTCAACGGCCTGGAATACGAGCACAGCGTCGAAGTGCGCAAGACGCTGGTCGACTTCTTGCGGGAGGACCTGGGCCTCGTCGGCACCCACGTCGGGTGCGAGCATGGCGTTTGCGGCGCCTGCACGATCCTGTTCAACGGCGAGACGGCCCGCTCGTGCATCATGCTCGCCGTGCAGGCGGACGGGGCCGAGCTTATGACCGTGGAGGGGCTGGCAAGCCCCGAAGGCAAGCTCGATGTGATCCAGGAATCGTTCCGCGACGAGCATGGCCTGCAGTGCGGCTTCTGCACCCCAGGCTTCCTCATGACCACGTACGAGCTGCTCCACACGATTCCCGATCCGACTATTGACGAGATCAAAGACTGGCTTAGCGGCAACATCTGTCGCTGCACGGGCTACAAAGACATCCTGGAGTCCGTCCAGCTCGCCGCGGCCCGGCTGCGGGGAGAGGACCCCTTGCCCACGTCCCAGCGCGAGCACGACGCGTCATGACTGACGCGGTCGCGAAGCTTCCCCAGGACCTGCCAATAACGCAGCCACGTTACGTCGGTAAGGATGTGCCGCGCGTCGAGGATCCGCTGCTTCTCACCGGTCGGGTGCAGTACGCGGACAACATCCAGGAGCCTGGCCTGCTGCACGCCGCGATCTTGCGCAGCCCGCACGCCCATGCCCGCATCGTCTCCATCGATGTTTCGCGCGCCGAGGCGCTGCCGGGTGTCGCCGCGGTCCTGACCGGCCCCGAGGTGAAGGCCTGGTCTCAACCCGTGTTCGGCGTGCCCGAGGGGTGGACTGGCTACGCCCTCGCCACCGAAAAGGTGCATTGGGCGGGTGAGCCGGTCGCCGTCGTCGCCGCGACCAGCCGTTACGTAGCCGAGGACGCGATCGAGCTCATTGACGTGGAATATGAGGTCCTGGAGCCTGTGGTCGATCCGGAGCGAGCCATGGCCGGCGGCCCGATCGTGCTCGAGGGAAAGGACACGAACGTCGCCTACACCCGCCACTTTGAGTTCGGTGACATCGCGACGGCCTTCGGCGAGGCGGACCTCATCGTCAAGGAGCGCTTTCGCTGGAACCGCACCAGCGGCAACCCGATGGAAACGTGCGTCGTCATCGCGGATTGGGACCCCTTCTCCAACATGCTGACCCTGCGGGGCAGCCATCGCTCGCCCCATCTGATCCTGCCCGCGCTGGTCATCTCGCTCGGGATGCCGTCGAACCAGATCCGGATTGTGCAGTCGCCGCTCGGCGGGAGCTTCGGGGTCAAGACGTTTGCCCGCTACATCGTGCTGATGTCGCTGATGGCGAAGAAGCTCGGCGGGCGGGCCGTGAAGTGGACCGAGGACCGGCTGGAGCACATCAAGGGCAACAGCAGCCACGCCTGGGACCGGCACCAGGACTGCGAGCTGGCGGTGAAGCGCGACGGCACGATCACAGGGCTCCGCATGCGGATGGTGGACGATTTCGGCGCGTTCGCGGAGTGGCTCGCGGCGGG
>Ga0209726_10007429_pt1 | contig 12271 bp, 7 predicted proteins | sample Subgrocontami54m_FD_187453 | JGI IMG/M metagenome (GOLD analysis project Ga0209726, IMG submission 187453) | Subsurface groundwater microbial communities from S. Glens Falls, New York, USA - GMW46 contaminated, 5.4 m (SPAdes) (version 3) | ecosystem: Environmental > Aquatic > Deep subsurface >... | reverse complement strand
GAACCCGCCGACACCATCGCCAACGGCGTCGCGCCGCCGGCGACGAGAATATCGTAATAGCGCACCCCGGCGCTGTATTCGGTATTGATGCGAGTTACATTCTCCGGCCCACGCGCAGACAATAGTTCGATGGAAATACCAAATTTATTCTTGAACTTTTCACCGATCAACACGCGCAGTTCGTTGCTGGCCGGAATACCGACGACAACGATGCCTTCCTTCCTAGCCGCCGCCAGTGTCTTGTCCCATTCGCTCGGAGGCTGCGCCGCGAACAATGATATGGGCGCCAGCACCAATTGGAGCAACGCCAGCAATCCATCGAATCTTTTCATCACAATACTTTCTGCCAGTTACACGCCGGGAAACGGAATAATGCCGCCGAATTTCTTGATCACGCTCTCGCGCAACGCGCGGCTCGACCGGCTGACTTTCGGAAACTTGTCTTTCCAATGATAGGGCCGCACGGCGTAGAAAATCGCCCGGCCGTTGGTGTGGTCTTTGTTGTCGCGCTTCTCGGGCGGCATGCGCGGGTCGAGGGGCGTCGACCAGGCGCCGTCGACGATGTCAATGTTGGTCGGCGGATCGACCCGCGTCATCATCGCCCACAAAACTTCTTTTATGTTGGTCGGATCGATGTCGTCGTCGACCACCACCACGTAGCGGCCGTTGCGCGCCGACGCTGCACAGCTCACCGCGGCGATGCCTGCTTGCTTGGCGTGGCCGGGAAATTTCTGCTCGATGGCGACCACGGTCATGTAGGGCGAGTGATTGTAAACACCGACGACGTTTTGCACCCCGGCGGCTTCCAACTGATCCCAGAGAATGCCCGCGGTGGGATTGCCGTCGATCTTCATTGCGCCGGTCCACAACGGCGCTTCCTCTTCGAGGATCGGATCGTTGCGATGATAGATCGCTTTGACGCGAATCACCGGCTGCGCTTCGCCGGTACCGACCGTGCCGCCGGAATAATAACCGGGCCATTCGCCGAAGGGCCCTTCGGCGCGCGCTTCTTCACTTGGCGGCGGAATCTCGCCTTCGATGGCGATCTCGGCGCCGGCGGGAATCGGCAAACCGGTCACCGGGCCGCGGATGAATTCCAACGGCCGGCCCATCAAGCGGCCGGCGTAATCGAGCTCTGATTTGCCATACGCTAGTTTCGTATGCGCCATCGTAAACAGTAAAGGATCGCTACCGAATGTCGCCACCACCGGACAGCTTCTGCCCTGTTGCCAATACTTGGCGCAAATCAGCCGGCCGTCTTGCCCCGGACTCATCCATAGGCCCAAGAGATTTTTTTCATGCAGCTGAATCCGGTAGGTGCCGGCGTTGATAAAACCGCTGTCAGGATCGGCGTTGATCAGACAATCGCCGGTGCCGATGTAGCGCCCGCCGTCGCCGTCATGAAAACGCGGCGCGGGGAATTTGAAGAGATCGACGGTGTCGCCCTGCATGACGTTTTCCAGCAGCGGCGAAGTTTTCACTTCGGAGGCAGGAATGGAATTGCCGGACTTCATCTTGCGCGCCAGCAAGCGCACCACTTCGAGCTTGGTCTTGTCGGGGGAAATGCCGAAAGCGAGTGCGGTCCGTTTGTAGTTGGCGAAAGCCAGGCTGACCAGACGAAAACCGGCGGGATAATCCGTGATCTTGTCGAACATCAGCATCGGCCGCTCGTCAAGTTCAGCCGTCGCTTCGATCAACGCGCCGATCTCATTGTTCCAATCCGCGCCTTCGATCAAGCGCCAGGCGCTGATCTTCTTCGCTTCCTCAATGAAGCCGCGAAAGTCTTTGTAGGGAATTTCATCCATAGCCATTCTCGACTTCTTCCAACTCCCTCGCCCATTCCGATGGGAGAGGGTCGGCGTGAGGGCCTGTCGCCCATTCGGACCAAATCCCAAAATGGCAGAAGGGCCGTTAACAAACGCTACTGCAAAATCTTCTCGGCGAACTTCTGCGCCTTGAGCCGAATATCCACGCACTTGTCTTCCAAATAATTGCGCAGCCGCTCGTTGTCCTTGACGGTCAAATAATCCTTCGATGCTTCGACGCCCTGCTTCGCCATCCATTTAGTGTCGACGTCGAGCCGGCGCGTGCCGTGCATCAGCACCCGGCTATAAATTTCCTGCCCTTCTTTGCTCAACAACCAATTGACGAACACCTTGGCGGCGTTGGGATGGGGCGGATTTTTCACCATCGCCAGCGTGCCGTAACCATTGCTCGACGGATTGCCTTCGATCGGATCGGGAAGATCCTTTACCGGCAAGCCCGCCTTAACGAACGGCTCGGTCTGCGCCAAGCCGATGCCCAACGTGATCGCCAGTTTGCCCTTGGCCAGCGCTTCGGCGAGCTGCCGGAGATTTTGCGTGACGAACAAATCCTGAGCGACGAGTTTTTTCAAAAACTCTTCGCCCTTGGTGTCCCATAGGTAAGACCATACGGACAACCCCGATCCAGCCACCCGCGGATCGCTTAAGCCGATCTTGCCTTTCCATTTCGGGTTGAGCAGATCGTCGAGGGAACGAAACTCCTCGGCTTTCGACAGCGAAGTGTTGTGCCAATAACCTTCGGTGCTTTTGGTGGAAATGAACGAGTAAAAAAGTTTGCCGCCGCTGACGTTGTCCATGAAGACATGGCCGCCCCACCAATTCTTCGCGTCCTTCACTTCGGGAAGAATGAAATAATTCTCCACCTGATCGAACATCCCAGATTTGATCAGCGGCACGCCGGTACAGGAACCGAAGATAAACGTGTCGAAGTAGCGCACGCCTGCTTTGCCTTCGGTGACCACGCGATTGGCGATCTGCGGCCCGCTGGCGGAAAAAATTTCCATCTCGAAACCGAATCGCGCTTTGAACGCGCTCTCAAGTTCTTTACGCAGCTCGGCGCTCGGCGGCAACCCGACCACGACCTTGCCTTCCTTCTTGGCCGCGGCGACGGTCTTGTCCCACTCGGTTTGTTGGGCCAGTGCGAAGCCATAAGCGGCCACCAGCAAGATAGAACTAGATAGGACAGATCCGATGAATCGGACGGATCGCTTGATTTTTTCCGGCTCGTGCCTCACGCCTCTCGCCTCATGCCTACCACAGCCCGCCCAGCGCCGTGCCTTCGTGCGACAACGTCGACAGCAAAAAATCCGCATCGCCGTAGCGCGCCGCCGCGGCGCGAATATCGGCATCGTCGAGAATCGTCAGCTTGCCGCCGAAGTCGACCAGCACCCGTCCATCGATCGCCAGATTGGACTCCATGCAGCCGCCGTCGACGTGGCGATAGACCATATGTTTGCGCTGGGTGCCGAGACCGACCCAAGGATAGCGGCTGAGAATTTCCCAGTGCATGGGATCTTGAATGCCCCGCTCGGTGGACGCTTTCGGATGATAACCGAACATCACCTCAGTGAAAAAATCGCTGCCGGGAAATGCTTTGAACAAGCGTTTGGTTTCCGCGCCAATATCGCCGCCGCCTTCGACGTCGACGACTTTTGCGTCTTTGATCGTCCACACCATCGGCTCGCTGAGCATGCCAGGCACGCCTTGGGCGCAATCCAATTGCACCGTGCCGTTCGCCGTGCCCGAGCCGTTGTAGACACCGCAGCGGCCCCAGGGGAAATGACAACGTCCCGCCGGCTCGCCCGCTTTGGTCTGCATGGCGTAGATGCGTTTGTTGTCGTACTCCGCCACGAGTTTCGTACCGTTCGGTCCGCTGATCGTGACTTTAGAACCCGCGGCAACGATCGCTTTGACTTTGCGCGCAATGGTCCACAAGAGTTCGTTGGGAAAGCGCGCATAGTCGGTGGCGAGCAGGCCGGGCCAGCCTTCGAAATAAATTTTATACGGCTTCACACGATCTTTGGGCGCGCCGTCGTCGCCTTCTTTGGGCGTGCGCAGCCGTTCACGGTAGTTAGTCGAGCCGTTGAGAAACACCGGCCACACCCAAACCGCAACATCAACCGCTTCCATGGCGCGCAGCGCCGCTTCCGGCACATCGCCGTAACGGAGAATCGGCTCGACGATCATTTCCATCGGCGTCGCGCCGTGCAAACGTAGCGCCGCAGCGAGTGCGTCAATCGAATCGGCGTCGCTCGAACGATCGGCGAGCAAGAGCACCGAATCGCCGGGCCGAATATCCGCCGCTTCAATCATATTGCGCGCACCGATCACGAGATCGCTAACCTTAGGTTTGCCGCCAATCATTCCGCCTCCATGAACTGCGAATTTATTTTTTCACCGCAAAGACACGAAGAGCACGAAGAGGGAAAGGGCAAGGCACGCCTTGCCCCTACGTGTCCGATTCCCATTTTGCGCTTTTGCGGTTAATTTTCCGAATCCGAATCTTCCACTCTGGAATCTCTGTGCCCTCTGTGGTGGACTCTCCGCCCTCCTCTTTCCTCCCCCGCAAGCGGGGGAGGATGAAGGTGGGGCTACTGCACATCGAAACGCGTCGCGCGCTCCGAAATATTATTGAACGCCTTCGGGTGCACGAGCTTGCGGCTGTAGAGCACCATGCGCAAAAAGCCGGGGCTGCCGGTGATGCGGTGCGCCACGCCGCGCGGGATATAAGACATTTGCCCGGCATCGAGTTCCATGGCGCCCCACTCGGTGTGGTTGAGCGAATGGCCGCGGAACTGAAACCAGATTTCGTCCTCGTCGCAGCCGCGGTGAAAACCGTTCTGCTCTTGCTCCAAGTTGTAAACATCGACGCGGAACTCTTTGCCGTTGTAAAGGATCGGCGCCCGCGCGCCGCCTTGGCCGGTCATGCCGGTGAAATAATTGAACGCGCTCAGCTTGCGAACGGGCCGGCCGCCTTCGCCCTTGCAGCCGATCAACGCCGCGACATCGCGCTCGACCCAGAGATCCGACTGCGGGTCCCAGAAGCTGATATGCTCCAGCGCGGTCCCGTCGTTCGAAGTCTCACCATGGCCGTTGGCCCCACCGATGGGCTCCGAAGCCTTGACGGTAAATTTATTTTGCGTCAACGGCTTTTCCGGATCGACGCCTTCGCTGACCGCTTCCTGGGTCGCCACGCGCACGCGCAGGCATTGGTCGGAACCGGTGCTGCGATGGGAAATCGCCGACGGCACCAGCGCGATCTCACCGGGCTCCAGTTCGATCACCCCGCCTTCGCTCTCGATCTTTGAACGGCCGGAGAACTGTAAATAGACGATGTCGTAATCCGCCGCGCGGGTCAGCTGAGTCTCGCGCCCGGCGACGTACTCGGTGCTGACGCGCAGCGCGTCGCCTTCGAACACCGTCGCCCGCGCCCGGTTGCCGGTGAGCGGCGTGCTGCGCAAAAGATCGAACGGCCGGATATGCGGCACCGTCCGTTGCCCCATGCGCGCCGTGCCGATCACCGCGCTCTCCTCGCGGGTCATCCAGATATGCTCCGACGGTTCCCGATGCGTCATGAATTCACGAATTTTCTTTCCCATAACTTCCTCCTGATCAGTGCGTTAATTTTGAAGTGAGGGCGCGATGAATCGCGCCCCTACCCTCGAACTTAATTATCGTTTCGCCGCCGGTTTTGCCACCGGGTAAAAATACTCGTAGCTGCCGTCGTCGACCTTCTTGAAGATCGCCGCAACGTATTTCCACGGATCTTTGGCGTATTCTTCGTAACGGCCTTTGGCGTTGATGCCGGGAATTTCCGGCACCCAATCTTCGCTCAACAAATCCTTCGGATCGCCGTAGCGCGACGTGAGCGCCCGCACTTCCGGGCTGTCGAGGGAATTCATTCGGCCCTTGTTGACGACGGTGACCCAAGTATTTTTCGTGCCGCGCACGCGCAGCCGGTAAGTCGCGAAATAATTGTGAATGTGAAACCAGTGATCGTCGGGCAAATTATTTTTCTTGGTGAACTCCACCCACTCCTTGGCCCACTCCGGCGACTCCGGCCCATGATGCACGCGAATGCCGTGGCCGAAGTGCATCACGCCGCTGCGGTTGCGCTCGGTGACGTTGTCGCCGATCATGTTTTCATCCGGCCGCTTGTAAAATTTCGGATTGGTCCCTAACGCCGCCTCGTAAAGCAGCCAGTAGCCCGGTCGATCGTGATAGGGATAAGTCACTTCGTTGATCTTGGGATATTTGAGAAACTCCTTCCACGCTTCGGCGTAGACGCCGGGTCCCTTCACGTCGACGACGAAGCCGTCCTTGATTTGAATTTCCGTGCGCGGAAAGTGCCCCGCGTGGTTGGCCGTGCCGGCGATCACGCCATTGGCTTTCGGCGTCGGCGAGCGCGCATTCCATTTTTTCTGAAACGCTGGATACTCGACGACTGAATAAGGAAAACGGCCGGTGGCTTGGTTGGGAAACATGTAGAGATGGCCCTGCTGATAAACGCCGCGCGCCCAGCGCTCGGCCATGTCTTCGGTCAAATCCGAATTAAGATTGGTGCCTTCGGGATCGGTGATCTCCATGCGATCCGCCCAGCCGATCGGCTCGATGGTGCGCTCCTCGGCCAAGCGCCAAACATCGCCGGGAAACTGGGAGATCTTGCTCATCACGGTGAAACGATTGTCGAACACCATCACGCCCAAAAATTTCTCTTCGTAGGGCCTGACATAACGGCGCAGCGTCGTGGTGCCGGCGCGCCCCCAGTAAAAGCCGCGTGACTGCGGATTCTTTTCTAAATATTCTCTGATGCCTTTGCCGATGTTTTCCCGGTCGAGTTTCTTCGCGACTTCTTTCAAACGCTCGGGGATTTCCGCTTTCGCGGGGTAGAGTGCGTTGTACAAATCGGGGCGCCGATCTTTTAGCCATTTCTTCGGCGCTTCCGGATCGGCGAAGCGGCCATCGATCCACTGGCGCGCCTCCATGTAGCCATACTCGGACGTGAATTGCCGCCGCACCCTGCGCAGCTCATTGGCATCGGCGCGGCTGACGCCGACCAATTCGTAATCGCGCAGCAATTGAATCTTGACGCCGCGCTCTTCGATAGCGCGCTTCACCGCTTCAACAATCATATCGTCAGCCGAAGCCTCCAACACGATGGCCGCCGACTCTCCCTTCTTGAGAATACCGAAGCCGTCGCCCTGAAGCCCGGTGGTTTGCGCGGCGATGGAACGCGCAAACGGCATGACCTCGTCGATAGATTTCGGGGCTTTCGTGTACGATGGAAAACGCGGCGCGGGATACGATGATTTCTCCGCCGCCGGCGCCGAATCGAAAACCAACAGTGTTATGGCAAAAAGCAGCGTGGCCTTTAATTTGATCATACTCACCTCGCAAGAATCCCAACTGGCAGGTTTTCGACAAACAAAACAACTCATCAGTCTTCACTCTGTCTCTGTCTGATTTCTCTATCTCTTCCCCTTCACCGCCGGATAAAAATACTCGTAGCTCGACGCTTCGATCTTTTTCATCACCATCATCTGCGTTTTCCACGGGTCCTTGGCGTAGTCCTCATAGCGTCCCGGCGCGTTGATGCCGGGGAGGTGCGGCACCCAGTCGTCGACCAGCAGCTCCTTGGGGTCGCCGTAGCGCGACGCCAACGCGCGCACTTCCGGCGCCCGGTAGGCGACGATCTCGCCTTTGTCGATCACGGTCATCCAAGTATTCTTGGTGCCTCGGATGCGCACGCGATAGGTCGGCAGCGTGTTGTGAATATGCCACCAATGGTCGTTGGGCAGCGCATTCTGCGCAGCGAAATCCATCCACTCCTTGGACTCCTGCGGCTTGTCCGGACCATGATGCAGGCGCAAGCCGAAGCCCCAGTGAATCACTCCGGCGTTGTTGCGCTCCGAAGTGTTGTTGCCTTCCATGTTTTCGTCGGGCCGCTTGAAAAACTTGGGATTGGTTCCCAACCCGGCTTCGTAAATCCACCAATAGCCCGGCCCATCGTGAAACGGATAAGTTAGTTCATTGATCTTGGGGTACTTGAGAAACTCGCGCCAGACTTCGCCGTAGATGCCGCCGCCTTTTACTTCGGTCACGTAGCCGTCTTTAAGACGCACTTCAATCCGTGGAAAAAAGCCGGTGTGGTTGCTCACGCCGGCAAACACGCCGTTCACTTTGATCAGATAGCGCGGATTATATTCCTTGGTGAACGCCGGGTAGTCGACTGTCGAATACGGGAAGCGCCCCGTCGCCTGGTGCGGGAACATGTAGAGATGGCCCTGCTGATAGCTCCCCTTGGTCCAGGCTTGGGCCTGTTTTTCGTCCACTTCAAAAGTAAAATCGGTTCCCTCGGGATCGAAAACTTGCACCCGATCGACCCACGCCAGCGGTTCGATGATCCGTTCTTCGGCGAGGCGCCAAACATCGCCTGGAAAGGTCGCGGCTTTGTTCATCACCTCCCAGCGGTTGTCGAAGATGAAGTTGCCGAAAAATTTTTTGGCATGCTGTCCCAGTATGCGGCTGGTCGCGGTGCGTCCGCCGCGCTGGAAGAACACCGCATTGACCTCAGGATGGTTGTCCAAATATTTGATCAGCCCGTCGGTCAACCCCTTGCGCGTGAGCTTATCGGCTGTGCTTTTCAACTGGGGTGGGATCGAAGCTTCTTTTTCGAAGAGTGCTTTGTAGAGATCGGGCCGTCGCTCTTTGAGCCACTTCTTGGGGATTTCCGGATTATCGAAACGCGCGCTGATCCAGCGCTCCGCCTCCATGTAACCAAGCTCGGAAGTATAATCGCGCGCCGCCTCCTTGGCTTTTTTCGCCTCCGCCTGACTGACACCGGCGAGTTCGTGCTCCGGCACCAGCTGAACTTTGACGCCGCGCTCTTCATAGGCGCGCTTGATCGCCTGCATCACCGTCGCTTCGGCCACCGCGTCGGTGACGATCAACACCGTACCCTTTTCCACCAAACCGAGCGGCGTCCGCCCGCCGGTCTGGCGCACCGCCGCCCGCGCGTAGGGCATGATGTCGTCGATATTTTTCGGCGGCTTCAGATATGAAGGAAAGCGCGGCGCAGGGTAGGTAGTTTTCTCCGCGGCGAACGCCTGAGTACTCCAGCCGGTGACTATGGCGATCAAAACTACCGTTAGCTTTTTCATCATGCCCTCCTGTCCGCGCTTATATCAACTTCGCTCAGATAGCGAAATTTTCCCCGCTGGAAACGACATATCACGACAGGCGGATAAAATTGAAGGTCGTTAAAAAGGTTCTCAACCCAGCGTATCATTCCGAGCAAAGCGAGGAATCTCGACTTCGTGCGATTCGGTATTAAGATCGCCTCTCTTAGGGGGACACGCGAAGGTTAAGCCGCAACGCCGATATTTTCGCTTTAAAATGTTGCCCAGCCTCAGACGAAATTGCCGTCGCGCATGTTGTAAACTTTTTTGAATTTCTCCGCCGCTTTGGGATCGTGGCTCGCCATGATTACGGTCTTGCCGTATTTTTCCGCGAGGGAAAGAAACAAGCTGGTGATCGTCTCGGTGTTGCCGGTGTCGAGATTGCCGGTCGGTTCGTCGGCGAGAATCAACGCCGGATCGTTGGCCAGCGCCAAAGCTACCGCAACGCGCTGCTGTTCGCCGCCGGACAATTCCTCGGGCCGCTTGTGGCCTTTTGCGCCGAGGCCGACCATGTCGAGCAAGCCCTGCATCCTTCGCTTGCGCTCGCTGGGCTCGACATCGGCGATCAACATCGGCAATTCCAAATTCTCCATCGCGGTCAAAGTTGGAATCAGATTGAAGAACTGAAAAACGAAGCCAATTTTATGCAAGCGGTATTTTTCTAAATCGCGTTCCGACAAGGAAACGAGCTTTTGCTCGCCTACCTGAATCGCGCCGCCGCTCGCATGATCGACGCCGCCAAGAATGTTGAGCAGCGTGGTCTTGCCGCAACCCGACGGGCCCATCAGCGCCACCGCTTCACCGGCGCCGATTTGCCAATCTACCCCCTTGAGCGCGCGCACCTGCTCGGCCGAAGTCTCATAGGACTTCACCAGCTTCGACACCTGAACATTCACGCCCCGATTCTTGAAAAATCCATCATCACTCACAATAACTCCTCCAATCGAGATAGAGATTTGAGACAGGGGCCGCCCCTCCCTCCTCCATTCTCTATCACTTTCTCTATCTCTGTCTTTTTCTTACCCCTCAAGCATGCTCGTCCGCGCCGAACGGCGGAACACCCATAGACTGAACAGCAACGCGATGGCCACGACCACCGCAAGCAATCCCAAACTTATCCACACGGTCCATTCCGAAACGACAAGATGCGTCGGCAGCAAATGCACCACCGACTTAAGCTCGCGCAGACTCCAGATCAAATTGGTCAGACCGAAGCCCGCGGCCAATGCCACGAGCAAACCGACGACAAGGCCGAGCAGCGCCGGCGCCAGCAAACTCGAAGCGAAAAACTGAAACAACTGCGCTGGCGACACGCCGCGCACACGCAGCAAGCCCAAGGTCCGGCGGTCTTCTAAATAGTTCGTCAGCGCGATGGCGAGAATCGCGATCAGCGCCAACAGCACGCCGCCGACTAAATAAATTCGCATGTTCTCCAGGGCGAGAAAAATAAACATGTCGCCGCCGACTTTTTTCAGCTCGCGCTTGAGCTCGCGCACTTCCAGCGGACGCGCGCGCAAAGTCTGGGTCAAGGATTTTACGATTCCGTCACTATCGCCGCTGGGCTTCATGCGCACCAGCAAGAGCACCCGCGGGATCAGCACTTTCAGATTGGCGATGCGCGGGTTGTCCATGGCGCCGACCAGATAGGCGTCGGTGCTGGCGAGATAGTTTAGATAATCGATGCGCGCCGCGACGTAGCTTTGGCGGTCCGAGATACTGCGCGGCGGCATACCGGGCAGAAAGCCGACGATGCCGCTCGCCGGCACCAGCACCGGCTTCTTGTTTAAATCCGCGCCGAGCAGCACCGGCTCGCCGGCGCTCAGGTTCCAAAACGCCGCCACCGGCGGCGAAGCGACAATGGTTGGCCCTTTCAATGCGCCAATGACCTCGCTGAATTTCCCCGTGACGCCGAGCTTCTCCTCGTAAATAGCGTTCTTCAGATAGCGCCGTGGCTCGTCGATCAGATAAAGCGGCACGCCGCTCAGCCCGTAGCCGGGGAAAAAGAAGCCGGGAAGAATCGCTTCAAACAAATATTCCACCGCGCTGACATCGGCGTGGTGAAATGCCGCCAAGCGCTTTTTGATCTCGTCGCGAATCGCTTGCACCTGCCCGCCGAGCCCCTGCTCCAACTGCTCGGCGCTCACCAGATCGCTGGGATTGATCGTGACATGGAGCTCGCTGCCCACTTGCACCGTGGCGCCGCGCAGAGCTTTATCTTCGAACGCCTTGGAGGCGATGCTCGGATATAAACTGACGCTCGCCATCAAACCGACGATCAATAGAAAGCTAGCGATACGGTGCGGCTTGAGCGCCATATGCTGGAGCGACAGCGTGCGCAATTTACCGCCGACAAAATACGTCACCGAACTGAGGAGCCCGCTGACCACGCGCCGCTGTGCCACTAGCAAAGCAACCAGCCCATAAACGAACAATGGCAGCGCGACGAAGTCCAAGGCGCGGTCGGCCATGGTGCACGATTGCACCAGTGAGGTCCAGCTTTCACTGTCTTCTTCTCCCGCCTTCAAGTAGCTCGACAGATTGAAATCTAAAATCCAACCGACAATTTTATAAGCGCCGACGATCAGCGCCAGCCATTCGAGCGGACCGAAGCGCGTGCGCGCGTGGGCCGATTCACTCACCGCGACGCGGCGCGCGGCTTCGAGCGGCGATATCGTCGTCGCGTAACGAACCAGTTTGCGGCTGATCAGCAGAACGAGAATCAAGCCGACGACCAGAAACAGCAGCATCACCAGCGGCCCTTGAACCCGCGCCAAGGTGCTCCACGACAAAATACCGCCTTCGTAAACATAGAGCGGAATCACCGTGCCGAGGGTCAACCCAATGATCCCGCCGACCAAACCGCCGACGCCGATGCTCACCAGCAAACTCTGGCCGAGCAATTTGCCCGGCACGCCGCGCAGCCGCATCAAGCCCAACTTGCGCCGCTCGTTGAGAATCAACAGCGACGACAGATTGGACGCCAGCATCCAGGCGATGCCGAGCAGCGGAATTGCGATCAGCAAAGTCGCCAAACCGATCAACCGGGAAATTTCCGCCATGCGTTTGAGCAGGACCAAAATCGCGTTGTCGAGAAAAATCGTCGGCCCGAGAGATTTAGTTTTCTGATCGACTTCGGCGTGGAGCTTTTCGAGATTAGCCAGCGAGCCGGCGATATCCCAGCCCGAGATCAGCGCCTTGCGGTCGATGCGCGCCAAATGCACGACTTCGGGCAGATATTCGCCGGCGGTGATGTGGATGTCGCTATGATCG
>Ga0209726_10007428_pt1 | contig 12272 bp, 7 predicted proteins | sample Subgrocontami54m_FD_187453 | JGI IMG/M metagenome (GOLD analysis project Ga0209726, IMG submission 187453) | Subsurface groundwater microbial communities from S. Glens Falls, New York, USA - GMW46 contaminated, 5.4 m (SPAdes) (version 3) | ecosystem: Environmental > Aquatic > Deep subsurface >... | reverse complement strand
GCCGAGCGCCACTCGGGCGTTCGCCAGACCAAAGTCACAAGCCTGCCCGGACAAATCGCAGAAACTTTTTTGGAAGGAGTGAAAACCATGGCAACAAATCAAGTCAGCAAGCTGGGTTTTGATCTCGCTTATCTCGCGCTGTTGGCGAACGCGGGCCTCAAGCCACTCAGCCGGTGGGAGAGAGAGTTCGACCGAGAAACCGAGGAGGGTCTCGAGGGCCTGGGATTGCGAACGCGAGTGGTGCGGCGGACGGTGCAGTCGGGCAAGCCCATTCGCGAGTTGGTGTTCAGCCAGTCGGAGGGGTGTCTCGCACTGTATGCCCGGCGCTTCGATCACAAGGTCGTCGAGCACGGCCCGGCCAGCGCACGGATCGAGGGGCTGCTGTTCGGCTACCCGTCGTGTTGCGTCGAGAGCTTCGTCGCCAAGGGCTACGCCAGGAACTCCCTGTGCGGGGGGGATCAGCGGATTTTGTTTCATTGGGCATGCCCGTCCTGCGCGCTCACGCCGCTGCTGCTGCCGCACTATCGGCGGGTTCATCAACAGTGCCGTGCGGTCATACGTGGCCGCCCGCCCGCGGTGGTCTCGGTGGCTTGTCGGGACGGACTCGCCGCGCACCTCAAGAGCGCGGTGGCTTTGGCGGCCTCGCTGGTGGCGATGGGAAACGCGCCCGCGCTGTCGGCACCAAGTCTCGTGGGCGCCGACGCTCACTTGCTGCCGCTTGAGGCGTGGGAAGATACGGACGGCGACTTCCTCAAGTCCGCTGAAGAAACGATCCTCGGCCGGGACCCAGCGCGGCCAGACGAGAACGGCAACCAAATGCCCGATGGCGTGGACCTGGCGCGTGTGTGCTTCTCGGCCATCGACGCGCTGCCGACCGTCCCATCCTCCGTCCAGCCCTACGTGGTGCACAACATGGCGTTCGGCCTGGAGACGTGTGAGGTCTGTGGCGAGTTGGTGAACATGGGCTTCCTCGAAGTCGTGCATCCGCTCGAGAACCAGTCGATCGCCGTTCCTTACGTCGCCAAGCATTGTCTGGAACACGGCAGCTTTTCCTATGTCGGCAGTGTCCACGCGGGCCGCGTCAATGTCCCGCTGCTCCACACTCTGCTCACGAGCGACGGCTTGAAGCATTTTCTCGCCGAGCCAGCGGGCACCGACGCCGATGCCGATGGCTTGCGCGATTGGGAAGAGGAAGTCTTCGGCGCCGATCCGAAGAACCGCGACACCGACGGCGACCAACTCATCGACGGAATCGACTTGGCCAGAGAACTCCGCGCTCAACTGAACGCGCTGCCGCGCGTCGCCAGCACCGAAGCCGGACCGCGCGATCGGGTTTTCGTCGTGGAGCATCCGATGGACGGCGTTGAAATCTGCCCGCGCTGCGGCGACCGAGTGGTGATGGACATCTGGCAGGTGATCAATCCGCTGACCGGCGAAGCGATTGCCATCTCCTCGATGGCGCTGCACTACCTGGAGCACGGCGGCTTTGGCTGGAAAGGCGGACAGCTCCTCGGCGGCGAAGGCAGAATTGACCCGCGGCACCTGCAAGCTGTCTTGACGGGCAAGGGCGACGGGCACTTGCTGCACGTCACGCCGGACGCCGATCGCGACTTGCTTGCAGACGACGAAGAAGCGGCGCTGAGAAAGGATCTGCAGAACCCCGACGAAGACGCCAATCAGGTGCTGGACGGGAGCGACCTCGCACGCAGTCTCGCAAAGGAAATCGCCTCACTGCCCACCGGCCCCGTCACGAAGCAGGCGTATCGGCTGGACTTTCAACTCAAGGGCCTCGAGCGCTGCGCGATCTGCGGCGAGACCGTGAACATGGGCCATTTGACGGTGTGCAACCCGCTGGCCCACCTCTACGCCAAGATGCCCTACGTCATGCTGCATTACATGGAGCACGGGAGTTTTTCGTTCGCGGGCGACGTCCACGGCGAAGGCCGCGCCGAGGTGAAGCTCCTGGTGGACGCAATTCATTCGACTGGACCGAGCCACCTGCTGCCGGTCACGGGCGACCGAGACAGCGATGGACTCGCCGATCACGAAGAGAACCATTTCGGCAAGGACGCCGACCGGCCGGACACCGACGGCGACGGTGTGCCTGATGGCTTCACGGTCGCGCGCGAATTGTGGCGCGCGGTGAACTCGCTGCCGCGTTCGCCCAACGACGCGTGCTATGCGGTTGAGCACCTGCTGCGCGGCGTCGTGACGTGCACCGCCTGCGGCGTGCAGGTCAACATGGGCTACGTGGAGGTGGTCAATCCCGGAGAGCGCCTCACCGTGCAGGTTTCCTACCTGGCGCTGCATTACATGGAGCATGGGAGTTGCGCTTCGTCTTCGGAGAGTCGCGTGAATCCTTGCTTGCTCGACGTGGCGCTGCGTGGCGACGGCACGTCGCATTTGATCGCGCTATCCGGCGACACCGATCACGATGGCCTGCTCGACGCGGAAGAGGCTCACTTCGGCACCCGCCCGGATGCGGCCGACAGCGACCGCGACGGCGTGCTCGACGGCATCGCACTGGCCAGACAGATGCACGAACGAGTCAAGGCGCTGCCCACAGGCGCAACCGGCGGTCAAACATACGCGACTCCGCACGAGGCCAACTGTGTGGCGCCGTGTGCTGTTTGTGGAGAAATGATCAACTGCGGCTACGTGGACATCACCAACTCGTGGTCCGACCTCTCCGCGAAAATTTCCTACCTGAACCTGCATTTCATGGAGCACGGCAGCTTCGCGGCGTCGGCGACAGCGCGCGTCGATCCGCTGCTGCTCGACGCGATTCTGCGCCCGGCCGTGATGATCGCCGCGGGCGAGAACGAAGTGACCTTGCGCTGGCTGGGCAAAGCCGGCCGCTCTTACCAGGTCTTAACCGCGCCGGACGTTTCAGGTCCATGGTCGGCCGGGCCGATCTTCCAAGGCGATGGCAGGGAGGTCACCGTTGCCGACGGCAAGCCTGCGCAACAGGCGCGAAAATTCTACAAGATTCTCGCCTGGTAAAGGCCGCTGACCGTTTCTGCTTCCTCCGGGCCGTGATGCTGCCTGAGCAAAATGTCCGTGACCGGCGCCAGCGGTCGTTGCACAATCTGCCGTGTGAGAGCGACGCAGGCGAACCGGGCGCGGCCATTCCTGTCCGCCTGCACGAAGTTTGAATCTTGCTTCCCACAGCGCCGGCTCGGGGCCAACAGAAATGTCCGCGCTCCTGTGCCCTGCGACTCTGCCTAGACTGTGCGCACATTCGCGCACTTCAGCACCGAAGAATTCCAAACCAAAGCCACCATGAAACGACAAACCTCCACCGGCTCCTGCGGCCTCTGCCGCGCCACCTTCGGCAAGGCTGCCATGACCCGGCATCTGCAAAGCTGCCTCAAGATTCGCGAAGTCCCGCTGGCCGGTCCCGGCGGCCGGCCAAGGCGACCCGTGAGAATTTTCCACTTGGTCGTCGCGGGCCGTTGGTCGCCCGGCTACTGGATGCATCTGGCGGTCCCGGTCGAGCGGACGCTTGGTGATTTGGACAGCTTCCTCCGTTACACGTGGCTGGAATGTTGCGGTCATCTGAGCGCCTTTCGCATCGGCACCGTCAGTTACGATTCCGGTGGCATGGACGAAGGCGAGAGCGACGGCATGGAGTCGGATTTGGGAAGCGTGCTTGCGCCGGGAACGGAATTTCTCCACGAATATGACTTCGGCACGACCACGGAGCTGCGCCTGAAGGTGGTCGGTGCGCGCGAAGGGGCCGGCTACGGGCGCGACATCGAGGTCCTCGCCCGCAATGATCCGCCCGACATCCGCTGCGAGGCGTGCAACAAGCCGGCCACGCAAGTCTGTTCGCAGTGCATCTGCGACGGGCCGGCGTGGTTTTGCGACAAGTGCGCCAAGCAACACGAGTGCGGCGAGGAGATGTGCCTGCCCGTGGTGAACTCGCCGCGCGTCGGCATGTGCGGCTACACCGGGCCGAGCACGGCGTGGTGACCGAGGTCTGCGCGCCGGCCGGCGAACGGGCCGAGTTCCGACGGCTGGCGCGGCGCGCTGACCAGTGGTGCGCTTGCCGATCCTCTCCGCTACCTTGTTGTCGTCGGCGAAAGGAGAAAGCCGCACTCGCACGGACTGCGTGGCTTCTTTTGCACGGGCGAGGGTTGGACTGCTTTGGGCGGCACGCTCGCGCTGAGAGCCTGTTTCCTGCATGACAGCGAAAAGTCCGCGGGCATTGAGGGAACTGGCGGGTTTTCGTGCCGTTCTCCCTCACCCCGGCCCTCTCCCGCTGGGAGAGGGGGCACCGTCAGTCGGCTAGCCTTGCATACCCGGCGCGTTCGACCGCAGCAAGTGCTGCCTCCGGCTTCCCCCTCTCCCAGCGGGAGAGGGCCGGGGTGAGGGAGAACAGCGCCGATTGCCAGAGACGCTCCCGCATGCTCAACCACGTGAGTCTCAAATCGCTTTGCCTGGCAGCTTGTTTCAAATCCGTTGGCTGTGTTTTGAACGTTCCCTCTTTGAGCCATGTCCATCGTGAAGCTGGCGCTGCGCAAGTGCTCGGTCCGTCAGCTAATTTGCTTGCCCGTGGGAACAGTTCTACTCAGTATTTGATCGAACGGTTATGGCTGCGAAACGAAAAGCCAGGCAACACGTAATCAAGGCTGGTGGCGTCCCCCGCCCACGGGCCAAACTCGCTCGCAAAGGATCAGCCGCCGCGGCGCCGCCCGGCAGCGCGGAGTCAGCGCCCAAGCTGTCCCCGCCCCCGCCCGCCGCGGGCATCGCCGAAGTGCCCCGCGACACCGGGGCGATCCAGGCGACCGCGGCGAAAGAGCGTTCCTCCTACGACGGCGATACCGCCATCAAGCTTTACCTGCGCGAGATTGGCCAGGTGAAACTCCTGACGCCACTGGAGGAAATCGAACTCGCCGCGCGCATCAAGAAAGGCGACAAGAAGGCCCGCGAGCAGATGATCAAGGCCAACTTGCGCCTCGTGGTGAAGATCGCGCATGACTACGAAGGCCTCGGCCTGCCGCTGCTTGACCTCATCAACGAGGGCAACATCGGACTGATGAAGGCGGTCGAACGCTTCGACCCGGCCAAGGGCGGCAAACTCTCCACCTACGGCGCCTGGTGGATCAAGCAGTCGATCAAGCGCGCCCTGGCCAATCAGGCCAAGACGATCCGCCTGCCCGTCCACTTGGTGGATAAGATCTCCAAGATGCGCCGCACCGCGCTGAAGCTGCAGGAGATCTTTGGCCGCGAGCCGACGGACGACGAACTGGGCGAAGAGCTTGGCATCTCCGGCGCGCGTGTGGCCCAACTGCGCACGGCGGCCATCCGGCCCGCTTCGCTCGACGCGCCGATCGGCGACGACGACTCCAACAACTTCTCCGAGATCGTTCAGGACGAGAATGCCGACACGCCCTACGAGCAGCTCGAGGAAAAAACCGTCACAGGGATGCTGCAGGACATGATCAAGAAACTCGATTCGCGCGAGGCGACGATCCTGCGCTGTCGTTTCGGCCTCGACGGAGGCACGGAGAAAACACTGGAGGAGGTCGGCCAGAAATTCGGCGTCACGCGCGAGCGTATCCGCCAGATTCAAAACATCGCCTTGGCGAAGCTGCGGAAGATGGTCGAGAAACTCGAGGCGGTGCAGAAATGAACCGCGCACGCGGCGCGGGCGGCTTGAGCCGCTCTCGCGTCATCACCGCCCTTTCACCACCCTTGCGATCAACCCGGGCGGTCTGACATTCGACGATTCAATTACACCCGACCTTTGTCGCGCTTCGTGTTCTTCGAGAGACTATGACGACCAGCCACTCGACCACCGCCGCCGAACTTCAGGCCGCCATCCGCAACGTGCCGGATTTCCCCCAACCCGGCATCCAATTCAAAGACATCACGCCAGTGCTCGCGGACCCTCGACTGTTCGCGGGCTGCGTGGATTTGCTCCTCGGCGATCACAAGCCCGGCTCAGTGGACGCGGTGGTCGGCATCGACGCGCGCGGCTTCATTTTCGCCGCCGCCGCCGCGATGAAGCTGGCGACCGGCTTCGTGCCCATCCGCAAGAAAGGCAAACTGCCCTACCAGGCCTACGAACAAAGCTACGAACTCGAATACGGCTCCGCGACCATCGCCATGCACGTGGACGCGCTCAAGCCGGGCAGTCGCGTGGTGCTCATCGACGACGTGCTCGCCACGGGTGGCACTGCCTCGGCGGCGGCGGCACTGATCCAAAAAGCCGGCGCGCAGATTCTGGAAATCAGTTTCTTCATTGAGTTGGGCTTCCTGCACGGACGCGACAAGCTGAAGGGACTGCCGGTGCGGTCGCTGGTGGTGTTCTGAGCATGGTGATATCTCTCAGCCGTGACTATGCAATCATCGAACACTGACATGAACCGCAGAGGCGCGAAGGAACGCGGAGCAGAGCGTCCTGGCCCCAGCCTGGCAGGCTCACTGTTTAGTGAGCGATCGGAGCAGTGGCAAATCTCTTCTTCCTCTGCGTCTCTTCGCGCGGTTCTCTCCCCTCCGTGTACTGAATAGACACGGCTCAGCGGACTCCATGTGCCTCCAATGTCAGCCTGGCGTCGAGGGCGACGTTCGCACCGCCAACGATTCCTGGGCGGCTTCGATTACGTCTTCCTTGGCCGCAGAGGAAGAGGCGGTTGAAGGAAAACTGCGTTTGTGCCCCAGCCGGCTGCCTGCCTGGGTTGTCGCTGAGAGGGCCGGGTGGACGCGAGTCGGAGCGTGACTGGTGGGGAGGCGGCGGCAACTGATTTCACACTTTGCAAAGTGTGGTTATCGCCGAGCCAAAGCTCGTCACCGACGACGTGAGGATGTGCAAGCTCGATCCGGGCATGCGCCTCGCTGCCTCCTTTCGGCCGCGCCGGGATGAGCCGGCCGTTTGGTGCTTATTGGCTCACAGTTCTGGGCAGCTCCAGCAGGTCAACGCACGTACCCCGTGCTACGAAAACATCGGACGCGCCCTCCAGCTCGGGGCTTGTGGCTGACGAGGCTCTCCCCTCTGATCCTCCGGCCCCGGCCCCTTCGCCAGCTTGTTGAAGGCCGCGACTGACGTCAGTAATGCGAGCGATGACGGCGAACCTGGCCCCGGCGGTGGTCGTGCTCTGCCTCAGTCGCGTCGCCTGTTCCGCGGTGCAACTGAGGTCGGTTTGGAGCGAGAACAGTCCGTTCGTCAGGTAGTACGCGCTGAAGTGCGCGGAAAAAGAGCCTTCCCTCTCGATCACTTGACTGAGCTGCATTTGCAGCAGCACTGGCCTCTGGTTCGGACGGACAAGGGCGTTGACGAGATCGGTCACGAGTGGGGCGCTGAAGCGTCCGCGAGGCGGCAATGCGGCAGTCCATTTCACGACGGCGTTGTGTGCAGAGGCAAATGACGCAAGCTCGTTCCCGGCGGCGCGCTCGTCCGCGTCCCGGCGTGCTCCCGACGAGCGCTCCGAACGAAGGCTGTAATAGAGGAAGCCGCTGGCAAGCAAGGCGGCCAGCAGGACAACACCCCAACGCTCTGGTCTCATGGGGGAAGAAAAGTGCCCGGCACGCCGGCGCGGCGGAGCTGGCCAGCCAGGGAGCGGCCACCGGGCTCGCGGGCTTCGCCGCGCGCGCCGTCGGCCAGGGGACGCGTTTTCCGAGTGTCGTTCGCACTCTCGTTTCTCATCGTTTCAACGAAATCCGTCCGAAGGTTATCCACTGATGTCCGCATTGCCAAACGCTTTTGCGGGTCGCTTTCCGTTTGCGTGCGCAAGGCGAAGCTCCGCCCGCAGTGGATTTCAGGCTTGCGTGACGGTCGGGGTGAGCCGGATAACCGTCCGCAGTGAATTGGCTTCAAGCAATGGACATCGCCGTCTTCCGGTGCATCAACCAATCGTTGAGTCATCCGGCGCTCGACGTAGTGATGCCGTTTTTCAGCGGCAATCCGTTCTTTGTGCCGGCGCTCGCCGTCGCGGGAATCGCGCTACTGTGGAAGGGCGGCCGGCGAGGGCGGCTGCTGGTGCTGCTGCTCCTGCTTACCTTCGTCGTGGGAGAGACCTTGTTCGTCGCACAACTCAAGGCTGCCATTGGCCGTCCGCGCCCGTTCCTGACACTGCCGGATGCGCAACTGTTGGCTGGTCGTGGCCGACACGCCAGTATGCCGTCGGGACATGCAGCCAACTGGTTTGCGGGCGCGATGATCGCGTTCATCTACTACCGGCGCAGTCTGTGGTTCATGCTGCCGATCGCCTGTCTCGTTGGCCTGTCGCGCATTTACGTCGGCGTCCATTATCCGAGCGACGTGCTGGCCGGGGCGATCCTGGGCGCCGGATACGCCGCCGCCATCGCGTGGGGCTGCAATGCGCTTTGGAACTGGGCGGGCCAAAGGTGGTTCCCGCTCTGGTGGGCGCACCTGCCCTCCACACTGACTCCAGACGCCAAGCTCTCACCCGTCGCCATTCCCGTTGAACCATCAACCATCCCCCATCAACCATCCCTCCTCTCCCTCCACTGGCTCCGCCTCGGCTATGTCCTCATCGCGGCGCTCTTCGTCGGTCGTCTCATTTACCTCGCTTCCGGCAAAATCGAACTCAGCGAAGACGAGGCCTACCAATGGCTGTGGTCGAAGCACCCCGCGTTGTCGTACTACAGCAAGCCGCCGCTGATCGCTTACACGCAGTGGCTCGGCACGCACCTCTGGGGCGACACGGAGTTCGGCGTGCGATTCTTCTCGCCCGTGATTGCCGCCGTCCTCTCGTTCATCCTGCTGCGGTTTCTCGCGCGCGAAGTCAACTCGCGTGCCGGATTCTGGCTTCTGCTGATCGTCACCGCCACGCCGCTGCTGGCGGTCGGCTCGACGCTCATCACGATTGATCCGTTGTCGGTTTTGTTCTGGACCGCGGCGATGATTTCCGGCTGGCGCGCGGTGCAGCGCGATTCGACGAGGCACTGGCTCTGGACGGGCCTGTGGCTGGGGCTGGGTTTTCTCAGCAAATACGTCGCGCTGTTCCAACTGCTCTCGTGGGGCGTCTTCTTCGCGCAGTGGAAACCGGCGCGTGCGCAGCTTCGTCGCCTCGGTCCGTGGCTGGCGCTGCTGATCTTGGCGCTGTGCACGCTCCCGGTGGTGATCTGGAACGCACAGCACGGTTGGATCACGGTAACACACCTCGGAGACCGCGCGGGCTTGGCCAAGGCCTGGCAACCGACGCTGCGTTTCTTCTGGGATTTCCTGCGCGCCGAACCGCTGTTGCTGAACCCGGTGTTCTTCGTCGCCGCCGTGTGGGCCGCCGTCGCGTTCTGGCGGCGCGAGCGACAGAACCGGTTGCTCGTCTATCTGTTCAGCATGGGCGCGCCGCTGTTCCTGATCTATTTCGCCTACACGCTGCGCGCCCGCGTCCAGCCGAATTGGATCGCGCCATCCGTCCTGCCGCTGTTTTGCCTGATGGTGATCTACTGGGAAGCTCGCTGGCGGGCGCGCGCGCGCGCCGTGAGAGGATTTCTCATCGGCGGGTTGGTGTTCGGTCTGACCGCGGTGGTCCTGCTGCACGACACCAACTTGATCGCAAGGATCACCGGCTATTCGCTGCCGTCGGCGTGGGACCCGTTGCGCCGCGTGCGCGGGTGGAGGGAAGCCGCCCGTCTCGTCGGCGACGCGCGCACTCGACTCGCCAGCGAGGGCAAGCCCGTCTTCGTGATCGGCGACCACTACGGGATCAGCGGCTTGCTCTCGTTCTATTTGCCAGAGGCGAAGGCGGACGTGCCGGAGCGACCGCTCGTTTATTTCCTTTCCTCCGAGCGCCCGGAGAATCAATTCTATTTCTGGCCCGGCTACGAGCGACGGAAAGGTGAAAACGCCATCTTCGTGCAACAACGCAGACTCAACGAGCCGCCGCCGGAGCGGCTTCGGATGGAGTTCACCACCGTGACCGATCTCGGCGTCGTCTCCGTCGAGTATCGCGATCGCGTGTTCCACCGCCTTCAACTCTTCGAGTGTCGTGACCTCCGCTGAGCCGACTCCGCCTGAGAGCGTCGCCGCGTTTCCGATTCGCGACTACGATCTCGAGGCTACGTTGACTTCGGGCCAGGCCTTTCGCTGGCAGCGCTTGGACCGCGGCTGGGAAGGCGTGATCGGCGCGCGATGGCTCAGGGTGAGCGCCACGGCGGACACGCTCTGCGTCCAGACGGCGGAGCCGGTCAGCGACTGGCAATGGCTCATCGACTACTTCCAACTCCACGTCGAGTTGGACCGCGTCCTCGCGACGTTTCCCGACGACCCGCCCATGCGTGCCGCGGTGGCCGCCTGCCGCGGTCTGCGGCTCCTGCGCCAGGACCCCTGGGAATGTCTGGCCTCGTTCCTCTGCTCGTCCAGCAAGCAGATTGTGCAGATCCGCCAGATCATCGCGTTGCTCTGCGAACGGTACGGCGAGGCCCTCGTCGTGCCGCCGGGCCACACCCCGGTCTCCGCGTTCCCTACCGCGGCGCGGCTGGCGGCCTGCACCGAGGACGAACTGTGGGAGTGCAAACTGGGCTTCCGCGCCCGCAACCTTTCGTTCGCCGCGCAGATGGTTGCCGATGGCCGCATTGACCTGGAGCGCCTGCGCCGGTTGGATTGCGCCGCGGCGCGGCACCAGTTGTTCAGACTCTGCGGAGTGGGCCGCAAGATCTCGGATTGCGTGTTGCTGTTCGCGTACGGATTTCAAGAAGCGTTTCCAATTGATGTGTGGGTGAGGAGGGCGCTGCACCAGCTCTACTTTCCACGGCGGCACTTGACAGCGCGGCCGCTGGAGAAGTTCACCCTGACGCACTTCGGCCCGCACGCCGGCTACGCGCAGCAGTACTTGTTTCACTACATGCGCACCAAGCGAGGCGGCAGAACCGCGCCGCCTTCTGCGGGGGCCGCACCTGACAGGTTGAGAACCTGAAAAGCTGGGAACTGACCTCATGTCTCGCAGCCTCGAAGTCCTGTTCACGCCCGCTGAATTCGCGGCGCTTCCGCAGCGCGACCTGAGCCAGACCACCTGCGTGGTGTTCGACATCCTGCGCGCGACCTCGACGATGATCACCGCGCTGGCCAACGGCGCGGTGGAAATCATTCCCGTGGCGGAAATTTCTGAAGCGCTGGCGATTCGCGCACGACGCCCCGAAGTGTTGTTGGCCGGCGAGCGCAACGGCCTGCGCATCCGCGCTGAGCAGACGGGTTGCACCGACTTCGACCTTGGCAACTCACCGCGCGAGTTCACATCCGATAAAGTGAGCGGCAAGACCATCGTGATGACGACCACCAACGGCACCCGCGCGCTGCGGGCCTGCTCGGCGGCCGGACAGGTGGTGATTGCTTCTTTCCTCAATCTGGGCGCCGTGGCGGCGCACCTCACGCGCGCGCAGTCCGAGCACCTCCTGCTCGTGTGCAGCGGCACGGTGGATCAGGCGGCTTTGGAAGACGCGCTGGCCGCCGGCGCCTTGTGCGACTTGCTCTGGGCCGATTATGTCGCCGGCACGGTGGCCGATTCAGCTTTGCTCGCCCGTGACGTTTATCGGCTCAAGCGGGACGACCTCCAGGGCGCGGTCCAACAAGCGCGCAATGGCCGGCGTCTTTCGGCCATCCCGGAGCTGCGCGACGACATTCCGGTCTGTCTCCAACGCGACACGCTCGCGGTGGTGGCAGAGTTGACGAGCGAAGGGCGGGTGCGGAAGGTCACGGCGGCCTCCTGCCAGTAAGAAACTGTGTGCTCGTGCGGGCCCTTCCGCGAAGTGTCGCCGCCGCTTGGTCGCTCCGCGACCACGCTGGCTCCTCCGGAAACCCTCTGAGGGATCCACGCATCACGCACCACCGATTGCCCATGACTCCGCACGATAGGATACAAACATCGCCGCAAAAGAACGCAGAGATCGCAAAGCGAAGGCTGGTTTCTCTGCGTCCTTTGGGTTCTCTTGCGGCCATTCGCGATCTGTCGTCTGCAGCCCAAGTTGCGGACTCCTCCGTTACCCACCAAAATGACGAGGGCCGGGATGGAACCCGGCCCTCTCAATTCCGTGTTGCGCAGACGCGTCCTTACGGCACCAGCGCTTCGACTGCTTGACTCGGCGCGCTCTCGCCCGCCTCGTTCACCGCCGAGACTGCCACGCGCACGCGCGCGCCGGACGGGAACGTGTTCAAGTTCGCGCTCGGTTCCGTCACGGTCGCGCCGTCAACAAACTCGTTGTCCGTGCCGACGACTTGCTTGCGCACGCGGTAGCGGTCGGCGCGCGGACTGCCGTTCCAGCGCACGAACAAATGCCCCGCGCCCGCCCCTTGCACTTCCAGACCG
>Ga0209726_10007427_pt1 | contig 12274 bp, 12 predicted proteins | sample Subgrocontami54m_FD_187453 | JGI IMG/M metagenome (GOLD analysis project Ga0209726, IMG submission 187453) | Subsurface groundwater microbial communities from S. Glens Falls, New York, USA - GMW46 contaminated, 5.4 m (SPAdes) (version 3) | ecosystem: Environmental > Aquatic > Deep subsurface >... | reverse complement strand
GGACATGTTCGAGTCGCCCACCGCGCGGATCGCCGACTACATCCTGCCGGTGACCACGCACCTGGAGTCGGACGCGATCACCGAGTATTCCGGAATCAACATGATCGCCTGCCGTGCGCGCGCCATGGAGCCGCGGGGCGAAGCGCGCGAGGAAGCCGACGTCGTGCTCGATGTGTTGAAGCGCATGGGCTACGGCGCGCAGTTGCCGGTCTCCGGCTACCGCGAGCTGCTCGACTACCGCCTGCAGCCCCTGGGTATCGACTTCGAGGAGTTCAAGCGCCGGGGCGTGATCGAGCGGCCCGACGAGCCGCTCAAGTACCAGAGCGGCAAACAGCGCCGCGACGGCAAGCCCGGGTTCAACACGCCCTCGGGCAAGATCGAGTTCGCCTCTTCGGTGCTCGCGAAGTTCGGCTACGAAGCGGTGCCGAACTTCAAGGAGCCGCCGATGAGCCCCTTCAGCACGCCCGGGCTCGCGCGCGACTACCCGCTCATCCTCGTGAGCGGCACGCGCTCGATCGAGTACTACTCAACGCTCGGGATCGAGGTGCCGAAGCTGCGCAAGCGCCGTCCCTGGCCGGTGCTCGAGATGAGCCCCGAGACCGCGCGCGAATACGGCCTGGAAGAGGGCGACTGGGTCAGGATCGAAGCGCCGACCACCGACAAGTCGATCAAGCGCAAGGTGGCGCTCGTCGAAGGCATGCACCCGAGCGTCGTGAACGCCGAGGGGCTCTGGTACATGCCCGGCGAGGACCAGGTCGAAGGCGTGCTCGCCGTCGGCGCGAACGTCCTCACGCCGCTGCGCGACGATGTGGATCCCGTCGTCGGGGGATCGATCGCGCGCTGCATTCTTTGCCGGGTAAGCAAGACGAGCGACGCGGTCGCCAAGGCGGCGTAGGAGGCGGGGTACACCGCGCGGGCCGGCCGACGGCCCGGAGACGCCGGGCGGAGATCGCATTCGTCACGCGGCCGGCGGATGAGGACCGCTTCCTGCAGGACGGCGCCGGTACCCGTTCGGCCAGCATGCGCCGGATGAGTTCTGCATGGCGCAGTGACCGGTACCGGGGGGAATGGAGGCGTTCGTCTTGGCGAAGGACGAGCGGGGGAAAATGACCCTTTTCGGTCACACAGCCCAGATCTCCTGAGTGGCCGGTGCTCGGCCATTGCCGCCGCTGGTTCTGAGTGGCGCAGGCGGCCGGTGTAGATTCGTCACCAGCCATTGGTCACGAATCTAGGCTGAGCGGCAGCTTTCTCATTCCGCCATCGGCAGGACCCGACCCGTTGCAGCCTTCTGACAGCCTACTGCGCCCACGTCGGGAATGCAGCGGAAACGGTCGCGGTGCCATTCGTGGTTCGACAAGCTCACCACGAACGGAAACGATTCAGGCTTTCCAGCTCTGCAATATGCGCATGTAGTTGCCGCGCTCGAACGCTGCCGGATCGGGGCAGCGGGCGAGGTTCATGCAGCCGTGCATCTCCGCGAGCGAGGCGTAGCCGCGCTCCTCGACGAAGCGCGATAGTCCGGCGCGCAGCCTGGCGAGATGCTGCGGCCCGTTCCTCAGCAGTGCCGACACGATCTGCACCGACCGGGCGCCGGCCATGATCGCCTTGACGGCGTCGTGCGGCTCGTGCACGCCGCCCGAGACCGCGAGGTCCAGCTTGCGTTGCGCTGAAGTTGTCGTGGAAGCGCGCAGTCCGACAGCGATGTCCTACTCTCGATTCAGAAACCTCCGACATCTTTTCGGAATCGCGCGGCGCAGTATCACCGCATGGACGGCCCCAACCGGTTGCCCGCGATCCGTTACAAGGAGAAAAGCCATGACGAAACCCTATGTCCGCGCCGGCTTCGCGATCGCGCTGCTGTCGCTGGCGGCCTGCACCACGGCGCCCGTGTCCAAAGAAGAGATGGAGGTGTGAAATGAAGATCATCAAGTTCGCAGTTCTGTCAGCTCTGGCCGGCATTGTGACGGGATGTAGTACCCAGCCGCCCACACCTCAGGTTTCCTTGTCGGATCTTCCGAACTGTCTCGACGCCAATTACGACGAGACGCTGAGGCTCTTCACGATCAAGAACATGATGGAGCGCAGCGAAAATCCGGCGAAGAACCCGGCCAATCAACAATGCCTGATCACAGTGTCGCCGCGCGGACGCGTTGCGTCGGCGTCACAACTCGCGGCGGATCGCTACACGATCTATCTTTCCGAGGGTGGGCAGGGCGGCGCCGGCGGAGCTCTCCAGAACGTCCTGCTCGGCGGCGGCGGCGGCGGCGGCGGCGGAGCGGGTGCCAGGGAAACACAAGCCACGGTCTATCTGACCGAGGGAATATACAAACTCACCATCGGAGCGGGTGGCGCTGGTGGACATGCATGCATGCCCCATCTTGGCTTTGGCGCCGGTCCCGGATGGAATGGAAGTCCCAGCAACGTCGTCCGTGTCGCAACCGGCGAGGTGGTCATAGGTGAACGCGGAGCTGACACATATGCTCGCCCCGCTCGCGCTCAACAAGAGCGCATGGCACAAGCATACGACCGACTGACCGGCGCCCAGCCGGGGCACGGCGGCTTCGGCCCCGGGATGGCCAGCGGCGGAGCCGGAGGCCGCCCTGTAATCGTGAACACATTCACAAACCCAGGCACGAGTCAAGCGGTTCTGGCCGAGGTTGGCGAAAGCAAGCGCACGTCGGGTTTGGCGGGCGCGATCGTGGCCCCGGGCTTCATAGCGGATGTGAGAAGTGGAGGCGCCCCGGGCTCCACACCCGCAGCAGTGCGCGATCAGAACGTTGAGGCCGGAGCCGGAGGTGGGGGCGGAGCGACCAGTCTGGCTGCTGGCGGTGCAGGCGGCGGAGAAACGCGGGACCACAAATACGTGGCGCCGGAGCGCGGCTCGCTTGGCAGCGGCGGCGGCGGCGGCGAAGGCACCCTGACACATTGCAGTGCGGGCGCCCGAGGCGGTCACGGGTACATTGCCTTTCGCCGAGTCGGTGCCCCAGAAGCCAGCGGTCGCGACCTCTCTGGTCCTCGAGCTAAATTGACCTCTATGAAGTGATCGGTTGTGGCCGAGGGACAGTCAATTCGCAGTGACGGCTGTGCGCACGGGGCCGTGCGCAGGGGGCCGCTGCAAGCCTTCTATCACCTCGAAAACGGCCCGCCTTCGCGCCGTCGCGGTATCGTGGGTGCTCCCGTTGAGAGCACCCTGGCTCGGATCCAGCTGCGTCAGCTTGTCAAACAGTTCCAGCGCGCGCCGGGCGTCGTAACCAGACGCGCACAGGATGACCGCCCCGATGGCGTCCGCCTCGCGTTCCTGCAACCGCGCCGTCGGTTCGAACATGACGGCGTAGGAGTCCTGCGCAATGAATTCCATCAGGGCGCTGTGCGCGGTGGGCACTTTGTCCTTGCCCAGATATTGGGCCATGAACGACAGTCTCTCAGACAAGTGATCGGCAACAACATGCGCCACTTCATGCGCAACGACCAGGGCCAACTCGTCGTCGGTGACATCGAGTCTTCGCATGAACTTTGCGTCGACGAGCAAAGTACCATCGGGAAACGCCACGGCGCCGTGTCCGAAGTCGTCGATCAGAATGGCTCTCCAGGAGGTATTAGCAAAGCGCGGATACAGAGAAGCTGCCGCCGCGCCGATCGCAGAAACTACGGTATCGACGCGGGCGTTCCATGCCGGATCCAGGTACAGCGTGTTCGCCTTGCGCGCCTGGCGCACATGACTTGCGGCAAGTGACTGCCATTCCGCGGCAACTTCCATCTCGGCGTACGCGGCCGGGTTCGGGAACCTGGCATTGGACGGCGCGTCGGCCAGGCAGCCGTTTGCGGACATAAGGAGTGCCGCGGCAATCCAGGCGCTTTTCATGACCTCCCCACGAACTGGTCGATGAACATCGACCGAGTTCTCAGCGGATCCGTATCCTACGGGACCGCGCATGATACATTATTTCTTCATTCCAGGTTGCCCGACCGTGCGCGCTCCCGGCACTCTGTCACGTAATAAGTCGAAATCCCGAGATTCGGGCCAGGGGTAAGACAATCAATCGGGCGGAGAAGTGGGGGCGACTTGCCGGCGCGCCGCAATCCGTAGACTGAACCGACCTTGAATCGCGCGCTATGGTGCTTTATGTGAAGTTTCGGGCCTTGCGATTAAAGCGGCCAGCTTGGCCCCTTTAATAATCAGGCGTCGAATCTTGTCGACCTTCTCGGTCCGCGTACGCACCACCAGGCCCCGCTCCACCGGGTACAAATGGCCGGTGACGAATGTACACCGGCCGCCTGCGCCACTCAGAACCAGCGGCGGCAATGGCCGAGGAGCGGACTGCTGCGGCAGTTCTTCCGCGCGTCCGCTCCTGGTGAGCCGCCATTCCTGATCGTCTACATCCGCGCCAGCCCGGCAATTTACCCTGCTATCGACGCTCTCGACGATCCGCAACGCCGCAGACGGCATCGCGCCGGCGTTTCGACGACAAGATCGTATCGGCGCCCGCGACGCCGTATGCAAGAGGGAGATGGGTCCGCGACCGCGCCCGCGACTCAGAATTCCCTGCCGATCGCGCGATCCACCGACCAGGCGCCGCCGCCGTGGATCAGGATGACGAAGCAGACCATGCCCCAGGTGAGCGGGGCCTCGATGCCTCCCTGGGTCCAGAACCAGCCGCGCGGCGCGTTTGCGACGAACGCCGCCATCGCCATGAAGCAGACGAGCTGGATCGCGACGACGCGGGTCAAGAGGCCGATCGCGAGCAGCAGGCCGCCGAAGAACTCCAGGCAGCCGATGTAATAGACACAGCCCGGGTTGGCCCAGAATTCGCCCATGCGCCCGAAGCCCTTGACGTATTCCTCGATCGGCCGGCCGTGGAACCAGCCGAACAGCTTCTGCGCGCCGTGCGGGACGAAGAACAGCACCATGGTCACGCGCAGAGTCGTGTGCGTAGCGGGTCGGATGCTCTCGTAGATCCGGCCGAGCGCGGGAAAGATCAGCGAGACTTTCTCGTCGGTGCCCGTCATGGTTGTCATCGTCCTTGGGTGACGATCACCTCCATTCGAGTGTAGCCGGCAACCTCGATCGCAATCCCGCCCAGGTCGGGGTCAGCGGCGGCCGGGCGGGAGGCTCGCCGCTGCGATGGATTTCGCGTCGACGGGCGCGGCCCGCGCGGGGCAATCGCCCGCGGAGCCAGTATCCATGCGGTTCTCCGTGGTTTTGCGCCCGGCCGACGGGCGCGCCTGCGTTGACGCGAGAGGACGCTTCGGCGAGATTGGCACTCGGCACCCGGCACGCGGTGAGAAGTGCGCGGTCTCGATGTCAAAGCTTCGAATTGAGCCCTGTTTCACCCCGTAATCGATATGAACGGCCGGGACGCATCACCGTAATCTACGCTCGCCAGGCATCGCGGTACGTGCGACAGCAGCACCAACAACAAGAAATGACCACTGTCGCTTCAGCGTTTCGGAAAGGCTGTCTTTCATGGCACCGTTTGACTGGCATCCGTCGCTTGCCGTGGGCTATCGCCCGATCGACGAGCAGCACCGCCACCTGTTTGGTCTCGCCGAGTCCGTTCTCCATCCTCCAAGGTCGGATTCCCCCAGCGAGGCAGGGGCGCGATCGCTCGTGGCGATCGTCGATTTCACGCGGCAGCATTTCGCCTTCGAGGAAGCGCTGATGCGGGAATCCGGATACGCGGAGCGCCGCGGCCATGCGATTCTGCACGCATCGCTGCTCGCGGACCTGGATCTCCATCGCTCGATCGCCTGCAATGCTCAAGCCGCGAATTGGGTCGCCGGTACCCGGTTTCTCTATCAGTGGCTCTACATGCACATCCGGTCCGCCGATCGCCAGTTGGTCGGCTGGATCGCTCAATGTTAGTCGGCCGCCGCCGCGCTCGATTGGAACCGATGTCAATGTAATTTCCAAAAGAGTTGCGGCAACGCCTTGATTCGTTTTCGCCAACCATGCCGATGTCATGAGCGCGAATGAAACGAAACTTGACAGGCGAGCGCGCGATGCAGTCTACTTTGCCTCCTGCTGCACGTCGCCTGCGTGGACGTGCAGGAGAACGTGCGGCGGTCCCGGGGATGGGGCGGGGCCAGACAAATAAAATCAACAACGAGAAGAACGATGGATCGATCCGCAATTGCGGGGTCCTGGGGGACGCGCGCGCGGGCGAACGCGCCGCAGCGGCGACGGCCCAAGCGCGCGATATCGCCGTATCGCGGCGCGTTCGAGTGGGTCACCGAGAGCTGCCTCTGGCTGGATCCGGAAAGCGGGCGCGTCACGGACTGCAATCATGCGTTCCTGGAGTTGACCTCACGCGCCGCATCGGAGGTGGTGGGGAAGCCTTTCCACGAGCTGGTGCCACGATCCGAGCTCGGGCAGATGACGAGCGCCTGGCACGCGATCGCACAAGGGGAAGAGGTCAGGAGCACGACGGGCCTGCTCGCTTCGAAATCGGGCGGCCCGATCCGCGTAAGCGCAAGCGCTTTCATCCTGGCGGGCACTGCCCGCAAGAAGCTGCTGCTGGTCCTGCGCCGGTCTGCGTCCGAGGCTGCGGAGGACGCGGCTGCGAAGATCTCGCCCGAATCGCAGTCGAAGCTCGCTTATGCGATTGCCGCCGCTGAAGCGCGCGAGCGGCAAAGGATCGCGAACGGTCTGCACGACGACATCGGCCAGACACTTTCCATCATCGGGCTCAGGCTGGGCGAACTCGACCACGCGAGCACGCCGGACGAAGTCCGGGCCAAGGTGAGGGAGTTGCTGGCGCTTAATTCGCAGGCCCTGCGGGCGACCCGCTCGGCCACGTTCGATCTCAGTTGTCCGGTGCTCCAGCAGCTCGGCCTGCAGGCGGCGATCGAAGGCCTGGCGCAGCGGCTCGGCGGAATCTCCGGATTGGCGATCCACGTTCGGGGCGAGGCTCCGGAGACCGCGATCGCGGAGCCGGTCGCATCGGTCCTGTTCCGCGTCGTGCGCGAGCTGCTGATGAATTCGATCAAGCACGCCAGGGCGCGCAACGTCTGGGTCACGATGACCTGCCAGGAACAAGAGCTCAGGATCATGGTCGCCGACGACGGTGTCGGTTTCGGCGCGGATTCGCTGCCGCGCGAGTGCGGCCAGGAAGGCGGCTTCGGCCTGCTCAACGTGGAGGCGCAGATGCGCGCGATCGGCGGCCGGTTCGCGTTCATCGGATCGCGCGGGCGGGGGGCGACCGCCGGAATCGCGCTCCCGATCGGGCCTTCCTGAAACGCCGGGGCGCGCGGCGCGGCATGCTGTCTACGAGGACGGGTGCGCTATGACGATACGAATCCTGCTGGCGGACGATCACCGGATCGTCAGGTCCGGAATCGCGGCGCTGCTTCAGAGGGAGCGCGATTTCGAGCTGGTCGCCGAGGCCGAGAACGGCCAGGAAGCGGTGCGGCTGGCCCGCCAGACTCGGCCGGACGTGCTGCTGATGGATGTCGCCATGCCCGGCATGAACGGCATCGAGGCCATGCGCCGGATCCACGCCGACGAGCCCGGAATGAAGTGCCTGTGCCTGTCGGTGCACAACGACAACCGGATGGTGCTCGGGGTCATCGACGCGGGCGCGAGGGGCTACCTCATGAAGGACTGCTCCTTCGAGGAGCTGGTGCGGGCCATACGCAGCGTGATGTCGAACCAGATCTACCTCAGCTCCGAGCTGGTCGGCATCGTGGTCGAGAAGTACCGGAATCGGAACGCGCGGGTCGCGCCCGACCCGTTCTCGCTGCTGACGCCGCGCGAGCGCGAAATGGTGCAGCTGTTCTCCGAGGGCCACTCGACCGGCAGGATCGCGGGCAAGCTCTGCGTGAGCGCCAAGACCGTCGCGACGCACCGCCAGCACATCCTGAAGAAGCTGGGCATCAGCGGCATCGCCGAGCTGACGCGCTACGCGCTTCGGGAAGGACTGACGACCCTCGATGCGCCGCTCGCCGCTTCGGCCTCGGCGGCGCGCGCGCCCTCCTCCCGGGGCCGCCCGCCCGCGAAGGCGGCCTGACCCCGCGGCGCCGGGCGAGGCCCCGGACGTCGGCATTTCTCCCGGCCGATCTCAGACTTTTCCCGATTGCGGCGCAGCCGCGGGCGGCCGAGCATTGAAGCCGCTGTCCGCACGGCGCTCGCGCGCCGGCGCATCGGGAGGCTGTTCGACGGGAGGTTGAAATAGAACGGAGTCGCAAAGTCAACGGGGGCGCCGAGTCCGCGAGTCCGCAGCGCGCGACGCAAGGCCGTTTCGCCGCGAGTTCGCGGGCGGGAGCGATCGCGAACAGCATCGACAAGAGCCCGCTCATGGTGGCGCAGCGCAAGAGACTGCAGCACTTGTTCGGCGGGGCGATGCAGCATCAAGGCGCGCAGAGCGGAATCCCGAATGAAACAAGCGTGAAGGGAGAAGGTGGAGATAAGGACCAAGGGAGGCAGGAGAGTTCTCGGGGCGCCCTGCTCGCGGAATTGTCGCAGGCAAGGACTTTTCAGCGCGTCCCGATCCCCGGAACGGACAAAGACACGACCGTTATCGATCCCGATCCGTCCCTGTTGGCCCCGTTCTCGGTGGGACAGCTCATACAATTCTGGCGCGCCGTGTACGCGGAGAACGGAGACAAGGCCTATCCCTGGCGACTTGCCATTTGCGCGGAGATACTGCGGAAGCTGGCAGCGAAGGACTACGGTCCCGTGGACCGCAGCTTGTTGCAGGGGCTGAATCCACAGCAGGTGGAAACGGGACTGGAGAACAAGACGCCGCTCGGAGCGGGAGAAATCAAGGCAGTGGCGGCCATTCAGGTCGGGGACCGGGAACTGGTTGCCGCAAGACTCAAGGCGGTAATGTCGGAAGACGTGATCACCGATGAGGTTTCGATGATTCAGATCCTGGGGATGCTGGGCGTGCGGGTTCCTGCTCTCTATGGGTCAGAAACGCAAACTCTGCCGGAACTGCCCAGGGACGAGCAAGGCAAGCTCAATATGATCATGGGCAGGGTAAGGACGACTCAACCCGCCGTCATTGTCTGGGACATGCCAGTGGGGGCCCTTGCCGAAAGGCTTATCAAGTTTCTGAAGGAATTCCACGGTCACGAGGAAGGCGATTTCGACATGGCGAGGACCAATATGCTCCGCGACCTTGTCAGGCTGCGCCAGGTCATTTCGGTATTGACCGTCTGCGATCTTCAAATTCTCATCGAAGACGAAACGGGCTGCCTGGTGACCTTCGACCCTGGCGCCATCGTGCCCAGGGGGAGGGCCCGCGACAAGCAGAAGGAGCAGAACACGATCGCCAATATCGCCGATGCATGCGACCAGATCGCGGCTTTGAAATTCGTGCTTGAGGAGAAGAAGGAGAACCGTATCAGTTCAAAGGATGCCCAGTATCTGGGGAACTTCGTCGATGCTCGCGATCTGCTGCTCAGGGCACACAAAGTACTCAAGGGGGCGGTCGTCGACAAGATCGAGTCGGTCACGGTGACTCCTGGCGAACTGCGCCGATTGATAAAAGACAATGCCGGCAACGAAGATCTCGGGGACTTCGTGACCGAGGAAGTGATAGCCGAGGCCATCGAGTTGCTGGAGTCCGTGAAGAAGTAGGGAACGGACTGAAACCCGCCGCCGGCTCGGTGGGAGCGTGTTCGACGGGAGGTCGAAATGGAACGCAGTCGCAAAGGCAACGGGGACGCCGAGCCCGCGAGCGCGCAGCGCGCGACGCAGGGCGCTTTCGCGGCGGATTCTCGGGCGGGAGCGATCGCGAACAGCATCAACAACAGCCCGCGCATGGTCGCGCAGCGCAGGATGCTGGAGAGCCTGTTCGGTCTGCCGGTGGACGACAGTCGGTCGCTGGATCACGCGGCGGAGGCGACAGGGGCGACGGTGGCGCAAGCCAGGGGGCGCCAGGAAACCGGACCCGACCCCATTGCGCGTACTGTAGTTCAAAGGGCGAGAAAGTTTGTTAAAGATCTAACCAAGACCACACTTCATCAAAAGCTTTACTGGATCACATGGAAGACAATAGATACGGACGATATCGGCGGAGGCGACACGTTCGCAGCGGAGCCCAGCTTTTCGCAGAGGATGATGAATAGGGAGGCTCTTGTCCGCGATATAAACGATACACTGACAGTGACAGACCCGGGAAGTGGTACTCATGACGATGGTACATGGGTATATGTAATGTCACAGAACAAGACCTATGGGCAAGTAAATCTGGTCTTTTGGGTAAAACGCGACAAATTGGAATACGACGCGTAGCCGTACATGATAGGAATGAATCGGCTTTCGAGTAACTTCACTGATCATTGATCCGCCCGAACTTCGGCTTTTCTCCCCGCGAATCTCAGACTTTTCCCGATTGCCGCGCGCGACCGCGCGGCCCAGGATGGGCGCAGCCGTCCAGGGAGGCGTCCGGGTGCCGATACGCGTCATTCTCGCCGACGATCACGTTCCCTTCCGCAGTTCGCTGCGCTCGCTGCTCGAATGCCAGCCGGACATGCGGGTGGCCGCGGAATTCGGCGACGGCGCGAGCCTCCTCGACGCTTTCCGCACTGGCAGCTTTGGTCCGCCGCCCGACCTGGTCGTGATGGACGTGGCGATGCCACGCGTCGGCGGCATACCGGCGACGCGCCGCATCGTCGAGTCGGAGCCGGGGGTGCGGGTGCTCGCGGTCACGATGCACGACGACGCGAAATTCGTCCGCGGGATGATCGACGCCGGCGCGCGCGGCTACGTGTTGAAGGGCGAGCCGCTGCCCGAGCTGCTGCGCGCGATCCGCGAGGTCGCGGCCGGCGGGACTTATTTCAGCGCGTCGATCGCCGGTGTGGCGACGGCTCGGCTCGCGCGCGGGACACCGGCGGGATGAGCCCTTTCCTCGTCACTCGTGGAAGCCCGCTATCAGCATTGCGGAAGCCGATTCTCAGCATTTCGCCGATTAACGCGGGCCCCGAGTCCCACTATGGTGGTCGGCGTGGGGGAAGCGGCGGCAGAGGGGAGACCAGGGAATGACGGTTCACGGGGTGCAACGGCTTGACGGGGGGCGTCCGAAATGATCGACGCCGCCCTCGGGCACATCGCCAACCAGTTGAACCAGGCGCTGCAGCGGCGGTTCCGGATCGCCGAGGACCTGGTGGTGCTGTCGAACATCCTCGAGCAGGACGGCAGCATGGCGACCCACATCGCCGACAAGCTGGTGATGTCGCTGGTGAACATCGAAAAGGAGATGGTGACCATGCGCCATGCGCAGCACGCGGGCGCGGCGAAGGCGGCGGTGACGAACCCGCCGGTATGCCTCAACCTCTCGGTCATGTTCGCGGCCAATTTCAGCGGCGCGAACTACGCCGAGGCCCTGAAATTCATCTCCAGCACCATCGGCTTCTTCCAGTCCCGTCCCGTCATCGATCACCAGAACACCCCGGACCTGGACGCGCGCATCGAGAAGCTGACGCTGGAGATCCAGAACCTCGGCATCACGGAGCTGAACAACCTCTGGGGCATCTTGAGCGGCAAGTACCAGCCTTCCATCCTCTACAAGGTCCGCATGCTGACGCTGGATGCCGGCGAGATCGCGGGCGAGACCACGCCGGTGCTGGAACCGTGGGCGGCCACCCATGCCTGACGCCGGAGTGATGCTGGCACGCTATCGGCCGTTGTTCGCCATCGAGGTCGAGCACGCGTTCTTCGCCGACGGCGCGGCCCGCGGCATGCGCGTCGAGCCGGACGCGGCATCCGCGCGGGTGCTCGCCCGGTCCGGCTGCCTGTGGCGCGCCACGACGCAGGGCGTTTGCGTCTATTGCGACGTTTCGCGCCTCGAGCTGTGCGAGTCCTGCCTCGCGGAATCGCTGCCGCCGTTCTCACTGCGCTTCCTGGGTTACGCCGACGACCCGCTGTTCGACGCGTATACCGGCGGCTACACGCCGCGTCCGGGCAGCATCCTGGCCTTCGACGGCGGCGCAGCCGTCGCCGAACCGGCGGAGCAGCGCGTGCGCCTGCACCAGGGCGAATGCGTGTCCGGCGAATACCTGCGCGCGCCTGAGGACTCCGAACTGCAGGCCGATGCCCTCGGGCGCCGGGTTCTGCCGAAGTTCTCGGTCAGGATCGGCGTCGAGCGGGACGCGGCGTCGGCCCGGGCGAATGGAGCGGCCGCAAAGCGCTACGTCCTGCGCTTCGCCGCCAGGGAAACGATCTGGCGCTACTACCTGCTCGGCGGCTGGGCGAAGGAGCAGGTCAGGGTGGTGGACCTCAACGACAAGATCGGTTTCGTGCCGGACGCGGCGAAGCGCTTCTCCAACGGCC
>Ga0209726_10007423_pt1 | contig 12279 bp, 10 predicted proteins | sample Subgrocontami54m_FD_187453 | JGI IMG/M metagenome (GOLD analysis project Ga0209726, IMG submission 187453) | Subsurface groundwater microbial communities from S. Glens Falls, New York, USA - GMW46 contaminated, 5.4 m (SPAdes) (version 3) | ecosystem: Environmental > Aquatic > Deep subsurface >... | reverse complement strand
GATTAGCAGTTGCTGGAGCCTGTCGCGAAGGTTCTGGCGCTCGGTTTCGTCCTCTATCCTCTGCGAGATGCCGATGTGGGGATCCTGGGGCAGGTAGACGAGCAGGCGCCCGGCGATCGAGATCTGGGTCGAGAGCCGCGCACCCTTGGTGCCGATCGGGTCCTTGACCACCTGCACCATGAGCGGCTGGCCCTCGGCGAGGATCTGCTCGATGGGCTTGGCGTGGGCGCCGCCCGCCGGGCCGTTCCTGCGCTGCTCCCAGATGTCGGCCACGTGCAGAAAGGCCGCGCGCTCCAGCCCGATCTCGACGAACGCCGACTGCATGCCGGGCAGGACGCGCGCCACCCTGCCGACGTAGATGTTCCCGACCATGCCGCGCGACTGGGTGCGCTCAACGTGCAGTTCCTGCACCACGCCGTTGCCGACCACCGCGACGCGCGTCTCCTGCGGCGTGACGTTGATGAGGATGTCTTCCCTCATTCGTCCTGCTCGGTGGCAAAGCGCCGGACCAGCTCCGCGGTCTCGTACAGCGGCAGCCCCATGACCCCTGAGTAACTGCCGCGCACTTCGGGGATGAACGCCGCGGCGCGGCCCTGGATCGCATAGGCGCCCGCCTTGTCCATCGGCTCCCCGGACTCGGTGTAGGCCGAGATGTCGGCGGGCGTGAGATCGCGGAACCGCACCAGCGTCTCGCTCACCGCCATCTCCAGCCTCTCCCCGAACTGCATCGCCACGGCCGTTACGACGCGGTGCGCCTTGCCCGACAGGAGCTGCAGCATGCGCGCCGCGTCGGCGCGGCCGGTGGGCTTGCCCAGGAGCACGCCTTCCACGTTGACCGCCGTGTCGGCCGCGAGGACGGGGTAGGAGCGGATGTGGCGTTCCTCGATGCGGGACCAGGCCGCGCGCACCTTGGCGCGGCACACCCTGCGCACGTAGTCCTCCGCGGACTCGCCCGGGAACACCGTCTCGCTGATGTCGGGACCGCGCGGCGCGTGTTCGCGCAGCAGCAGCAGCTCGAATTCCACCCCGATCTGCCTGAGCAGTTCGCGGCGCCGCGGACTGCGCGAAGCAAGGTAGACCTTGAAGGATGTGTGCATGGCAGGCTGGCCCCCGGGTTGACGGTTACTTGCGATGATACGGGTGATTCTGAAGGATAGACGCCGCGCGGTAGAGCTGCTCGGCGAGCAGCACCCGCGCCAGGCCGTGCGGCAGGGTCATCGCCGAGAGCCGCAGCGTCAATTCAGCGGCCTCGCTAATCGAGGGCGCGAGCCCGTCGGGGCCGCCGATGAGGAAGGCGGTGTCGATGTTCTCGTCGATGCGCCGGCCGAGCCAGCGCGCGAGCGCGGCCGAGGTGAACTCGCGCCCGCGCTCGTCCAGCGCCACGGTGCTGGAGCGTTCCGGGACCGCGGCGGCGATTCGTCCGGCTTCCAGGGCGAGCATCTGCTTGACCGGCTTCCCCGCGTCGCGCGGCTCGGGCCGCACTTCGGATATCTCCAGGCGGGCGGTCCGCGGCATTCGCTTGGCGTATTCCGCAACGGCATCGTCGACCCAGCGGGGCATCCTTACCCCCACGGCGACGATCAGGAGTCTCATGAGGCTCAGGCGGGGGCGGCCGCGCGCGCCGGCCGCTTGCGCGGCGCCCTGGGCTTGGGCTGGTCCCAGAGCTCCTCGAGGTTGTAGTGCGCGCGCACCGCCGGCTGCATGAGGTGCACCACGATGTCGCCCAGGTCGACCAGGATCCATTCGCCATTGTCCTCGCCTTCGAGGCCGTAGACCCGTGCCCCGGCCTCCCTCGCCTTGTCCTGCACGTTGCGCGCGAGCGCCTTGGTCTGGCGCACCGAGTCGGCGCTGGCGATCACCACGCGGTCGAAAAGGGAGGTGAGATGTCTGACGTCGAATACCTGGATGTCGTGGCCCTTGACGTCCTCGAGTGCGGCGACCACCGCTTTCTGCAGTTTGCGAATGTCCATCAGCGAAGGCCAATCTCCTAAGTCGGCACGGCCGGAACCAAACAGGTTGCCTCGTCTTGAAACCCATTCATCTCGCTATTTTGGGAAGTTGCGAAGTTGCAACTTCCCAAAATAGCGAGACATTGATAACCCCAAATTCTTCGCCAAATCTGTCAGCACGTGACCTGTAAGAAACTATCGGGTGTAGAGGCGATGCGAGGCAATATAGTCGAGAACCGCGCCGGGGAGCAAATAGCGCGGGCTGCGCCCCGCCGCGACAGCGGCGCGGATCGCGCTCGCCGAAATGTCGAGCGGCGTCATTGCGAACGTGGTGATCGCGCCCGCGGGTGCGGCGGCGAGCGCCGACGCCACAGCCGAGCGCCGCGCATGCTCGGCGGCGAGATCTCCCGCGAGCGCGCCCGGCCGCAGCTCGAAGCGCGGCCGTTCGGCCACCGCGATGTGCGCCAGCCCGAACAGCTCCTTCCACTCGCGCCAGGTGTCGAGCGCGAGCAGCTGGTCGGCGCCGATGATGAGCACCAGGGGCACTGCGGCGCCGAGCTCGGCGCGCAGCCGCGCGAGGGTGTTGACGGTGAAGGTCGGGGCGGCGCTCCGCGCGTCCGTGGCGTCGAGCGCGAAGCGCGGTTCGCCTTCGATCGCGAGCCTGAGCATCGCGAGCCTGTGCTCGACCTCCGCCGCCGGCGCTCCGCGATGCCCCGGCTGCCCCGAGGGGACCCAGAGGATCGACGCGAGCGGCAGCTGTTCCAGCGCCTCCAGCGCGAGGCGCAGGTGCGCAAAGTGCACCGGGTCGAACGTCCCGCCGAGCAGGCCGATCGCCGCGTTCATGCGCGGACTGCCCGCACTGGGCTCAAGTGCGCACTTGCCCCGTGCCGAACACGACGTACTTCTGCGAGGTCAGGCCCTCGAGACCCACCGGGCCGCGCGCGTGCAGCTTGTCGGTGGAGATGCCGATCTCCGCGCCCAGGCCGTATTCGAAGCCGTCGGCGAAGCGCGTCGAGGCGTTCACCATCACCGAGCTGGAGTCCACCTCGCGCAGGAAGCGCCGGGCGCGCGCTTCGTCCTCGGTGACGATGGCGTCGGTGTGCTGCGAGCCGTACTTGGCGATGTGCTCCATCGCCTCGTCCAGGCCCGACACCACGCGCACCGAAAGGATGGGCGCCAGGTATTCGGTGTAGAAGTCCTGTTCGGTCGCCGCCTTCACGAGCGGCGATTCGGCGCCCAAGGCGGCGCGGATGATAGCCCGGGACCGCTCGTCGCAGCGTAACTCCACGCCCTTGTCGAGGTAGATGCTCGCGAGCGGCGGAAGCACGCGCGGCGCGATGGCCTCGTGCACGAGCAGCGCCTCCATGGTGTTGCAGGTGCCGTAGCGCTGGGTCTTGGCGTTGTCGGCGATGCGGATGGCCTTGTCGAGGTCGGCGCGCTCGTCGATGTAGACGTGGCACACCCCGTCCAGGTGCTTGATCACCGGGATGCGCGACTCGGCCATGATGCGCTCGATCAGGCCCTTGCCGCCGCGCGGAACGATGATGTCCACGTAACGGTCCATCTGCAGCAGTTCGCCGACGGCGGCCCGGTCGGCCGTGTCGACCACCTGCACGGCGTCCTCGGGCAGGCCGGCGACCCGCAGGCCCTCGTGCAGGCACGCGGCAATGGCCCGGTTGGAGCGGATCGACTCCGAACCGCCGCGCAGTATGGTGGCATTGCCCGACTTCAGGCACAGCGCGGCGGCATCCGCGGTGACGTTGGGACGCGACTCGTAGATGACGCCGATGACCCCGAGCGGGACGCGCATCTTGCCGACCTTGATGCCGCTCGGCCGCTCGCGCAGCTCGCTCACTTCGCCCACCGGGTCGCTGAGGCTGGCCACCTGCTCCAGTCCCTGCGCCATCGCCTCGACGCTCTTGCCGGTGAGCGCGAGGCGGTCGATGAAGGCGCTGTCCTTGCCCGCGGCGCGGGCAGCGGCCACGTCCTCCGCATTGGCGGCAAGCAGGCCGGCGAGGTCGCGGCGAACGGCGGAGGCGATGGCGAGGAGCGCGCAGTTCTTGGCGTCCGTGCCGGAGCGCGCGAGCACGCGGGCCGCGGCGCGGGCGCGCCGGCCGACGTCCTCCATGTACAGCTTGATGTCCGTGGGTGCGTTCATGGGTGCAGGTGGAAATTCTACGCCGAGGCCGGGGGGACGTCACCGGCGCCGCGGATGGCCGGCGGCTCAGGCCTTGGCCGCGAAGCGCAGGCCGAGCTGGAGCATCTCGTCCCAGGCGTCGCCCTTGGCGACGCCCTTGACCACGCGGTCGATCGCTGCCGCGTGCGAGAGCGCGGCGGAAATCAAGGACCCTTGCAGGCTGCGCGCGGCGCGGCCGACCGCGTTCTGGCGCGCTTCACCCCACACGCGATGCTCGCGCAAGGCCTCGGCGAGCGGCCGCCCGGCGGCGAGGCCCCGCTGCACGCGGGCGACGGTGCGGATGTCCTCGGCGAGGACCCACAGGATGCGCGGGGCGGCCTCGCCCTCGCCCCGCAGGCCCTCGAACATGCGCGCCAGGCGTGCGGCGTCCCCGGCGAGCATCGCCTCGCCGAGCTTGCCGGCGTCGTAGCGCGCGACGTTGAGCACCGCGGCGCGCACCGATTCGAAGTCGAGCACGCCCTGGGGAAACAGCAGGCCGAGCTTCTGGATCTCCTGGTGTGCGGCGAGCAGATTGCCTTCGACGCTGTCGGCGAGGAACTGCAGCGTGTCACGCTCGGCGCGCTGCCCCTGGCGAGCGAGCCGCGCGGCGATCCACTCCGGCAGCCGGGCGCGCTCGACCGGGTAGACGTTGACCACCACCGCGGCGCGCGCAAGCGCCCCGAACCACGCTGAGTTCTGTCCCGCCTTGTCCAGGCGGGGCAGCGTGACCAGCGCGAAGCTGTCCGGCGGGAACTTGGCAAAGAATGCCTCGATCGCCGCGCCGCCTTCGGCCCCCGGCTTGCCCGAGGGGATGCGCAGCTCGATCAGTCGCCGCTCGCCGAACAGGGACAGGTTCGCGCCCGCGGCGCCCAGCTCGCCCCACTTGAAATTGCGTTCGGCGGAGAGCACGACGCGCTCGGAGAATCCGGCGGCGCGCGCGCGCGCGCGGATCGCGTCGGCCGCCTCGAGCGCGAGCAGCGGCTCGTTGCCGTGCACGACGTAGGCGGGCGCAAGCTGGCGCGCCAGGTGGGCGTCGAGCTGGTCCGGCCGGACCTGCGTCATTGCACCGTCGGCAGCTTGGCCGCGGCGAGCCGGCGGATGATCTGCTGCACCATGTCCGACTGCATGTCGCGGTAGAGCAGTTGCTCCTCGGATTCCTTGGCGAGGACCTGGGCGTCGTTGAACGAGATGTCGCGCGTCAGCTGGATCTCGCTCGTCGGAAGGTAGTCGCGGCCCTTCGCGTCGTAGACCCGGAAGCCGACCCGGTAGCGCAACTGGAACTCGCGCACCAGGCCGCTGGTGTTGAACGAAAGGATCACCTTCTCGCGCACTTCGTGGGTAAAGCCGAGGATCGCCTGCGCGTCGCGCTCCCGGTCGACGAGCTGGGTGCGCGTGCTGGCGACGACATTGCGCTTCAACTCGACCACGAGCGGCGAGGAGCCCGGCACGTAGAGGTTGCTGAACGGCAGGCTGGCCTGTCCGCGCAGCTGGAATCCGCAGCCGGACAGGATCGCGGCGCCGAGGAGCGCCGCCGCGGCGATGGTCTTATACGACGACATTCACCAGCCGTCCCGGGACAACGACGATCCTCTTGACGGGCTTGCCGTCGGTATGGCGCTTGACGGCCTCGTGGCCGAGCGCGAAGCGCTCCAGTTCCTGCGGGCTGGCGCCCGCGGGAACCCGAAGCTTGCCGCGCATCTTCCCGCTGATCTGCAGCACCAGTTCGATCTCGTCCTGCTCCAGCGCCTCGGGAAGGGGCTCGGGCCAGGGCGCGGCGAGTATGTCCTCGCCGTAGCCCAGCTCGCGCCACAGGCAGTGGCAGATGTGCGGCGTGATCGGCGACAGGACGCGCAGCAGGATGCTCATGCCTTCCTCGAGGACCGCGGCGTGCAGCGGCGCCCGCCTGGGCGCGCGCTCCAGGGCGTTGAGCATTTTCATGCAGGCCGACGCCACGGTGTTGTACTGGAACCGCCCGAGGTCGAAATTCGCCTGCTTCAGGTTGAGGTGGATCTCGCGGCGCGCCGCCGCAAGCTCCTGATCCAGCCCGGAGATGCCCGCGCGCGTGGCCGGCAGCGCCGGCTTGACGGATTCCCGGTATTCGCACGCGAAGTTCCACACCCGTTTCAGGAAGCGGTAGGACCCTTCGACGCCCGAGTCCGACCACTCCAGCGTCTGCTCGGGGGGACTGGCGAACATCATGAAGAAGCGCGACGTGTCTGCTCCGAATTCATCCACCAGCGCCTGCGGGTCCACGCCGTTGTTCTTGGATTTCGACATCGTGCCGATGCCGTCCGACTCGACCGGTTCGCCGTCCTCGCGCAGCCGCGCGCCGGTGCGGCGCCCGTTCTCGTCGGTTTCGATCTCCACGTCGGCCGGGTTGTAGTAGACGATCCGGCCTTCCCCCGTCTTGCGGTAGAAGATCTCGTTCAGCACCATGCCCTGCGTGAGCAGCTTGGTGAAGGGCTCGTCGAACGCGACCAGGCCCAGGTCGCGCATGACCTTGGTCCAGAAGCGCGAATACAGCAGGTGCAGGATGGCGTGTTCGATGCCGCCGATGTACTGGTCGACCGGCAGCCAGTGCTTCACGCGCTCGTCCGCCATCGCGTTCGCGGCGTCGGGGCAGGCGTAGCGGATGTAGTACCAGGACGAATCGACGAAGGTGTCCATGGTGTCGGTCTCGCGCCGCGCCGGCTTGCCGCATCTCGGACAGGCGCAGGAGAGAAAGGCCTTCGCCTTGTTGAGCGGGTTGCCCGAGCCGTCCGGTACCAGGTTCTCGGGCAGCACCACCGGAAGCTGGTCGTCGGGCACCGGCACGTCGCCGCATGTTCCGCAGTGGATCAGCGGGATCGGCGTGCCCCAGTAGCGCTGGCGCGAAATGCCCCAGTCGCGCAGCCGCCAGGTCACCTGCTTGTCGCCGAGGTCCTTCGCCTTGAGGTCGGCCGCGATCGCGTCCACCGCCGGCCCGTAGGCGAGTCCGTCGTACTTTCCGGAGTTCACGCAGCGGCCGTAGTCCGCGTACCAGGGTTCCCAGGCGTCGCTCGAGTAGCGCCGGCCTTCGGCCTCGATCACCTGCCTGATGGCGAGGCCGTACTTCTTGGCGAAGGCGAAATCGCGCTCGTCGTGCGCGGGAACGCCCATCACCGCGCCCTCGCCGTAGCTCATCAGCACATAGTTGCCGACCCAGACTTCGATTTCCTCCCCGGAGAGGGGATGCGTGACGAAGAGGCCGGTCGGCATGCCCTTCTTCTCCATGGCGGCGATGTCCGCCTCCATGACGCTGCCGTGCTTGCATTCCTCGACGAACGCGGCGAGCTTGGCGTTGCCGCGGCACGCGTGCGCGGCGAGCGGGTGCTCGGGGGCCACCGCGCAGAAGGTCGCGCCCATCAGCGTGTCGGCGCGCGTGGTGAACACGCGCAGCACCTTCTGTTCACCGTCGAGCCCGTACGGAAACCCGATATTCACCCCGTGGCTCTTGCCGATCCAGTTCGCCTGCATGGTCTTGACCCGCTCGGGCCAGCCCGGCAGCCGATCGAGCGCGGCGAGCAGCTCCTCGGCGTAGGCGGTGATCCGCATGTAGTACATGGGGATCTCGCGCTTTTCCACCGGCGCCCCGGTCCGCCATCCGCGCCCGTCGATCACCTGTTCGTTCGCGAGCACGGTCTGGTCGATCGGGTCCCAGTTCACCGTGCCGGTCTTCTTGTAGACCAGGCCGCGCTCGAGCATGCGCAGGAACAGCCACTGGTTCCAGCGGTAGTACTCGGGCCTGCAGGTCGCGAGCTCGCGGTCCCAGTCGATGGCGAATCCCAGCGACCGCAGCTGCTTCTTCATGTAGGCGATGTTGTCGTAGGTCCACTTCGCCGGCGGCACGCCGTTCGCCATGGCGGCGTTCTCGGCGGGAAGGCCGAACGCGTCCCAGCCCATGGGCTGCAGGACGTTGTAGCCCCGCATGCGGTGGTAGCGGGTCATGACATCGCCGATGGTATAGTTGCGCACGTGCCCCATGTGGAGCTTGCCCGAGGGGTAGGGGAACATCGACAGGCAGTAGAATTTCGGGCGGCCGGCGGAAGGATCCTCGGCCGCGCGGAACGCCTGGGTGCGCTCCCAGTACTCCTGAGCCTCGCGCTCGACGTGTTCTGGGCGGTACAAGGGCTGCATCGGCGTGCAATCGTTCACAAGGAGGCCAATTATAACCGCTGGGCGCTCACCCCGATCCGCATCCGGAATTGCCCCGCGCTCGTATCAACGTGGACACGCAGGAACCTGCCGGAGGGCGACATGAAATCGAAGACGCTGGCGCTTGCCTGTGCCGCGCTGCTGATCGCCGGCGCCGACTTGGCCGCCGCTGCCGCGGCGCCGGCGCGCGCCGCCTCGGGGGCGATCGTCGAGGCGGTGCAGATGCCCGCCTGGGTCGAGCGCAACGGCGAGAATATCCCGCTCGCGCCGGGCATGGCGCTGCGCGACCGCGACCACGTGCGCACCGGCGCCCATTCGCGCCTTCTCCTGCGCATGCCCGAGGGCAGCGCGGTGAAGCTGGGCGAGAACGCGGGGCTCGCGCTCGACAGCCTGCGCATGCAGCGCGACGGCCACCGGTTCGCCGGGGCGATGCGGGTGGTCTTCGGCGCGTTCCGCTTCACGACCGACCTGCTCGCCAAGGTCGGCGGCGTCAGGCGCGATCTGGACATCTCCGTCGCCACCGTCACGATAGGCGTGCGCGGCACCGATATCTGGGGCAAGTCGACGCGGGACCGCGACATCGTCTGCCTTATCGAGGGCAGGATCCAGGTGCAGCGCGGCGCCGACGCCGAATTCGTCATGGACCAGCCCCTGTCCTACTACGTCGCGCCGCGGCGAGCGCCGGCGTTGCCGGTCGCGCCGGTGCCCATGGAACAGTTCAGGGAATGGGCCGCGGAGACCGAAATCGAGCCCGGGCGCGGCGCCTCGCGCCGCGGCGGCAGGTGGAAAGTCGTGCTCGCCACGGTCGATACGCAGGAAGAGGCGCTGCGCATCTACGACAGCGTGCGCGACGCCGGCTATGCGGCCGAGATCCTTCCGTCCAAGCAGGGCGACAAGAGCATCTACAGCCTTCGGCTCGCCCACCTGCCCTCGAAAGCCGAGGCGCAGGCGCTCGCGGATTCTATTCGCGGCAAGATGGGTGTCACCGAACCCAAGGTCGCGCAGTAACCCTGGTCAAGCATCCCTTTGGCCCTTGATGGGCGTCGTTGACAGGGCACGGCGTCAGGGCGTCAAATACGCGCACGATTGCTGCGGCGCCTGCGCCGCGGGCGCCGCGGGCCCTCGCGGCGCGGAGAATGGATGGCGACATTGTTCCAGTCACACGCACCCAAAGGAGATTTCGATGTTCAAGAGCAGACGTGGTTACGGGTTGTCGGTACCGGCGGCGGCGCTTGCCGCCTTGTTCGCCGTTGCGGCGATCGGACCGGCGTCGGCGCAGGAGCGCAAGTCGATCCGCTGGGCCACCTCCAGCGTGGATTCCTACGGGTACAAGGTCGCCGCCGCGATGGTGAAGATCGCCGAGGAGGCGCTCGGCGGGCAATACACCATCACCGTCAATCCCTACCCGTCGACCACCGGCGCAATGAAGGCCGCGATGGACGGCACCGGGGAGATCGGCTACACGGCCGACGTCGGCATGACGCAGCTCTATGCGGGCGAAGGCGGGTTCAAGAACTACACACCCGCAAAGTCGAAGCTGGTGCACGCGTGGTACGCCTACCCGATGGAGTCGTTCATGGCGACATCGGCCAAGGAAGCCGGCAAGTACAAGTGCTGGGGCGATTTCAGCGGCAAGCCGGTGTTCTTCACCACCGCCGGCTTCATGAACTGGCTGAACTTCCAGCGCATCTACAAGACGCTCGGCTACCAGTTCAAGCACGTCCAGATCGACGCCAAGAGCAATAGCGACGCGTTGCAGGCCGGCACGATCTCCGGCTCGGTCGCCTACACGACGGCCGGCCGCTCGCTCGCGCCCTACTGGAAGGAGACCGAGGTGCGCATGGACGTGAAGGTCATCAATCCGTGCCCCGAAGAGGTCAGCAAGCTGAAGGCCGCCGGCCTCGCCGTCGTGGACGTCGATCCGAAGAACGCGTTCAGCAAGGACGTCGGGGTCAAGCAGATCCAGAGCGTGCCGATCCTGTTCGCCTACAACGTGCGCGCGGACATGCCTGAGGATGTCGTGTACCGGCTGCTGAACGCGTTCTACAAGAACCGCGACAGCCTCGCCAAGTCCGATCCGGGCTTCACGCCCATGGCGCAGGACTTCATCGGCATGCAGGTGCAGGGCGTCAATGCCAACCCGGATATCCCGGTGCACGCCGGAATGGCCAAGTTCCTGAAAGAGCACAAGGCCTGGAACGACAAGTGGAAGATCGCGAAGTGAGCGTATAGCTCGATCGCGGGAGCCGGGAACCGTATCGCCAAGCTGCGGTTTCCCGGCTCGTTGCATTCTCCGGTCCCGTCGATGAACAGCATGCGCCGCGGGACGCGGCGCCGGGCCGTGCGCGAAAAAGGGGAAAACCATGTGGAGTGACGCTCTCAAGCGCCACGTCAATCTCGGGAACCTGTCCTTCATCTTTTCGCTGGTCATGTTCGTCTGGGTGGTCTGGTATTGCTACACTGGCTTCGGTGGCGCGCAGGAACTGGTGGCCCGGCTGTTGCCGATCGCGCTGATCCTGCAGATCCTGTTCATGTACCAGAAGGACTACCTGTACACGTGGTTGCCCCCGATCGCGAACCACGTATTGGTGGTGATCTACATGGGCATCTGCGTCTATGCCTTCGTCTACTTCCTGGGTGAATACGAAGAGATAGCGATCTACCGGCAGGGCTCCTATACGACGCAGGATTTCGTCGTCGGCCTGCTCATGTTCCTGCTGGTGATGGAACTGTCGCGGCTGGCCCATCCGACCCTGTTCTGGGTCAATCTCGGGCTCGTGCTCTACACGATGTTCGGGTACTTGAGCCCGCTCGACTTTTTCTGGCATCCGGGCACGACTTTCTATCGCGTGGTCACTTCCAGCACGGTCGAGATGTCGAACGGCATCTACGGGATCTACGGCCAGATCGCGTTGACCCTGATCGCCGCCTTTCTGCTGCTTGCCTCCATCGCGAACGGGTTCGGGGCGCAGAGCGCGATGATCCAGGTCATGCAGCGGCTCGCGGGCCGCTCGCGGCAAATGGTGCCGCAGGCAGCGGTGCTCGGGTCGATGTCGATCGGCATGGTGAGCGGCAGCGGCTCGGCCAACGCGGTCGTGGTCGGCACCATCACGATTCCGCTGATGAAGCGCTACGGCGTACCTGGGGTGTTCGCCGCGGCCGTCGAGACCGCGGCCTCGATGGGCGGCCTCATCATGCCGCCCATGATGGGTGTCGGCGCGTTCCTGATGTCGGAGTTTCTCGGCGTTCCGTACTGGGACGTGGTGGTCCGCGGGTTCGCCCTCGCGTTCACTTACTACGTGTCACTCGCCCTGGCCGTCTATCTCCTCGCCATCCGCCTGATGCCGCGCGAATCGGTCGAGGCACCCAGGGTATCGGCCTACAACCAGATCAAGACGGCGGTTTTCTTCCTCGGAGTCGTGTTTCTCATGGTGATGATGGGCTGGATCGGCATGGGCGAGCTGCTCGCGGCACTCTATACCGCGGCCTTCATGTTCGTGCTCCTTCTGGCCAACTTCCTCTACTTCAAGTACGTGCTGAAGGACCCGGCGGTCGCGCAGGAGACCTTCCTCGGCAACGTGCGCCTCTCGATCGAGACCCACGCGGACATGACCTCGTACCTGACGCTGCTGCTCGCGACCCTCGGCATCATGATCGGGCTGTTCACCGTGACCGGGTTCATCAACCGCATGGGGGCAATGCTGCTCGATCTCGGCTCATGGAACCTCATGGCCATGGTCTTCATGGCCTTCGTTTTCGGCTGGCTGGTCGGCATGGGCCTGCCGCCGACGGCGACCTACATCATCGGCGCGGTGGTCATCGTAGGGCCTCTGACCAAGCTCGGCGTCAATCCCTGGATCGCGCATTTCTTCGTTTTCCTGCTGTCGGTCTGGGGCGAGCTGTCGCCGCCGACCTCGCTCACGGCCGCCATATCCGCGCGCATCGCCGAGGCTTCCTTCATGCGGACCATGTGGGTGGCGC
>Ga0209726_10007422_pt1 | contig 12280 bp, 9 predicted proteins | sample Subgrocontami54m_FD_187453 | JGI IMG/M metagenome (GOLD analysis project Ga0209726, IMG submission 187453) | Subsurface groundwater microbial communities from S. Glens Falls, New York, USA - GMW46 contaminated, 5.4 m (SPAdes) (version 3) | ecosystem: Environmental > Aquatic > Deep subsurface >... | reverse complement strand
CGCGGCGCCGGGATCTGGGCCCTGGGCTACGACAACGCACGACCCGAGCTGTACCGAACGATCGTGGCCAAGTTCCTCCACGACACGACCCCGCCGGATACGGGCATCAGCGTCTTGCCGCCACGGGTCGGCGACGAAGGGTTCATCGTCCGCTGGTCCGCCCAGGACATGAACGCGATTCGCTCCTACGACGTGCAGTACTCCGTCGACCGCGGCCCGTGGCACGCTTGGCTGACCCGGACCGGCGCCACCGACGCCGTCCTGCTCGGGCACCAGGGCCACGCCTACGCATTCCGCGCCCGGGCCACCGACGCCAAGGGCAACCGGGGCGCCTGGAACGTGGCCGCCCTGCCAAACGTCAGCCCGACCCTGGCCAGGGGCAGCTTCGCCATCGTTCGAGCCGCCACGCTGACCGTCCGCGGCCGCCCGACCACCGGTTCGGGCGCGGTCAGCCAGCTCCACCAGGGCGACAACGTGGCGATCACCGGTGGCCCGGTCCAGGCCGACGGCTACACCTGGTACCAGATCGCCGGTCCGCTCACGAGCTGGGCGCCGGTCGAACCCGTTCGGAGCGGCGTCTGGGTGGCCGGTGGGACCGCCTCGGCGACGTATCTGAGCCCACGCACGCCACCGAACACGACGATCGTGGACGCAGCGCTGCGGGGGCTGTCGTTTGGGGCGGGCGGAGCGGGTTCGCTCGGTCCGACACCGGCCGCCCGGGCCGCCCGGGCGTTCTCGCCAAACGGCGATGGCTCCGAGGATCGTCTCGGGCTGCGCTGGACCAACGGCCTGGCGCTCGACGCGCTCAGCCTGCGGGTCTTCCGAGCGAGCGGAACGGTGGCCGGCACGCTGGCCGTGCCGGACCTGGCGCCCGGCGCGCAGACCTGGGCGTGGGATGGCTCGGTCGGTGGCGCACCGCTGCCCGACGGGTCGTACCTGCTCCAGCTGGTCGGAACGGCGGCCGGACGGACGTACAGCGCCCCGTCGGCGCGACCGATCACCGGTGCCCAGCTCGCCCGGTACGCGGTCACGATCGACACGGTCGGGCCGCGGATGACCGCGAGCTCGATCTCCGGCGGGCTGATCTCGCCGCGGGTCGACGGCCGCCACGACACCGTTTCCGTCTTGGCGTCGTCGACCGGGGCCACCCGTTGGCGGCTCACCGCGGCGCCGATCGTCGGCCCGGCCATCGGGCCAGCCGTTCGCACGATCGGCGGACCGGGCGGCGCACCCCGGACATCGTGGAACGGTCGGACGGACGCCGGAACCGCGGTGCCGGACGGCCGCTACCGGCTGAACGTGGCGGTGCTCGATGCCGCCGGCAACGCCGCCAGTCGGTCGTGGGTGGTCGTCGTGGACGGAACGGCGCCGGTCGTCAACGGCCGTGCGGTGCCGGCGGCCGTCTCGCCCAACGGCGACGGCATCGCCGACGCGACGGTCCTGCGCTGGACGACCGGCGAGCGGGCCAGCGCGAGCGTGGCGATCTATCGCGGCAGCAAGCTCGTCCGAACCCTCGGCAGCCGCGCCCCGGCCACCTCCGGCGCGCTCCGCTGGGACGGTCGTGGCCGAGCTGGAGCCACGCTCCCCGACGGGACCTACCAGGCGCGGACTACCGTCGAGGACGCCGCCGGCAACCGTCGGACGAGCTCGATCGCGATCCGCCTCGATCGGACGATCGGCTGGCTGCGCTGGACGCCGGCAGCGTTCTATCCGCAGGACCTCGACTCCCTGGCCAGGACCGCCACGGCGTCGTTCCGGTTGACCCGTTCGGCGACCACCACCCTCCAGGTTCTCGATTCGAGCGGGGCCGTCGTCCGGACCGCCTGGTCGGGCCGGAAGCAGGGAGTTGGCGCCGTCCACTGGATCTGGGACGGCCGCAACGCTGGCGCGGGGATGGTCGCGCCCGGCTCGTACGCCCTCGTCCTGACCGCCACCGGCGCCTACGGGACGAGCCAACTGCGCCAGGTGGTCACGGTTGACGCCTTCGTGGTCAGCATCTCGTCGACTCAGCTCAAGGCCGGGCAGACGCTGGTGGTCACGTTCACGACCGTCGAGGCGCTGTCGTCGCGGCCGGTCGTCACCCTCGACCAGACCGGCCTGCCACCGGCTCGCGTCGTCGCCACCGCGATCGGCCCCGGCCGCTACCGGGCCAGCCTGCGCGTGGCCGCCGGCGGATCGGGCCCGGCCGTGGTCAAGATCACGGCCCGCGACAGCGGCGGCCGACTCAACCTGACCATCCGCTCGATCCGGGTCCTGTAGGCGGCCTGTCGGGCCGGCCCGGTCCCGTACACTGCCGGCGATGACGAGCGATCCGATCGGGACCGGCGCCTGGGTGATCCTGCCGACCTACAACGAGGCGGACAACCTGCGGACGGTCGTCGCCGCGATCCTCGAGCACCTTCCCGGGGCGACCCTGCTCGTCGTCGACGACTCGTCGCCCGACGGCACTGGCGGGCTGGCGGACGAGCTCGCGAGCGCCGATCCGCGGGTCCGGGTCCGCCATCGCGCCGCCAAGCAGGGCCTCGGACGGGCCTATCTCGACGGGTTCGGGATCGCCCTCGACGGTGGCGCCGCGATCGTCGTCCAGATGGATGCCGACCTGAGCCACGATCCGGCCGTGCTACCGACCCTGACCGCCCCGATCCTCGACGATCGCGCCGACCTGGTCATCGGTTCGCGCTACGTCCCCGGGGGAGGAGTCGTCGATTGGGGCCTGGCTCGGCGGGCGATCTCGCGGGCCGGCAGCCTGTTCGCCCGGATCGTGCTCGGTCTCCAGCCCCATGACCTGACCGGGGGCTACAAGGCCTGGCGGGCGGCGACCCTGCGGGCGATCCCGTTCGATGGAGTCCACGCCGGTGGGTATGTCTTCCAGATCGAGATGACCTACCGGGCCAGTCGTCTCGGGGCGCGGCTGGAGGAGGTTCCGATCACCTTCGTCGATCGCCGGCTCGGGCAGTCCAAGATGTCGCGCCGGATCATCGTCGAGGCGCTGGTCGTGGTCCTGACCCTGCGCTGGGACGAGCTCCGCGGCCGCGGCCCGAAGGCTGGTCCGCTCGCCTGACCCGCGCTGCGGCTAGACGAGGAGGCGCGTCCAGTCCGAGAGCGCATTCGCGGACGGCGAGGGCGACGGGGACAGGCCGGGCGCCACGACCGGCGGCGGGCCGCCCTTGACGACCTTGACCACGGTCCCGGTCGTCATCACGTTGACGAACGTCTGGCCGGCGGTGAGCGTCACCTCGGCACCCGCCCTGGTGTAGAACTTGGTCGGGCCGGTCAGCGTCTTCTTGCGCCAGGTGCCCTGGATCGTCGTGCCGTTGGTGGAGATCCAGGCCCTGCCGCTCCCGATGACCGTCGCCTCGAGCCGATGCTTCTTGGGATGACCGTCGTTGAGCGGGCCGAAACGCATCAGCATCACGATCACGTTCTTTGGCCCGACTCGCTTCTTGGTCGCCGCGTCCTTCTGCTTGCCCTCGACGCTGACCGTGCGCAGGTACGTGTTGGTCGTCCGGTCGTAGTCGTAGCGGATCGTGCTGGTGGGATAGGCGAACGAGATCGTGCCACCGACCGGCCGCTGCTCGAGCGGCCGATCCGGCGCGAACGCCCAGATCGGCTTGTAGTCACCGGCCTTGGCCCCGATCCGCTTGGCCAGCCGATCGAGCTGGGTCCCGTCGGTGTACAGGTTGTGCGGCGCGAAGCGGCTGCTGATCCGATGGAAATAGCCGCCCCAGGCGAACTCGTCGGCGTTGTAGACCAGCTTGCCACTGCCCTGCGCGCGGAGGGTGTCGATCGCCTGGGGAGAGCCCCCGGCGTGGGCATACATCGCCCGCCACTCGGCGGCCCAGGCGATGTAGTAGTAGCGGGCGCTGCGGACCGGGCCGACGGCGGTCGGCTGGTTCTCGCCAAAGATCATCATGTAGCGCGGGATGCCGCCCTCGGCCGGCGCTTGCCAGACCACCGACGCCGCGCTGAACCCGGATTGCGGCCGGGCCGGCGAGAGGTCGTCGATCATCACCGCGATCGGGTGGCGGCGGGCCGCGGCCGGGCTGACCAGCAGGCCGGTCAACGGCGCCGGGACGAGGATCGGGGTCGGGATCGGGGTGGGAGTCGGCGAGGGCGATTCGCTCGGGCTCGTCTCGGCCGACGGTGACGCGCTTGGCGATTCGGTCGGCGCCAGCGTGCTCGTGCCGAGTGCCGGCGGGCTGGGCGTCGTGCTGCCGCAGGCCACCGTCAACATCGTCAGCGCAACGGCCAGCGAAACGGCGCGCAGCGAAATCAGGACACGAACCGGCATTCGATGGACCCCTCAGCCTCGGACGGTGAACGCGCCCGACGCCGGGCAGGATACCCCGAGATCGTCTGAGAGCAACTGCTGCTCGATCCGAGCATCGACGGAGCTTCCCCCAGCATTGGCCCCGGGCACGGGGTAGGCTGAGCGCCCGCCACGACCGATCGAGGAGCCCACTCAATGACCGACTCGACCGCTGACGCCCAGGCTCAGACCATGCCTCCCGACCTGACCCTCCAGCGCGGCTCGATCGGCGCGTTGCGCGCGGGCGAAGTTGTCGTCTCGGTCGGGGCGATCGGCGCCGTGCGGGCGGATACCGTCTCGGTAGAGCTCGGGGCGATCGGCGCGGCGGCGGCGCGAGAGATCCGGGTCGGGCCGGGCGCGGTCGGGCTGCTGGTGGCTCGTGAGGCGCGGGTCGAACAAGCGTTCGTGCGGACGGCGGTCGCGCAGCACCTGACGCTGGGTCGCGGGTCGGGTGCCGGGGTCGTCTTTGCGGTCCACGCCGACGGTGAGGGTCGGCCGGTTCTCGATTGGCGCGGCGGCGTCGTCGCCGGGACCATCGTCGGTCTCGTCCTGGTCCTCCTTCGCCGGCTCCGGTAGGCCGTCCGCGGCTATACTCGGACGTCGGTCGGTCGTCACCCGGAGGCAGGTTCACCACCCGACCAGGACTGGAGCCGGAGGCCTCGTTGATCGATCCGTCTGCGCGCGGCGCGAGCGTGCATGCGATCCCTGCCGTGCGCCCCGATGTGGGCCCCGAGGAATCGGCCGCGGTGTCCGAGGTCCTGCTCTCCGGTTCGACCCAGCCCGGTCGGCGGGTCGATGAGCTCGAGGCACGCTGGGCGGAGTTCGTCGGAGTCCGCCACGCGATCGCGGTGGTCAACGGAACGGTTGCCCGGATGTGCATCCTGGCCGGGCTGGGGATCGGACCCGGGGACGAGGTCATCACGGTCAGCCTGACCGGGAACGCGACGGTCAGCTCGATCCTGTACACCGGCGCCAGCCCGGTGTTCGTCGATATCGAGCCGGACACCTACCTCATCGACGCGGCCCGGATCGAGGCGGCCATCACCCCGCGGACCCGGGCGATCTACCCGGTCGATCTGCACGGGCTGATACCCGACATGGCGATGATCACGGCGATCGCGGATCGCCACGGCCTGGCCGTGATCGAGGACGGCGGCGGATCGCACGGGGCGACCTTTCGCGGCCGGCGAGCGGGCTCCTGGGGCCACGGCGCGTTCGGGTTGTACGGCGCCGGCGAGGGCGGCCTGATCTCGACCGACGACGACCGGCTGGCCGACTGGATCCGGCGCTATCGCGATCACGGTCGGCGCGGGCGCCAGGCGGAGATCCTGGGCTTCGACTTCCGGCTGTCCGAGGTCGCTGGCGCGATCGGGCTGGTCGGGTTCGGGCGGATCGAGGCGGGGATCGAAAAACGGCGGGCGATCGCGGCGCGCTACGGTGGCGCCCTGGCGGACTTGCCGATCCGACGGCCAATGGTGCCGGTTGGGCGGACCCACGTGTACCACCGCTACCCGCTGGCGGTTGGCCGGGCGCGTGACGCGATCGTGGCCGACCTCGCGGCCCACGGGATCGAGGCGGCGATCGACGTCCCGGTGCCGATCCATCGCCAGCCGTATGTCATGGAGCGCGGGATCGACGCCGACCTGCCGATCACCGACGCCGCGGCCGAGGGCTCGCTCGGGCTGCCGATCTACGCCGGCCTGACGGCCGAAGAAGAAGCACGGGTGATCGAGGCGGTTCGGGTCACGGTCGCGCGCCACGTCCGCGAACCGGTGCGGGCGCCGGCGCGGTCGCGGGCTCGAGCGGCGTCCGCTTCGCGATGACCGACGCCGGGCCACGGCCGGGCCGGCTCCGCGTCGCGATCGTCGCCGCCAACACCTTCCAGTACGAGTCGCGCCTGCTCAAGACGGCGCGGACCCTGGCCGACGACGGGCACGCAGTCACCGTGGTCGCGTTGGCCGGGCCGGGCCTGGCCGCGGCGGAGACCCTGGGGGAGCGGGTCGAGCTGCGCAGGATGTCCCTCGATCGCCAGATCGCGAGCGGTCTCCGGCCGCTGCCGGCGGTGCTCCGGGGCGGCGTGCTCCGGCTGGCGGGGCTGGCCGCGGCCGCCGAGGCGTTGCCGGTCGAGCCAGCGTGGGGACTGGATCGTCTTCGGGCGCCGTTCCGACGGGGCCTGGAGATCCTGGCCACGATCCGGCGCGGCGGAGCCTGGGCGGACGCCGTGGCCGCGGCCGACCCGCACGCCGACGTGGTCCATGCCAAGGCGCTGATCGCGCTGCCGGTGGCGCGGGCGGCGGTGCGGCAAACTGCCGGGGATCGCGGCCGGTTCGTCTATGACGTGGCCGACCTGCACACCGAATCGGCCCGCCTGGTCAAGCTGCCACGGGTCCTGCGGAGCCTCGTCCGGCAGCGCGAAGGACGGCTCGTGCGGGGAGCCGCGGGGGTTCTCGCCGCGACCCCGGCGATGGCCGACGAGATCGCCCGGCTGTTCGGGGTTGCCCGCCCGGTCGTCCTGCTCAACTGCCCCGAGGCCTGGCATCCCGAGACGCCGGGCCCCGTCTGGTCGGACCGGCTGGGGCGGGCGATGGGTCTTGGAGCGGGCCCCGAGCGGCGCCCGATCGTCCTCTACCAGGGGGCGTTCCGGGTCGACCAGGGGATCGAGGAGCTGGTGGCGGCGACGGACGACCCGGCGCTGATCGCGACGGGCGCAATCGTGGCCTTCCTCGGGTTCGGGCAGCTCGAGGCGTGGTTGCGCGACGAGGCCGCCCGTCGTCCGGGCCGGATGGCCGTCCTTCAGGCCGTCCCCGAAGCGGAGCTGCTCGAGTGGACCGCCGGCGCGGACGTGGCCTTCGTCGGGGCGCCAGCGCGGACGATCAACCAGCGGCTGACCCTGCCGAACAAGCTGTTCCAGTCGCTGATGGCCGGAGTACCAATCGTCGTCGGGGAGGGGACCGAGCACTGTCGACTGACCCACACCGAGGGGGTCGGGCGGTGCTGCGATGTCGACCGGCCTTCGTCGGTGGCCGCGGCGATCGTCGAGCTGTTGAGCGCGGATCCCGCGGCACGGCTCGCCCTGCGCGCCCATTGCCGCGCGGTCGCCCTCGAGAAGTACTCGTGGGCTGCGACCCGGGGCGGATTGATCGCGCTCTATCGCGGCCTGGCGGGCGCCGGCCCGACGGGTGGTGGCCAGGCGCCGGAGCCCGATCGATGACCGACCCCACGATCGCCCTCCTGCTCAACAACCCGTTCGCGAACGATTCCCGGTCGTGGAAGATCGCCCGGAGCCTGACGGCGCGGGGCTGGCGGGTGACGGTGGTCGCCCGGCGCGGGGAGGGCCTGCCGAACCGCGAGGAACGGGATGGCGTCATGGTCGTCCGGCTCGACCAGCCGCGACCGCTTGCCTGGCTGCCGAGCCCGCGTCTGCCCGAGGCGGCCACGGGCGATCCGACAACGTCGGGAGCTTCGGCGATGGCCACCCTTCGGCGGCTGGCCACGGCGGCGATCGGGCGACCGATCCAGGGCGTCCGCTACCTGCTCCTCGCCCGCCAGTGGGCGGATCGGATCGGAGCCTCCGTCCCGAGCGCGGACATCTGGCAGGCCGAAGGGTTGATCACGTTGCCGGTGGCGCTCGCCCTGCGGGGGGCGCGCGGCGGTCGGGTCGTCTATGACGCCCGCGATCTCCAGGTCGAGAGCTCGCGCCTCGCCCGGCTTCCCGGGGCGTGGCGAAGGCTCCTCGCGAGTCGCGAACGCTCCTGGGCACGCGCGGCCGACGCGACCATCACCGCCAACGAGCCCTACGCCGAGGTCATCCGCCAGTCGATCGGGCTGGAACCGACGATCGTCTTCAACGGCCCGCTGGCTGCCGCGACCGACCCCGCGGCCGGTGCCGACGAGATCGGGCGATCCGCGCCAGCCGCGGCTATCCGCTCCAGCCTGGGCCTGGCGCCATCCACTCGGATCGTCCTGTGTCTCGGTAACGTCGCTCCGGGCCGCGGTGTCGAGCAGCTCTGCCGGGCGATCGGCGAGGTGTCCGACGCGATCCTGCTCATCGTGGGACCCGGCGGCGCCTTCCGCGATCGGTTGGCCGCCGAGGCGGCAACCCTGCCCGCCGCCGACCGGATCCGCTTCCTGCCCGGGGTCAAGCCGGCCGACATCCCGGCCTGGACGGCTGCCGCGGACGTGGCCGCGATGATCATTCAGCCGACCACGCTCAACCACCGCCTGACGACACCGACCCGGCTGTTCGACGCGTTTGGGGCGGGGGTTCCGATCGTCGCCTCGGACCTGCCCGGGATGGCCGCGATCATCCGCGCCACGGGCGGCGGCGTCGTGTGCGACCCCGGTGACCCAGCGGCCATCGCGGCGGCCATCCGTTCCATCCTCGACGCCTCGCCCGACGTCCGGCTCGCCTATCGGGCCGCCGCGCTGGCTGCCGCCCGTGGCGCGTACGCCTGGGAGACCCAGGCCGACAAGCTGGCCGGCGTCTACCGAATCCTGGGGATCGAGAGTCGCTGACGGAGCCGTGGCTTCTCGAGGATGACCTCGAAGAAGTCGCGGGTGAGATCGGTCCGCGGGTAACGCCCGAGGACGTCCTCGAAGCGCCGGTAGAGGTCCTCGTCGAGCGGCGTCTCGGTGAACCGCAGGCTCCGGATCCGGAACCCGATCCGGGCGAAGTAATCCTCGTAGTCGCTCCAGGACAACCGGTTCACCCAGGCGGGATTGAGCTCGGGCATCCCGCGCCGGCGATAGAAGTCGCGGAAGACGTCGTCGGTGAACAGAAGGTGGGGGAACGGGAAGGTCACTTCCCGATAGCGATGCGAGGCCATCGGGCCACGATGGAGATTGGCCTTGATCCACGCCCGGCCGCCCGGCTTCATCACCCGGTACAGCTCGGCCAGCGCCGCGTACGGGTGGGCGACATGCTCGAAGACCGTGAACGAGATGATCCGATCGAAAAAGTCCGCCTCGAATGGCCGTTTCACCGCGAGATCGGCCTCGACGTAGTGGGTCCGCTCGTCGGCCAGGGTGGCCCAGGCCTGTCGTTCGATGATGTCGATGCCCCAGCCCTCGGAGTCGAAGGTGTGGCTGACGGTCCAGATCTCGAACCCGGCGCCGCAGCCGAACTCGAGGACCCGCTTGCCGCGCAGGTCGACCGCCCGATCGACGGCCAGCAGCCGCCGCCGGGCTCGATCGAGCATCGATGCCTCGTCGTAACGCGGTGGCCTCGGGCTCAGCGGGCGGTCGGCGTACTCGAGATTGAGTGACTCGAACAGCTCGACGTCATAGGCGACATAGTCCCGCGGCGGCGCGGTTTCGGTGTAGCGGATCGACCGGTTGGGGTTCTCGATGACCGGCGGGTCGGCCCAGCTGACGGTTTCCCGGCGGCGCAGGTCCCGGGCACGACGGCCAACGCGAACGATCAGCGGTCCGACGCCGGGGACGCGCTCGACGACCGTGCGCAGCCGTCGCAGCCGGGGCATCCGGGTCGCTGGCACGACCGATCAGCCGCCGGTCGAGCTGGCGGTTGCGCCAGCGGCCAGTCGCCGAGCTTCCTCCTCGGCCAGGAGCTTCTGCCGAGCGACCCGTTCGCGATACAGGTCGACGATCTCCGCCGGACCGCCTTCGCGGATGATCCGGCCCTTCTCGACCAGGATCGCCCGGTTGCAGAACTCGGTCACGAAGGTCAGATCGTGGGTGACCAGGACGATCGCCCGGGCCTTCTCGACGAGCTCGCGGACGCGGGCCTGGCTGCGGGCCCGGAACGTCTGGTCGCCGGTCCCCAGGACCTCGTCGAGAAGCAGGATGTCAGGGGTGACCGCGGTCGCGATCGAAAACCCGAGCCGGGCCCGCATCCCCGAGGAGTAGGTCCGCACTGGCGCATCGATGAACTGGCCGATGTCGGCGAACTCGACGATCGCCGGTGACAGGTCGGCCATGACCTTGCGGTCGATGGCCATGAACGCCCCGGCCAGGTCGATGTTGTCGCGCCCGGTCAGGTCCATCTCGAAGCCCGCCCCGAGGGTCAGCAGGGTCGACACCCGACCGGTCGTCATGACCTCGCCCTCGCTGGGCTCGAGGATCCCGGCCAGGGCGAGGAGCAGGGTGCTCTTGCCCGCGCCGTTGGGCCCGATCACCGCCAATGACTCGCCGTGCTGGAGCGAGAAGGTCAGGTGGCGGATCGCCCAGAAGTCGGTATCGACGCTGCCGCTCCGGCGGACCATCCCGGCAATCGACCCCTTGAGGGTGGTCCGTTTGGTCAGGCGCAGGTCGTAGCGGATGCCCAGGTCGGTGACGCTGACCGCGGGCGGTCCGGCGACGATCCCGCCCTCGTCCATCACGATCTCGGTCACGCCAGGATCCTGGCGAAGGCCGGCTCGACCCTCTTGAACACGAGCACCGACAGACCGAGCAGCACGATCGAGAACGCGAACACGGCCCCCAGCCCCAGCCAGTCCGGGGCGGTCGTTCCCCAGGTCACGTCGCGGTACGAATGGAACAGCACCGCGAACGGGTTGAGCGACAGGAGGAACGCGGCGGTCGGGTGGTCCTTGACCACGGAGTCGAGCGAATAGAGGCCCGGCGACAGGTAGAACCACAGCCGGAGCACGTGGCGCAGGACGTTCTGGATGTCCCGGAAGAACGCGTTGAGGGCCGAGAACAGGATCCCCAGCGACAGGGTGAACACGAGCTGGACCATGGCGATCACCGGAAAGGCCAGGATCCACCAGCTCAGCCGATGCAGGTAGAAGACGTAGACCATGGCCAGGGCCACCAGTCCGAAGCCAAAGCTGACCGTGCCGGCCACGACCGCGGCGGACGGCAGGATGATCTTTGGGAACCGGATCTGGCGGATCAGGCTGTTATGCCCGGTGACCGACAGGGTCGCTTCGTTGAGGGTCGTGCTGAACCACTTCCAGGGCAGGATCGCGACGAACAGGAAGAGCGGGAAGTCCGGCGTGTCGCGGTGGAAGATGACCGAAACGAGGATGTAGTAGACGCCCATCTGGAGGAGCGGGTCGAGGATCCACCAGAGCTGCCCGAAGGCGGTGTCGGCGTGGGTCCGCTTGAGCTCGGCGCCGACCAGGTAGCGGGTCAGCTGGCGGCGCGAGATGAGCTCGCTCAGGCCGGTCCGGATGAGCTCGATCGGGGAGCGACGGCTTGATGCGACGCGCCGCGAAACGAGCGCTTCGGTGGGGGAGGTCATGAGCGGCCGTAGGTTAGCACGAGGTCTCTCGATCCGCCGCTCATGCCAGGCGCTCGACCAGGCCGCGGGCGAACGCTTCGCTGAGCGCATCCGGGTCGTGGTCGGCGGCGATTGTCAGCGCGGCGTCGCGGCTGGCGGCTCGCGCCGCGTCGTCGGCGATCAACGCGTCCGATGCCCGGAGCGCCTCGACCAGGGAGCCCGTCCGGTTCGGATCGTAGGTCCGAGCGACGGCGTCGCTGACGGTCTCGCCCATCCCGCCCGTGGCCGGCGCCACGACCGGTAACCCGAAGGTCAACGCGAGGAGCAGGACGCCCGAGTTGAGCGAGTGCTCGTAGGGCAGGACCGCGACGTCGGTGGCGCGCAGGAAGAGCTGCATCTCCGCCGGGTCGATCCGGCGCGGATGGATGCTCACGAACGGATGGGCGGCGCACCGATCGACCAGCCGTCGCGTCTCGGGGGCGGCGTCCGGGGCGCCCGCGACGAGCAGCCGGCGCGGGCGCGGGTTGCCCTCGATCAGGGTGTCGAACGCGTCGAGCAGGTCCTCGAGGCCCTTGTACGGCTTGATCGCGCCGACGGTCCCGTAGACCAGGGCATCGGGATCGAGCTCGAGCCGGTGGCGCGCCTCGTCGCGCGACACGATGTCCTCGTATACGCCGCGATAGCTGGGCATCGGGACGTGCAGCACGCGCTCGGCGGGAAGCGTGAACCACTCGGCCACGAGGTCCGCGGTCGCGGCCGCGAGGACGTGGACCACGCTGGCCCGGTCG
>Ga0209726_10007421_pt1 | contig 12281 bp, 7 predicted proteins | sample Subgrocontami54m_FD_187453 | JGI IMG/M metagenome (GOLD analysis project Ga0209726, IMG submission 187453) | Subsurface groundwater microbial communities from S. Glens Falls, New York, USA - GMW46 contaminated, 5.4 m (SPAdes) (version 3) | ecosystem: Environmental > Aquatic > Deep subsurface >... | reverse complement strand
CCGTATTGGTGGTAATTGGGGTCTCTTGGCCTGTCGTCAAATCGTACATATAAATATCAGCATATCCATCATTTCGGTAATCTGCCCACACAATTTTATCAGCGTAGATGGCAGGCCCATATTGACTAGCCGTATTGGTGGTAATTGGGGTCTCTTGACCTGTTGTCAAATCATACATGTAGATGTCAGAATTACCGTTTCTTTTGTCTTCCCACACAATTTTATCTGAGTAAATAGCAGGATCATATTGACTAACCGTATTGGTGGTAATTTGGGTCTCTTGGCCTGTTGTCAAATCATACATGTAGATGTCAGAATTACCGTTTCTTTTGTCTTCCCACACAATTTTATCGATGTAGATAGCAGGATCAGATTGATCAGCTGTATTGGTGGTAATTGGGGTCTCTTGGCCTGTCGTCAAATCGTATAGATAGATGTCAGAATTGCCGTTTCTTTTATCTTCCCACACGACTTTATCGGCGTAGATGGCAGGATTTTCTTGATAGTCTGTATCAGTTGTAATTTGCCTCTCCTGGCCTGTTGTTAAATCATACATGTAGATGTCAGAATTGCCGTTTCTGCTATCTTCCCAAACGATTTTGTTCTCATAAATACAAGGATTAAATTGTTCTGCTGTATTGGTAGCGATCGAAACTATTTCTTTTTCCTCTTCAGGCTCCGGGTCCTGCTCTGAGTCTCCACCAAATCCAAAAATCAATTTATCCTGTAAATGATATTCTGATGAGGGAACAAGGTCAGCCTCTAGAGTTAAATTATCAACAAAATTTTCTTGGCCATCCCATTGTTGTTGTAAAAATTGGAAAATCAGAGGATCGTATATCTCCCCAGATATGATTTTAACATCACCGCTGGCAAAATCTCCCAATTCAACTGTTGAATCATGAATATCAGGAAAATGAGCTATGACATTAGTTAAAGAAAAATCGCTGTAATTCTTAAGCTCAAACTCGGCCGCCACTTCTAAATCTGTTGGGCTGAAAGGCGTAATTTCCTTCGCTGAGATAACCAGAGGTACAATATCCCCTCTCTTTTGAATGAATTCTTTCATCAGATAGGTATTGTAGAGAAAAAGGAAATTATCTCCTGTACAGAAAAATTGGGCTCGTTCACCATTCCCTTCAAGATGATGCCAGAGCATAGGCCCAGTTTGGCCGTCATCAAAATAAAGTTCGTTTTCTAAATACTGGGAAAGACGGATCGTTCGAGTGATGAAACTGAGATCACCGGATGCCCCATACATGTCCACAAGACTTTTTCCCAAACCCACATCGGCTGATAGATATAAATTATAAGTCTTATAATTATTTTTCCATGACCACTTATCCAAAGCCGTAACAATCTCCTGGGCTCTATTGACATATTGATCATTGTTAGTAAATTCATATTGTCGTGCTAAGGCTGTCAAAATAGCTGAAGATGAATAAATATCCAAATCTTCCAATGAACCTTTAAATACCTCTCTAATTTTTCCCGTTTGAGGATCAATCTGTTCTTCCCACAGGTTATCTAAAATAGATATACTGAAATTAGCAAATATTTTTTTACCTGTGGCCAGGTAGCATTCCATATCCAACATGGCAATCATTCCCACTAAAAATTCATATTTACCAAAACCACCAAGATCTACTCCGAGGATCGACTGTAAATTCCAGATTAAATCCTCTGACAATTCTCGGTCTTTTAGAATGAGGGATGTAAAACTCAAAAGAAGGGAAGAAGTAAAAATATATTTTGGTTTTTGAAGATATTTAGCTCCATAAACAATAGCCGGAAAGGCCAAAAAAGAAAAATAATAATCAGGATCATTGTAGGCGGGATCTGTTGGATCCATTAAATCAACTCGACCCGATAAAATATCATTCCAAACTTTTTCTTGCCACATCACTGTCTTTTGAGCTAAAGTCCAATAAGAAGCCACCAAGGCTGGATCAGCATTGGGTTCTTTAGCTAAATCTTCACTTAAAGTAAAAAAATACGCGGGGGCAAAAGTTGTTGAATCAGCCATCAAATCTGCTTCCCAATCTAAGACTTCCTCCCCCTTCTCATTTGTATCGTAGCGTTGATAATTCTCAATAAGATTTTTAAGGATAGTCTCGTAGGTCTCAGCGAATAAGGTATTTCCATCTACAATAGAGGGTTTAGGAGGATTAAAAACATCAAGATCGGGTAATTTGATGTTCAGATCGTTGGGGCGCAAAGGAACAGCTTCTTCAAAGGAAAAATGTTTCAATTCAGAGATCACTTGTTCAATTTCTTTCTTAGTTTCAGGATTATCCGTTAAATCTTGTAAAATTTTTTTAAAATTTTTTAAAATAGCCTTTTTATTTTTGAGAAGATCATCTAAAGATTCTACCTTAATACCTTTGAATAAATTATTTTTAAGTTCCTGTTTTAAATTTTTGGTCTTTTTTACATCACTTATTTTACGGATCTGCTGGGCAGGATGAGTTTCATGAGCTAAAGCAGAATTTGGAACCAGCATAATCAAAGAAATGGCTAAGCTAAAATAACAAAGCCTTTTTAAAAAGAACCTTATCTTTTTCATTCTTATTTCGCCTCCTTTAGGCTAAAAAAGCCCATACTCTCTTAAATTTTCTTAAAGTATGCCACATCGGCTCTCTATTGTCAAATTTTTCTGTTGCTTGATCTGAAAATGATACCATCTTTTATTGAGAATTAAAGCTTTTGAAGAGCCAGGTTTTATCTATTTGAATAAATTCGATGTGGGCGCGCGAGGAAAAGGTTTCATTGTTAACAAAGTAGGAGATATTTACGCTAACGGAAGGTGTCCCCTCTACCATTTGCCAATTTTTTGCTTCCCAGGAGACTTCTATTTGATTTTTCTGAGCAGCCAATTTTTCAAAATCTTCTTTGAGCTCTTCGGCCATGGACTCTTTATTTAAGACTTCATTGTATTTAAAATTTTCATCTAGTTGAGCTAAACAGCCTTGAAGATCACCTTTAGCAAAAGCTTCAAAGTATTTTTTTAAAGTTTTCTCGATTTCTTTTTTTATTTTTCCTTCAACAGGGATAACTTCTTTAGGCGGCACTGGAGGTTTTTGGGTGGACCAACTTTGTTTAAGCGCTCCCGCACTTTCCGCGATTTGTGTCTGAGGGAATTCTTGAATGATACGTTCTAAATAACCCCGAGCCTCTTCTGCCTTGCCTAACTGCCAATGCCACTCGGCCAGATAAAAGAGCGCCTCCCGCTGAAGCTGAAACCCCCTGACATCAGCCTGTTTTATCCAGGTAATGGCTTTTTCAAAATTGGATGATTTGCCGCTTAATTCGGCAGATTCTTGATGAGCCAAATAATATCTCCCATACGGAGCGAATATTGATTTAGGATATTTTTTGATTAAATTTTCTAAACGCTGCGAGATGTTGGAATCCGTGGAAAATCGGCCTAGAAAATCGACGGTTTCTTTTTGACTAAAAAACTCCTCCCATTTTTTATCGTTAGAGGTATTGGGAATAATTTTAATCAAAATTTCTGCCGGTGGGGGTTTTTGGGCGGAGATATAACCCAGATATTCCACCTTAAGCGTGTATTCTCCTTCTTGAGGAAAAGCTAAGGTGTTTTTGTGGTAGTTTAAAAAAATAGTTTCCTCCGTCCGAAAGGTTTCACCGGGTGCCAGTGTCAATACTGGCAAATTTTCAACAACATAATTAAGCCGATATTGTTGGATAGTTTTATTTTCCTCCTGAATCCAAAACCGCAATGTTTGGGTGGCTAAACCTGGCTCTTGCAATTCAATAGCCTGCTTCCTTAGATTTATCATTCTTAACTCGACAATCACGGGTTCCCCCACACGGAATTCTTTTTGCCGAAGATTCAAACTAAAATCAATATCCTGCGCAAATACTAAAGAGCCAGAGGATATAAAAAGAAAAACTAGAGTTAAAATTTTGATTAGTCTTTTTCTATTCATGAATAAACTCCTCTTAAGGTAAACCCGGATGAGACCGCGCCCTGATTTTAGAAATACTTCTTTCCGAAAATGTACTCGCTCCCCTCGTATTCATCGCTGGATTATCCGGTGGGCAGCAGGTCGGATTCATGACTCCCCCTTGGGGGTCGTGTGGATTATTGATGATCTGTCCATCGTCATGTTCTAACCCAAAAAGATGCCCAATTTCATGATTTAAAATTTCCTGTCTTCTCCACTGACGGGCAGCGCCAGCAGCGCCTCCTGCGGCAGGATCTACTCCGCCTGGCCCATTGGGAGCCGGTCTGGCAATCCAATCTCGTATCGATTCTTCTCCCATGATAACACCATGAGCATCCACGGCTTGCCAGGCAGCGGCACGGCTGGTTCCCTCACGATCGGGATCGTTATCACCTCTTCGTGGAATGGCAGCTAACCCCAATGCGCCTGCCGGAGGATTGTATCTATCTCGATCCATTTGATAAGCCCCCAGAACGGACACTATCCAGCATTGGTCTGTGCTTAATGGTGCCCCTCGGCTGCTGCGAATTTGATCCAATTGCTGCCCCCAGTGAGAATTTACTGTAAAGGGCTCCAAAGGAGTTTCATTGCCTGTATCAAATAACGGAACAATATAGACGGGCGCATACGTTGTTTCAATACCCCTTGCATCAGGATCAGGAATATCCCCAACGATTGTATCATCATCTTTTAAAGTATAAGGAATGCGGAGATCTTTGACTTCCGCTTCGATATCGACTTTGGAGGTATTAGGAATCGCCATCAGAGGGCCTCCTCCAATACTTATCGTACCGCCGATAAAATCCGGCCAATCAACGGCGCCAGGATTTATTACATTCAGAGCAAGAACCCAATTGGTGTTATTATGCGTTATGCCTGTTATTGTTCCAGCCATAGTTGAATTTCCGAACCAATCATCATCGGTAGCAGTAAAAGATATCGGCGTGATATTTAGCACGGCCGCGCCTTGAACAAAATCATCTCCATTCCCTTGAATATTAAGTACCCCTAGCCGAGTCGGGATCGTTAAAATTCCATTTTCAAATTGGCCATTTTGCGCGGGAGCATCCGATAAATTTCTTGAACCATCATCTAAATTATTACTTACAAAGAACTTGTTGGCTGTCGCGCTGTCTTTTGGGGTCATATCAACAATTTCTCCAGAGACCTCATTCCCCGTGACGACACCCATCGAATCTACCTCAACATGCAAGAAACGCCAGACAGTTAAAATATCACTAGTGTAATGTGTATGATCCCTGACTTCCTGATCGGGTGGTAAGCCTGTCACATGAGGATCGATAATCCTGAGTTTGTCCGCATTATTTGCCCCCAGTGTAGCATCATCATTTCTTAACTCCGACAAAAAGTCCCGATCGCCATTGCCGACAACTCGAAAATTATCCCCTGGGTGATGGGTGGTTATTTGAAATTCAAACGTCTCCTCCTGGTCATCAAAATTTTGTTCTAAAATCCCTCCAACCTCACCGGTAAATTGTCCCGGTCGCAGGGCTACGACTAACTCACGATTATCTTCCGGAATAGCTTCATCATCCACCGGTGGACGGTCTTTGGAGGGATCATCCACGTCAAAAGAATCAAAATAAATTTTCACGGCCTCAATGGGTTTAACCGTCAAAGTTGCTTTCACATCGACTTTGTCTCGAGCATTTGCTTCTATAGCCCCGCCGATCAATCGGGCATCCGGGAACACGCGCCAGGCATTGACTCCAAGTCCCGCCGGAAAATTAGTATCCGCGGTGAGATTATTATCGTCATTGAGGCTGTTATTTTTACCTAGCCACTCAATTTTTTCAATGCCAATAATCGTGAGCGCCACTTTATCAAAACAATCCGGTACTTGGTCGTAAATCATTTTTAACTGTGTCTGGCGCTGATCAGCGTGGGGTTTAATTCCTTCCACATAAAGATTGGTTATCAAAAAATCTCCCTCCACTCTGAAATCATTGGGGACAATTAATGGTGAACCTAAAACATATTCTGTTGTTTTATTAGCCTCTCTCCATACCTTAATATATTCAGCGCCCGTGATCGCTTCTAGTCGTACGGCTCCTCTATCCAGAGTATTTGGTTTGAGCTTGAGAGTTAATTTTGCCATTTCATCTTCGCCGGCAACAGAGACATCCGTTGTCCCGGTATCAAAACGCACACCGTCGTCATCGTTATCCAGATTCACAAACGTTTGTGATCCTTTTTCAAATTCCTCTTCTTCAGGAATTTCGGATTCCCCCGGATCAATCACCGATGGTTTATGAATGACTAAATCTAAATCCGCAATGATAATCTTCTTTTTATCTGGTTCGGGTTCATCATCGATGAACTGCCGGCCGCTGTCCTTTGTATTGAGTATAACCACTTCATTAGGGATCGGCCCTGCGGGGACATTCTCCGGAGCTTTATAAAGAACTTTGCGTCCCGTGTTGCCATCCAAATAACTTCCGAAATTGGCCGCCCAGCTATGAATCCATACATCCACAATGGGAAATTTTTGAATATCCTCCCCGCATTCAGGATCCGCGCATTTGACTTTTAGACGATCCACATCGGAACCATTTCCAATCCAAATATCGGTACACTCCGGGCAATACATGGTGCCTTCCGCGGGGAGAACAATATTGTGAGAAAGCGGAGCTTCTTCTTCCCATTCCGTAGAAATTTCACAGGCGCAGGGCAGCTCCGGAGGCATGAAACCACCCGGATCATTAAAAGGGGTGATACCGAAATCGATAAAATAGAAATCAGGTTCTTCTTCCCGATGTTTGATGAGCATTCGAATTTTTCCCTTATTTTCTTGATCCGGAGCTTTGCCGGGGACATCATCAATGGTGGTTTCAATGACAACAACGTGTTCACCGAATGGCAAATCTTCCGGTGGGATGTAAATCACAGCTTCTCCTTCATCAGAGCGTCCGCCGTTCTTAAAAATTCCCGGCCCTGCTACAATCTCCCAGTTGTATTTAATTAAATCAGGAGAAAACACATTTTTGGAACGTACGCATACCCGTTCACCATTTTTGGTTTTCTCGGCCCGCAGAACGAGAATATCTTCATCGGATCCCTCGGCCTTTAATTCAACTCTGCGTTTGTATCCCTCGATGGGAATTTTATATTCTATTCCAGAATCCGGAGGAACTGGAATGTAGGCATAATCCCCCTTGATTGTCTGCCAAATAACCCATTCTTGATCGAGATATTTACAATCACATTCCTCTTCTTCTTTAGGCGGAGGATAATCCACTTCCTTGGGCGGTTTATCGATGTCTTTGGTTGTATCTTTGTCGACAATTTTGTCTTTTGGCTTATCGACGATTCTGTCTTTTGGTTTGTCCACAATCCGATCTTTGGATTCTTCTTTAGGGATCGTTACCTTCTCTTTAGGCTGTTTGGTAACTGTCTCCTTAGGAATAGTAACTGTTTCTTTGGGGATCGTTACGGTTTCCTTTGGGATCGTTACGGTCTCCTTGGGAATGTCCACCGTTTCTTTCGGGATCGTTACGGTTTCTTTTGGGATCGTTAAGGTTTCCTTAGGCACAGTGATAGTTTCCTCTTCCTGGATCACAACATCCTCTCGGGACGTAACAGTCTCTTTGGACGTTTCCGGCGGTGCTTTTGGCTTTTCTGTTCCAAGGAAGATTGATATTACTTCTTCTGAGCCCTTAGTTGACAAGGGAGACGGCGCATCTGGTGACAGCGGCGTCACCAAGCGAGACCTCATATCTGATATTTCGTTATCAAGAGAAATACATTGATAATAAATCCCTATTCTGGTTTTCATCCCTTCACTGACACGCCCGCTGGTTGGATCAAAAGAAAGATTCTCAGGGTAAATATCCTCTCTTTCTACGGGTTTATCACCGCAGGGAATAGAAAAAGCGCACCCTTTATCCGCGCAAGTTTGCTGACAGATCCCTTTGGCTTGATTAAAGGCCGCTTCTTGCCATTGACTTTCGAAGTCGTCAAAAGGAGACTGGGAAAACGGCACTTCAACCACCACTTTAAAACATTCTTCGCATTTAGATGGCTTCTCTGAGTCGGGTGTTTTAGGATGCTCTGGCGCAGGCGTTCCTAAAGACACTTTAGGTGGTAAGGGATTCTCCGGAGTTTTTGGAACATCTGCTGGCCCTTGAGGGGTATCTGGAGTCTTGGGAGCATCTGGTGTCTTAGGAGTATTCGGGGTGTTGGGAGTTCCTGTAGGTGGCTCCGGAGCGACAGTCCCATCAAAATCTATATCTTCTTCTTCCTCTATAATTAGAACTCTCGGCCCTGAAGGTCCGACTCCCTCACCGGAACTACCCGCTGGAGGCTGGCTTGGAGGTGTCAATGGAATACTTGGCCCTCCTGCCGTTCCAGAACCAAAAGGAGATTCCGTCGGTTTAGGAACGCATCGAAAATAAATTCCTACGGTTGTTTTAATGCCCGCCGTACGCGCATCCCCATCGTTAGGATAAATATCCTCAATCTGTTCCGTTACGACTTGACGGGGCACATCACATGCGTAAGCCCAGGAACAATTATCTTTGCCAAATTTTTCTTCACAAATGTCGACAGCTTTACTAAAAGCCTCTTTTTCAAACTGCCTATCCCAAGGAAAAGATTTGCCTTGAGCTTTTTCGCTTATTTCCGCATTGGAAGTTAGGGTCTCAACCACGACCAAAAAACATTCTTCGCATCCTAAAGGCAATGTCGGTGTCGGTTTTTTGGGGGTATCTGGTGAAGGCTGAGGCTGGGGCTGTTCAGTAACCGGAGTCCTCGGCGTTGAGCGAATTTTATCCATTAATCCTTATATTTTGGAATTTTAGGAACGGCATCAACCCAGGTTTTTCCTGGCTGATAAACTTTAGGGCTAGATGGTCCTGAAGAAGATGGCTCAGCGCTGGGTGAACTCGGCGAAGAAGGTTCTGAAGGCGAAGATTCGGGAGTAGATGAAGTTGGTTCAGATTCTGAACTAGGCGCATCCGCAGGGTGGCCGGGAAGGCCGCAGTTAGCTTGGCTGTAAAAAATCCATCCCGCCAAACAAGAGAGGATAATAAAAGCAACCAAAAAAATTTGAGAAAAATTTCTCATCAAATGGTTAAAGTGAATCCCTTGTATTTATTTATCGATTAAATGGATTATCTTCCGTATTTTTTTCCTCCGGATCCATTCCATCCACAGCCCCTTCAGCCACGGCTTCGGGGATATTCATTATTTTCCCAATAGGTTTTCCGACTTCTTTAGCGCCTTCAGCAGTTTTATCTAATCCTTTATTAATGGTTGAACATCCCCCAAGGGACAACAATCCGATGATCAAAAAAGATTGTAACAGTGATCGCATTTTATCCTCCTCTTTATTCTCCTAATGTCATTCCTACAACGAAAGGGCCGCCTTGGGCCGCGATGGCCTTTGAAAATTTATCTTCCGTTGAAGTAATTTTTATAACACCAATTTTTGATTTTTCTGAGCCAAGATTTTCGCCTGTCACGGGATCAAGAAGGTCTTCTCCTTTAACGAAAACATTAAAAGTGTTTTCTGCCGTCGCGCCATTCCTTGCTCCTATATTGGTAAAAACTGTATCCCCTTCCATTTTAATAATACGTCCTTCAAAAGGAATCGCTTCTAGTTTCTTGGCAATCTCAAGAACAGCTTTATCGATGGCGATTTGCGTGGCCTCGCCTAAGGGAGTCTTCTTGAAACTCTCCGTGCCAAAATCAACACCTCCCTGCGCGACCCCTATTTTCATCCCCTTGGCCTTGGCGTCTCCTTCGACACGCACAGAATCCAAAACTTCCCCTGAGGTTGAATCAACAATTCTTAAGATAACAGCCACGTGGGCCGTTGCTTTATTGGAACCTAAACTAATCCCGCTGATACTAATCCCTGTTCCCCCTTTTTGCGCTTCCGCTTCGAATTCAGTGACGGCTCCCTTAATGAGAATTTGAGCTGGAATTAATTTTCCCGTCTGGGATGTTTCAGACACGGCGGCTCTGCCGCTGGCGGCAATATCTTGTTCGGCGATAATGTCTTCAAGGCCCTGACGCTCAATCACCACAAATTTATCGCTTTGAATAAGCGCGTCAGCTAATTGATCCGCCATCCCTGTCCCAATCGCCGCTTGGCCCGCGGTATCCGTGCTATTTTCAAATTTTGAAACAGCGATTGTTTTTTTTAGTTGAGCGGCGAAAATTTCAGATGGTAACAGGAAACAACACACGTAAAATAAAAAAATAACCCAAAAGTTTTTTTTATTTTTCATCCCCTCTCCTTTTTCTTTAATATGTTTGTTAATTATTCAGAAAGTTTTTTAACTAAATTTTGCGCGATATTTTTAGAGGCTATTTTAATGGCCTCTACGCCGGCGCTTAGTTCATCAATAGCCGAGGCCGTCGCGTCAGCGCTTTCGACCGCGACGATTTCGCCATTACCAACTTTAATGACGCGGACATTAACATTCGCGCGGGCTGACTTTTGTAAAGACCCTTTCAGCCCCGGTGTTCCCTTAACGACAGCTTTCCCGACAATCACGTAATCGGCCTTCAAATAATTCCCTAGGTTCGCGGAAGTTAAATCATCGCCTTCAATAGCCTTTAAAATTTCGTCTTTAGAAACATTCCCTTTGGTTGTATTGGCAATCCCAGCTCCAACCACGCGAAACCCATTCTCAAGAAATGCTCCCATTAAAGTGATATCCGCCTGCGAAACACTGGTCCAAATGTTCACGACGTCTTTTAGATTCCCGTAATAGTCGTAAATAAGGCTATCGTTGACAAAAATTTGTTCGTTAATTTTGACCATGACGATAGGCTGGGACTTTTTTTCTTGGGCATAGGCTTGGGGCAGGAAGAGAAGACTTGTGAGGCAGAGAGAAAGAAGTTTAATTTTTTTCATTTGAAAAACTCCTTTGTTTGGTGGTTGATGGGGATACAAATCAATTGTATCAAAAGGCGATCATTGATCAATGAAAAAAATGTTTTTTTAGCGAACTAGGCTACTCAATTTCATAGCAAATTCCAACCGGTTAATCGTTTATATGCATTTATGTAGGCCGCTGTCGTTTTTTCTACGATATGTTGTGGTAAAACAGGGCCTGGCGGGGTCTTATCCCATCCAGATTTCTCCAAGTAATCCCTTACGATCTGCTTATCATAACTTAGCTGATCTTGGCCTGGATTGTAAGTCTCTTTAGACCAAAAACGAGAACTATCTGGCGTAAACACTTCATCGATGAGAATCAGCCTATCGCTAAGAATACCAAACTCAAACTTTGCATCGGCGATAATAATTCCACAGGTTTTGGCGTATTCCAAACCCTCTTTATAAAGCTGCAAAGTTAACCTTTTTACATCCCTTGCTAACTCCTTTCCGATAAGATCTATTACTTCATCAAAACCAATATTTTCATCGTGTCCAACCTTTGCCTTAGTCGATGGAGTAAAGATGGGTTGCAACAACTCTTCACATTGTTTAAGCCCTGGTCTTAAGGCCTGACCACACACCTTTCCCGTTTTTAAATAATCCTTCCAGCCGGAACCAGCTAAAAACCCGCGAACAACACATTCAACGGGCAACGGATTTGCACGATGAACAAGAACTGATCTGCCCGCAAGAATACTTCCCAATTTATGTAAAAAGTCTTGATCAAAACCCATCCTGTCCAAGTCAGCCGTAATAACATGATTGGGTATTAAATCCTTAAATTTCTCAAACCAAAAGAGGGATATTTGATTTAACACTTTTCCTTTATTGGGAATCGGTGTAGGCATTACCACATCAAAAGCGCTCAAACGGTCTGTCGTAACAATAAGAAGTCTGTCGCCTCCCACGGCATAAATATCACGGACCTTCTCTCGATTAACCAATGGTAAAGATAAATTCGTCTCCCATACCGTTTCATATTTTTCCGTCTCTGCCCCCATCAAAATACCTCCCTGAAAATTTACTACAGACTATTAACCCATGCTCTTCATCCCGAAAGCAATGCCATTCACTGTTAAAAGAAGGGTTTCGCAAACAATCATTTTAATTGTTGAGATAGTGTTTTCTTCTTTTTTTTATCAATGTTTGATCCTGCCCAAGATTCGCAATACCAAAATCACAAGGAGAATAAGTAAAACAATAATTAGGATACGTATCACGGTCGCGCTTACCTTTCAGCCGGCTCGCTTGCAGGCAAGTGGGACTTTTCCAAATACTTTAGTAGATCGGAACCCGCGTCCAAAACAATCGTGGTGCCCGCGCCCAGTGAGCGCTCGTACGTCTCAAGACGGCGCATGAAAGAATAAAACTCCGGATCTTTCTCGTAGGCCGAAGCG
>Ga0209726_10007418_pt1 | contig 12281 bp, 9 predicted proteins | sample Subgrocontami54m_FD_187453 | JGI IMG/M metagenome (GOLD analysis project Ga0209726, IMG submission 187453) | Subsurface groundwater microbial communities from S. Glens Falls, New York, USA - GMW46 contaminated, 5.4 m (SPAdes) (version 3) | ecosystem: Environmental > Aquatic > Deep subsurface >... | reverse complement strand
GGGAACGGCAGGTCTATGGTCGTAGAATCAGGCACCCACGCTGCCTTGTTCTTCTCCGCAAACTCCCGACAGACGTCTAAAAAGTCCTCGACCCCCTTCAAGAAAAGCGCAAGTTTTTCGCCTGCCTTCGTCCTGACTTCTTCGGAAAATGAGAGAATCACGGTAGCTTTCTGCTGGCCTCTCCACTAAAGATTTCTTCGTGAGCCTCTACTGCCAGACGGCATTGGTCCATCTTGTTCGAATGGTCAACCGGTGGCCCACGGTCGTTTACGAGGTCGGGACTTGTTTTGCGACAACGTTTGATTGCAAGTCTAGTCCCCACGTCTCCTCTCGCCCCTCCCAAACTCCTCCTGTTCACCCTGAACTTTGTGGCGGAGGCAGAATCGTCAACCATGTTACGTCTCCTTTGAAGAGGCGGCTACGAGTGTTACGGGTTTACGGCCAGAAGCTTTCGCTGCACGTCGTCCATTTTTGCCGGCCAGACCCGGTGCTCCTTGTAGAACTGCACTGCGGCCGGGTGGTAAGGAATAGTTACCTCTGAATCCACGGCTCGCTCTCGTGTCCACTCTGTCAGAATCGGGTGCAGAGGCGAAAGTTTTTCGACGTTCTCCCAGATTGCCTTGAGCGCGGCGGCGACAACCTGGTCCGCAGCAGTTCTGCCGGTCGAGAGATAAATATCGAAGGCGCCCAAACAGGCATCCTCGAGGACAGCCAGGGCGGTCCCGGCTTTAACTATCCCCAGCTGGTATCCGGGTAGGGACTTGCGCACGCGCGCTTGCCCTTCAAGCGAGCAGTCAGCCGAAAGATGCCGGACACCCACGGCAGCGTCTGCCTCCCTGATCTTGGCGGCGTTCAATGCATTCGATGCGACATCGGCGCGACCTTGGACCAGCGCGTCTATCCCCTCATTGACACCAGGCACCGGGACGACCTTCACGTCGTTCCAACTGAGTCCCGCGCTCGCCAGCAGGCCGTACATGTTGTACCACACCGCCAGCTGGGCGGGGTATTCTCCGGTGACGCGTTTACCCTTCACGTCGAGAATGGATTTAATGGTTGAATCCTTTTTGACTAGCAGACCGACGCGTAAAGGCGCGCCTCGCATCACGAGGCGAGTGTTGGGGATGTGGGGAAAGGGATTCGGGCCGCCGAGCTTCAGCCGCGCCGGCCCCTGGTAGGACAGCAGTGCTTCTACGGCGTTGACTACGCCGAAATCCATCTCTCCTGAATTCAGCAGCGGCAGGAAAGTGCTCGATCCGGAATGGGGCTGGACGGCCATTTGGAAAGGCGCAGCCTCGGTAACGACTTTAGCAAGGCCGCTGGCTACCGAATAAAAAGCGCTGCCGGGCGGGTTCGATCCGATTGTGACCGACCGGGGAAGTTGTTGTGCGTAAACAGCATTGGCTAAAAGAACGGCGGCTGCTACGTGCATGGCAATCAAGAAATTCGGTGCGTTCCATCGTGGATGCATAGGTTATCCTCTCTTCTTTCGATCATGCTGTTTTCATAAGCCCACACTCACCTCTCGCCCGCCCACTTCGACAAAGACCTTTTCTGAACTGAACGGTTTCCCTTCCAGTCTGTCTTTTAGCCAATCAGCCATCGTCGCCCGTACTTGAGGGTAGTGCGGGATAGAATGTCTTTCTCCTTCGAAGACCACAAGTCGCTTCGGGGAGCGCACTTCGGCAAATATCTGTTGGGTGAACTCAAGAGGGCCAAGCTCGTCGTCCTCCCCGGTCACGACAAGGTATGGGCAGGACACCTTTGATGCCACGCCGATCAAGGTGAAGCTTTTGGCAAATTCGTCGAAAGCCGCTTCATCATCATAGCCGGCCATATGCATGAAATTTAGCTTGTAGGTAGGCGAAGCTCTGTTGAAAAGTGTGTAAAGGCCGGGTTCGAGACAAGGTGCTCCCACTGCGCAAGCCTTAATGCGCGGCTCTGTGGCTACGATACGGGTTCCCCAATAGCTCCCCATGCTCCAGCCGAAAAGAGCCAGGCGGTCGCTGTCAATTTCGGAACGACCGCAGAGGTAATCACAAGCAGCTTTTCCCACCTGCTCGCAGTTAGTTGCGTTGACCACTATCCCACGCGATCTCGTTTCACCTCTTCCGGGAGAGTCAATAGACAGCAAGGCGATCCTGCGATCGAGGAACGGGTCGCCGAACAGAGCGATCTCTTCTTTAACCGAGTCCATGCCTTGTACGGAGATAACGCAAGGAAGTTTTTCCCCGGGCCTGATTCCAGCGGGGAGGTGCAGCAGGGCAGCGACAGACTTATCTCCGAAAGGCAACTCCACGCGTTCAATCGGATGGTCTGCCAAGCGGATGTACGCGTTATAGCAAGCGCGGATTTTCTCCTCCCAGGCAGCTCGGTTGGAGTTGCCATCCTCAAAGATCCCCCACACGGCATAAACGTAGAAGAGGGCGGCAACGTAGTAGTGGTTGCGGGCAAATTCTCTGTGGCCTTCTTGGTCGGCTTTTTTCGCCAATTCTTCACGGCGCTCGGCGGCACGATGAAACTCCCGTGGGATGTCCGTGAATTTCTGGATTCTCTGGCTTATTTCTCTTATCTCCATGACTGCGCCGGGCCCACAGTGCCGGATCATAATAGCCGTTCTTACTCGGTCCCAGTCGAGGCCATTAGCTTGGATGATTTGGTCCAGAATCCAACGATTGTCCCACCAGCGTTTCATTTTTCTTTCGGTTTCAATCCTCATATTCACCTCCAGATGCACTCACGATGTAGATGTGCGATGGCCGAGCTATAGCGCTGCCTATGCCGAGGTGTCAAGGTCAACAAAGACCTCCGCTCAGACGCTGCGGTTGCTATTTCGGATTGCGACTAATTCGCGTCCCGGAGTTGCTTGGGGTCAAGGATCGTTTGTGGTCTGGCGTGATAAACGATATCTAGGCCCGAATCGCAAATATCGCGCCCGATCACACGCCAACCCTTCCTCCCGACAAGCAGCCCGCTTCCCGCCGGCCCGCACGAACCTCGTGTTCGATGGCGCTGGGAGCGATCAGGTGTATTTCTTGACCGCGTTCTCGATGGCGCCGCCGGCCCTGGCTAGATCGTCCGATGTCACGAACGGATGAATCTCAATGCTTGCGCTGAACGCAAGGAACCACCGCTCAGCGATGGCTGGGATTTGCGAAGCATCTTGCATCTCGAGAAAATAACCCCCGCGCGCTGGCCGTTGCTCTCGGTAAAATAGACGGCCGCCGGCTTCAAATCCGCCAGAATAGATTGAATGGTCGAGCATGTATTTTGTGCGCAACTGGTCTTGCCAGGGTCGTTGCCAGGCGAAGGCCGTTTATGCTGCGACCTGAACGGTCGCGTAAAAATCCACCAGCCTTTGGGTGCGTCTTGGAATAACTGAGCGCTGTCGCGGCGGTGGTGCTTTGATACCGTCCTCGCGCAAGCCCCGAAGATGCAGAGCAATCCCGTGTTGGATGCGCCGAAGGGCCATATCAATTGTCTTCCCAGTTGCAACGCACCCGGGGAGGTCGGGGACGGAAGCTCCCCAGTCACTTTCAGGATCTTTATTAATACGGACCAAATATTGGAGTTTCTTCATCGCTTCACACGTCTCTTTCCGCCCCATTCTTAGATCGTGTAACGATAAGATGCAAGTTAGCTTTCTTGCCTGTCGAATTTCAGCTAGTCTGCATGCAATTTCGTCACTGATTTGGGGAAACGAATTTCATGGAACGTAAATGGTGGCTGGTTATCGCCGGATGCATCACCCACGCCGTGAGCACCGGCTTTACATACTTCGGCATGAGCGCGTTCTTCCCGGCGATTGAGCGGGAGTTCGGCTGGAGCCGGACGGCGATATCGGGGGCTTTCTCGCTGGCGCGCATCGAGTCCGGTATCCTGGGTCCCGTCGAGGGCTACGTGATCGACCGCGTGGGAGCGCGGCGGATCATGTTTGTCGGCATCATCCTATGCGCGATAGGTTTTTTCTCGCTGAGCTTGGTGCATTCGTTGCCGATGCTTTATGTCGTCATCGTTCTGGGCATCGTTCTGGGTTCCAGCATCGGATATTACTTGCCCATCAGCGTGCTGGTCGCGAAAGCATTCCGCGAAAGACGGAGCTTGGCCTTCGGCATCTTTCGCATGGGACCGGGGCTCTCCGGGCCGCTGGTGCCGTTGGTAGGCTGGATGATCGCTTGGTGGGGTTGGCGTACCGCCGCGGTGATATCGGGCGGCATTCTTTTGATCGTGGGTTTGCCGTTGGCTTACCTGATCAGCCGGATTTCCGAAGCGGAAGAGTCGCAAGAACAACTGGTGCCTGAGCAAAAATTCCAGGATGGGAAGGCGGCTCGCCGTTCGTCGGATCCTCAGTTTACGCTGAGCGAGGCGCTGCATACGCCGGCCTTCTGGACGTTTTCAATCGCTATGGCGCTGCGTCACATGGTGACCGAGGGAGTCTCGGTCCATTTTGTGATTCTGCTCGTGGACCGCGGCTGGACTATGGCAGCCGCTAGCGGCCTGCTGGGCCTTTCAGCGTTCATCGGCGCGCCGGCGCGCATCGGCATGGGTTGGCTGGGGGACCTAGCCGATAAGCGACGCATGGTCATGGGACTTCTCGTGGCTCTGAGTGTTTCCGTTTTCCTGATGGGGTACACGGCTCACGCGTTTGTCTTCACAACCTGCATGATCATTTATTCTCTCGCCTACGGCGGGCTCGCCTCGCTGCAGGAGCCGATTCGCGCCGACTATTTCGGCACCAATGCCTTTGCGACGATCCAAGGAATGAGCCGAGCGGTTACCACGACCGGCACCTTCATGGGCCCCCTTCTCGCCGGCTTTCTTTACGATCTCACCAAGAGCTATACTATCGCCTTCGCTATTTTCGCCGCCGTGAGCCTTTTAGCGACCGTTTTCATGTTTCTGGCGAAGCCGCCGGGACATCGCGCAGCGAGGACCAGACCGTCGTAAGATCGACCATGATCTATGGCCGCCCGCGTACTTAGACGCCAGCGATTCACGCTTAATCTTCCGCGCTGAAGGGCAATTTTTCCGAAACGGAAAGTGGAGCCCCACGGACAAGCCGGTGGCAACTTCCACTATGCCCGTGACGCGGAATCCCGAGAGAGACCCCAGCCAAGGGCCGGGCAGGATTTGAAAGGTTGATTATTACCGGAGCGATGCTAACGGTGACTTACCTTTGTTCAGGCTTGTAACCGAAGCGGGAACCGTTGCCACCGGTGCGACGAATTCCTCTCTCACAAAGCCCGGGGCTCCGGTGTTTTCCATTTTCACCTTGAGCCAAGGGCCGTTGATTTCGAGGACGATCAGTCTGGCACCCCGGTCGAGCATGATCTGGGCCGGTGCGCCGAATCTCGGCTCCTCTCTTAAGAGAATACGGCGCTGCGTTTGGTAAATCGGTGAGGAGACTCTTGCCGGCTCGCGCTGACGGTCTTTACCCATGGCAGCGTCGACGGTGATGGCTTGGTTGGCAACCTTGGCAGGCGATATGGTCTTTCGGGGTTGCGCCGAGGTATCGAGTTTCGCAGTAGCAGGGCTCTTTGACGAGGTCGCGACTTCGTCATCGATTGCGTTGCTCATGGGTGCCGGTTCCGTCGTACCTGCCGTTGCTCCCTCTTCCACGGGCGCGATCTCCGCAGGCGGGGCGAGCGCGCCGGCGTGAGCTGCCGGTTCGAACTTATCCACCTGCGTCGCCGGGGCGCGCGCGATAGCTTGCTGATTATCGTGGACCGGCACGACTGCATCGCGAACGTCTGCTGGCGGGCGGAAGGCAAGCGCTGTCCAGATAAGGGCCCCAGCGCCGATAGAGCAGAGAGCGTATCTCAACACCCGCTCCGGGACCGATGCCGTTCTAACCTGAGGCGTGGTGTCCTCTTGTTTTGGGGATTGTTGGGTGACGCTTGGCTCTGCGATATGCGCGGTCACTTCTGGCGGTGTCTCTTCGAAGCGGTCATCGAGAGGAATCGGTTGATCGAGGGGTTGATGGAGGAGCAGTCTTCGCAGTAGCCGTTGATAAGCAGCCATCTTATCTTGCCGGTGTTCTTTTTCGGCCGCCTCATAGCCGAAACGAAAGATTTCCAACACGATCTCTCGTTCGGATTCATTCAGGTGGTCGACCGTTCGAATCTGATCGATCTCTTGTTCATAATACGGTGCGCCGTATGCTTGTATTCTTGCGAGCAGGTGGGAGAATTGTGCTTGCCGGTCCGCTGAACCGCGAACGCCGGTCTGGGCCACATGGAGTGAGGCATTAGCGTTTTTCCGTCGTTCCGAGCGGAGCGGCTCCCTATTGAATCGGCCAAAAATGGCGGGCAAGCGCTGCGTCATTGCGAAACCCCTAGCCTGTAAAGTGTGCGCACCATGACTTCCAACCGGTGAATTATCACTAAATACCTCTAAGAAGCAAGACAAATTTGATCATATTAGGACAGGAGCCGACACCATCCCGGACCCGGCCCGGTTAGGCAATTTGCCGTTGACTGGTCAAGCCATCCTTGGCTGGTTCTTGGCGCCCCAACATGCGTGGACGTTTTGCCCAGGTTCGGAATGGTAGGCTGATGAGTGGGTTTGGAGGGCTATTCTCAACTACTCGTGTATCACGGGTCCAATCTCTTATTCGCATCTCCGAAACCCTGACGCCGCAGTGGCTTGACCTGCCTACCCATGACAGGGAGCTTGACAAAGCTAGAGGAGTCGGGTGATAGATAGCGGCGCAAGATACAATCCATTGCTTGCCTCAGCGTCGGCGAAATGGGTTCTTGTAATGAATGGTTGGCCGGTCAAAATGTCGCGTGGCTAACGGTTTAAACAAAGGAGGAATGACGATGAAACTTGTAAGTTTGGCTTTTCGAACTGTTCTAGTGGTTAATGTCCTGTTCCTGCCGTACTGGCAATGGGTCGGTGCGGCACTCGCCAAAATCGACTGCGGGCCGACGGCCAACAAGAGCAATGACCTGCCGCGCACCGTCGCCATCGGCACCAACCCCGCGGGCACCGGCGCCCATGCCCTAGCCTCCGGTCTCGCCGCGGTGGGGAGCAAGGCGACGCCCGTTTCCGTGAAGGTTCAGCCGTACAATGGGCCCAACGCCTGGATGCCTTTACTGGAGAGCGGCGAGATCGAGATGGGGATTATCAACATTCTCGATTCCTATATGGCGGCAAGTGGAACAGGAGATTACAAAAAGCCTAATCCGAGCATCCGCGTGATTTCCGGCGGAGTTTTTCCGTTTACCGTCGGAATCCTCGTGCGCGACAAGTCGGACATCAAACAACTCGCCGACCTCAAGGGTAAACGCATGGCCTGGGACTACGGCGGGCACGCAATCAATCAGACCTGGCAGAGCGCGGCGATGGAAACCGCCGGGTTGAAAGCGGCGGACGTCGTGCAGGTGCGGGTGTCGAATCTCAACGACGGCGTCAGAGCCGTGCCGGAAGGAAAAGTAGACGCTTCGTTCACCGGCATCGGCATCGGCGTCGTCGAGGAAGCCAACGCGATGGAACCGATTCGCTTCTTAAGCTTGCCGAACACGGACGCTGCCAACAAGATTCTCAACCGTTACGGCGCTGCGGTGGTGAAGTCCGATCCTGTCGCGGGTATCAAAGGGGAGACTCACGTCATCGGCTATCCATTGCAACTCGTAAGTTCCGCCAAGGTGAGCGACCGAACCATCGTGACGCTGCTCAAAGCCTGGTGGGACAATTTAGCCGAACTCCAGACCATTCACCCCTTGTTCAAAAAATGGACCAAGGAGACGCAAGCGCTGACGAATTTTACCGTGCCTTACCATCAGGGCGCGGTAAGTTTTTACAAGGAGATGAAAATTTGGTCGGCGAAGCATGACGCGCGCACGAAGGAAGTCTGTGGCGCATGAGAGCTCTGAGTCTGGAGTCCCGAGTCTCGCGTTGGAGAACAAACCTGTTCGGTAATAATCACAGAATCAGCAGCCGAAACCGAAAACGCGAGGCTTAAAAATAAGGATATTTCCGTGGAGATCGAAGAAAGCGTCCGCTCGCGCGAATTGACCGGCCCCGCCGGATGGTTGGGCAAGGGCATGCTGATCGCCTTGCCGCTTGCGGGGATTTTCTTTTTGCTCAATGTGCCGCAGCGAATCGGCTGGCTGGTTTTCAACGAGCAATACCTCGGATTGTTTCTCGCGCTCGCGCTGTGTGCGACGTTCATTTTGATTCCCGCCGGGCGTTGGGACCGACAGCACCGCGTTCGCTGGTACGATTGGATCATGTCGTTGGCCGGATTAGGCGTCGGGCTATATCTCTTCGTTGAATATCCTCAAATCGTCAACTCGCTCGGTGAGATCGCCACCGAAAGAGTCGTGCTCGGCGCTATCACCGTCGTCCTGCTGGCCGAGGCGACGCGCCGGCTGGTGGGCTGGCCGCTGGTCGTCATCGCGGTCTGTTTTCTCTTCTACGCGTTCTTCGCCTATCTGTTTCCGGGCGATTTTTACGGTAAAGGCTGGTCGATCAACCGCTTGGCGACCTATATCTATTTCGACGCCAACGGCATCCTCGGCCAGCCGCTCCAAGTAGGCGCGAGCATCGTTCTCGTCTTCGTGCTCTTCGGCGAGGCGCTTTACGCGGTGGGCGGGGCGGAATTCCTCAGCGACTTCGCGCTGTCCTTGATGGGCCGCTATCGCGGCGGGCAGGCGAAAATCGCCATCGTCTCGTCGAGTTTGTTCGGCAACATCAGCGGCAGCGCGGTGGCCAACGTGGTGGTCGACGGCGCCTTTACCATCCCGATGATGAAAAAGGCCGGCTATCCGCCGCCGGTGGCCGCGGCGGTGGAAGCGGTGGCGTCCACCGGCGGGCAAATCATGCCGCCAGTCATGGGCGCGGCGGCGTTTCTCATCGCCGAGTATCTTTCGATTCCCTATTCGCAAGTCGCGCTGGCGGCGTTCGTGCCGGCGCTCCTCTACTACGTGGCGCTATTTATCGAGGTCGATCTACTCGCGGCGCGCAACGGTATCCATGGTTTGCCGCCGGGCGAGCTGCCGCGCTTGCGCATTGTCATGCGCCGCTCCGCCGGCTTTGTCCTGCCCCTCGCCGTTTTAGTGGTTTGGATGTTTTTCTTAAACCGCCGCCCCGAAGAGGCCGGCCTCCTCGCCGCCGCCACCGGGCTGGCCGTCGGCTGGATTACCCCCGGCGTCAAGCTCGGTCCGCGCCAGCTGCTTCAGATTCTTACCAACACAGGCAGAGGCATGCTGGAGATCGCTGCCATCACCGGCCTGGCCGGCGTGGTGATCGGCGTTTTGCAGCTTACCGGTCTCGGCTTTACGCTGACCCTGACGCTGCTCAAAGTCGGCGAGAGCAGCGCTATCCTGCTGCTAATCTTGACCGCCGTCGTCAGCATCATCCTCGGCATGGGTATGCCGACCACGGCGGTTTACGTATTGCTCGCGGTGCTGGTGGCGCCCGGGCTCGCCAAGCTCGGCATCGTGCCCATCGCGGCCCATCTCTTTATCTTTTACTTCGGCATGCTGAGCATGATCACGCCGCCGGTCTGCATGGCAAGCTACGCTGCGGCATCCATCGGCAAGACCGATCCGGTGCGCACCGGTTGGGAGGCGATGCGGCTTTGCAGCATCGCTTACGTCGTCCCGTTTTTGTTTGTTTTCTCGCCGTCGCTCTTGCTGATCGGTCACTGGTATGAAGTCGTGCTTTCGATCATCACCGCGATCATCGGTTCGATTCTTCTGGGCGTCGGGTTGATCGGATACCTCTTCCGTCGGGTGGGCATAATCAAGCGGGCACTCTTCATGCTTGCGGCCGCCGGGTTATTGATTCCAGTCGTCCATAGCGGCAAGTATGCAGTGTTGACTTGGGCGACGAATGGGATCGGACTCCTGCTTGCCGTGATTCTCGTGGGCGCCGAATGGCAGGCGCGCACGGCCCGCACCGCCGCGTCCGCAGCCGCGGTGGGCAGCGACGGTTAAACGCGCCGAACGGGCTCCTGGCGTTTAACTACTTCATCTTCGCGCAGATCTCGGCGAATTGCTCCAGATCGATCACCGCGTCTTTCGCCGTGACCGCGCCGAATTCCTTACCCAGGCTCGCAAGACCTTCAGCGGGACTGCGGAGAAAGCCGACCAGCATCTGCCCGCGCTTCGGATGTTCCTCGATTTTGACGATATAGCGGTAACCGCCGCGCTCCAACGCGAGCTGACGCAGGCTGCAGAGGAGAAAAAACGAGGAGCCCACCGAGGAGCCGATGTTAGTGATTTTGATTTCAACCACCGATGAACGATCCCGCCGTTCGATTTCTCTGACGACTATGTCCATCTTGGAGTTGCCGAGCCGCTTGGAATCGGATTCGAAGAGTTGGCCATGGGCGGCCGGCGTGACGATCGTGAGCGCGCCGATGAGCGCGATGAAGAGGCATTTGCCCGTCATACTACGTGCTGGGATACTCGGACGCAGGTTACGGCGTAGCCGCCGATCTGTATCGAATTTTCATGAATGCGCGCCGCGACCTCATTGTCGCAACCGACCCCGCATGCCCCGGCGCTCGGTGTGGGCGGAATCCAGCTAACTGACCAGGCTGCGATGAATTAAAACATGGCGGCGCCGCCAACCTCATTTTCGGAAGTTATTCAGAAAACCTTCCTTCTCAAGCTCCTTTAAGAAACGTGTGTTGACAAAGTCCTCCGGTTTCTTGGTCTTGACCACTGCCACCCGTTGCGCCACTTCGTCCATGGCGTTTTGCACGCCGTCCAGCTTTGCATAGCCGCTATAATCCGTCACCTGGACATAACTCTGGTAAGTGGCCTCGAGAAGCTCGGCATCGTCGACCTTCAGATACTTGGCAATTAATTTTTTGGTCTCGTCTTTGTACGTGCCTGCGTAGCGGACACCCTCGATGAAGCCTTTCAGGAAATTCTTGATTCCCTGCGGGTTTTCCCGAATGAAACGGTCGGTGGTTTCGATCACCTGTTGGGGGTAGGCAATCCCGAGATCCGCAAGGTTGATGAGAATGTTGTAGCCCTGCTTCTTGGCGGTCAGATCCAAAGGCGGCGACACCAGCGTGGCTTCGATGCTGCCGGCCGCCAGGGCTCGAAGACGGTCGGGCTGCGAGCCCATTTGGAGAATCATAACATCCTTGACTGGGTCGAGGCCGAATTTTCTAAGAGCCAACCGGATCGCCGTGTCCGTTCCGGAACCGAAACGGCTGATGGCTATTCTCTTCCCTTTGAGCTGATCCCACTTGGTTATGGCCTTGGCGGAGACCAAGCTATAGGGCAGCGTATTGACGAACGCGGCGACGATGACGGTATCTGCGCCTTGGGAGCGCGATGCGATGACGGCGGGACCCGAGGAGATGGACATCTTGACGTCGCCCGAGAGCATGGCTTGGGCCAGGATGGATCCCGCTTCGAAGAGCACGACTCGGGGATCGCTATTGTACTTTTGCCAAAGGCCCGCGTCCCTGGTGACGAATGCGTACATCATATTGATCGAGGGGCCGGAAACTCCGACGATCATAGGGTCCGCGGCGGGGGATGCAACCGGGCGGACGACTATGAGGGCAAACAGCGCGATGGTTCGAAGAAAAACGATAGTGGCTCCGGTCATTTTGTTCTCCAGTTAGTTTTCGCTTTTGAATTTATAGATTATAACACACCTTAAATATCTAGCATGAAAAATTCACCAACGCACGGCCTGCATCCTGCTATGCTTGCAAATGGCCCTTTGGCGTAGTTAAGTTGGTGTTACTTATTGATTAAATTCAGGAGTGATCCATGGCTGACATTCTAAAACCTCGCAGCGCGGTCATTACCGACGGGCCGGACCGGGCACCGACGCGGGCGATGTTCAAGGCGACAGGACTTACCGACGAGGATCTGGCGCGGCCCATTGTCGGGGTCGCCAACACCTGGATTGAGATCGGTCCGTGCAATTTTCATTTGCGCCGGTTGGCCGCCAAGGTCAAAGAGGGCATTCGCGCCGCCGGCGCGACGCCGATGGAGTTCAATACGGTGTCGATCTCCGACGGCATCAGCATGGGTGCGGAGGGAATGAAATGTTCGCTCATCAGCCGCGAGGTGATTGCGGACTCCATCGAGCTGGTGGCGCGCGGCAATCATTTCGACGCGCTGGTTTGTTTGTCCGGCTGCGACAAGACCAATCCGGGCGTCGTCATGGCGCTTGCCCGTCTCGATATTCCCGGCCTCGCGCTCTACGGCGGTTCCATCGCGCCCGGCCATCTCGGCGACCGCGATCTGACGATCCAAGACGTTTTCGAGGCGGTGGGCGCCTACAGTAGTGGCAAGATC
>Ga0209726_10007415_pt1 | contig 12286 bp, 15 predicted proteins | sample Subgrocontami54m_FD_187453 | JGI IMG/M metagenome (GOLD analysis project Ga0209726, IMG submission 187453) | Subsurface groundwater microbial communities from S. Glens Falls, New York, USA - GMW46 contaminated, 5.4 m (SPAdes) (version 3) | ecosystem: Environmental > Aquatic > Deep subsurface >... | reverse complement strand
CATCTCCTTTACTTGAAATTTCAATGCAGGGAGCAAGAGGAGTACTGTTTAATATTACAGGTGGACCAGATTTAACTATGTCAGAAGTAGATGAAGCTGCAAAGATTATCGCATCGGAAGCAGATCCGGACGCAAATATAATTTTTGGAGCAACAATTGATGACACAATGCATGATCAGATTAAAATAACAGTCATTGCAACAGGATTTGACCAAACAAGACAAGTTCTAAGGGAATTTGTAGCTCCAATTCAAAATGAAGAGGTTGTTCAAAATCAGGGACAAGCTAACGCAAATCCTAATCAAAATATTCCTCCTCAGCCACCAGTTGAAGAAGAAGAGGATGATTCATGGGATATCCCCGCATTCTTAAGGAATAAAAACTAAATTTCTAGCTTCAATTTTCTACAAACACCTTCGGGTGTTTTTTATTGACCAGAGTAGAAAATAGACAGACTAAGTAAAATTGCATCTTGAAAATTGAGTCAATTTGTGGTATAATATATATACTCCTAGAAAGAGTTGGTGAACTTCAAGTCTAAAGCCACAAGAGGCAATTTCTACTTAGCTACTGAGCTACTTTGGTCCACAAAGTATGCTGGAGTTTGACAAAAAAGATTTTCTTTCGTTTTTAGTCACAAAAGAATCATTAGATAAGGGGAGTATAAAAACGTGTCGTAATACCGCCAATAGGTTATTTGAGTGGCTTAACGGAGATGAGTTGACTAAACAATCTCTTGAGAGATATTTCCTCTTCTTGAAAGAAAAAGGATTAAAAAATAATACTCTCAATAACTATTTATTTGCATTTCGTCATTTGAGAAATTACTGCATGGATAGAAATCTTGATTCAAGCTTTTTTGATGGATTTAAATCATTTAAGAAAAATCAACCAGATATTATATGGTTTACCCTAGATGAACTTCAAAACTTACTTAAAGTAAAAATAAAATATGGAATATTTCGTGGTAAGGATTCTAATTTTCTAGATTTCAGATATAGCACTCTTGTTGAATTTATAGCGTTTACAGGTTGTCGGCCATCAGAGGCATTTAATTTGAAAATTAAAAATTTAGATGTTAGCGCAGGTAGTGTTCAGTTTGTAGATACGAAAACAGATAGAAATAGAACTAATTTCTATTCAAAATCATTAAAGGAAAAATTTGCTCAATTAATCAAAGATAGAAAGTCAGAGGATTTTGTTTTTACTAATGCTCTCGGTAATCAAATTAATGCGGAAGCATTTAGAACAGATTTTGTAAAAAGAATGAAAGAGGCAGGTATAACAAAGGATGGGACGCCTTATTCCTTGCGTCATTCTTATGTTACCCATCAACTAGCAGCCGGAGTGCCAATACAAGTAGTTGCTGATTTAGTTGGTCACGCAGATATTCAAACCACTTTTAAAAATTATTTTCACTTGGTGGATGATGTTCGTAGACGAGCTGCAATGTCGCACCCATTGCTCAGATTAAGCCTAGAGCCAACAGAGAGAATAAGGCAAATAAGAGAGTTGGTTGAAGGTTTACACATGGGAGAGGATAGTAGATTTATCTTTACGCAAACAGAAACAGAAAGAGGATATAGTTTTAATGTTGAAATCAAGAAAACTTAATAAGTCCAGTGTTATTTAACAATTTTTCTAACAAACTATTTTTGCCTGTTTTTTTGGATTCCTCCCAAAACTTATATAGTTCTCTAGTGCTTAATAATCCTACTTCCCAGCCTGTTTCTTTGCTTACGATTGAATCTTCGAAATCCTTTCCTCTTTGTTCGAGGGGTAAATTTGCGAATGCGTTAACGATTAGAATTGCTTTAGGTTTGACACCGTCTTCCACCACTGCTTTATTCTTCCTAGCAAATGCTTGTCTTAGGTCCTCTTCGGTAGCCCCCTTATCATGTCCTTTTATTTCGACAGGAATTTTATTCTTTCCTGATAATAACATCTTGTCTTCTTCAAATTTCTCTTCTCCTTCTAAAATAATATCCAAGTCCTTAAAAACTTTAACAACTGCATCTACCAATTGTGTTCCTTTTGATGAAAGAATGCTTTTTCTAATATCAAGTTCTTTCAAAGTCTCCATAATCTCAGAATTTCTTTCTCCTTTTTCAAGAATTACGGATTGATTGCTAGAGACCTCCTCTAGTAGTTTTGCTTCTCCCGGTGTTTTTAACTCTTTAATAAATGGGGGAAGGTTATCCTTGTTTTCTGGAGGATTAATTATATTTAAAAGATTTTCGATGTTGTCATTTATGCTTACATTCGTTTGAGGTGGGAAAAATAACATATTGTTTGAAAGAGTAGGATTAACATAGGTTTTTAGATTAATTACTCTCATTGAGAAGGAAACTAGGTTTCCGTGTTTTGTGACTGCAATGGGGGTGCAGTCCCAACCAATTTCCGCAGTGTCTGGATAGGTTGCGTCGTATGAGAAACAAAAATCCCATCTATTTACCTTTTTAAAATAATTGTCTTCGGGAATTTCTTTAAACATCTCACCGTCTTCATTTATGTATGTAATATTAAAGGGTAAAAAACTATAATTGTGATGACCTCCTGCATTTATTTGAGGAGCTGTAAGCACATAAAAAGTGGTTTCATTTAATATTGCTTTACCAATCTTACTTTTAATTACTTGGATTGGAATAATAGATAACACGCCTAAGGTAAGGGTAGGGAGAACGAACACAATATCATCATAATCGCCAAGGGTTGGGACCTTGCCTTTCAAATCAAGCCATTTAACAGACTCATATTTTTTAGATTTTGTTTCAGAACCAATTACGAGCACTCTTCTCATTTCAGAAATTATACACTAGAATATAAAGAAACAATATAGCGTCATATTTCGTCCAAATGCGACGTCGCAGAATAGTTTTTAGTCGGCGCGGGTTTGAAGCTAAAATGATGTCGTAAAAATTGCCCCGTGCCTGCAAGTATTATTATAGGTTATTATTTTTTCTCTTTTTGGCAACTTGGTCAATTACTACTTCACATAAAGAGTAGAGCTTATTTCGTAATAATTTTATCTCTTCATCTGTCTTATTCTCATCGAATTTACCTAATTTCTTTCTGCATTCTTCAATTGATAGCATAAAAACGTCACCCCCACTGTAGGCAGAGTGGCTATACTGGTTGACTTGATGTATTAGTACTTATCAGCGTACATGTCATTTTTTAGAAAACGGGTACCGTGTTTAAATTAAGTCGATAAAAATTTTTGGCAATTTTTGGAAAACTTGAGACAATACGAAACACAAAGGTCCACAAATACTCGTCTGGTCTCATTTCGTGTGGCTTGTAGGCCAATACAATGTCTCAAAATCGAGGTTAAATTGAGGCTACGGAATACTTGAAGTTATAGCCCAACAGCGTTAGCTCCGTACTCTGCTTGTTCTTGTGTAAATTTATCATACTTCAACTGGTCAATTAAACTACCACGGGAAAAGGCTGAATATTCCATATACGATTTTGCCTTTTTAGCCGCTTGCTCATCCCAGTTAGCACCAGAATTATCTGAACCATAAACCGAATCTTCATGTGAAAATTGTTCGTACTCCAATTGAGCAACCAGACCGTCATGAGAAAATGCTGTGTAACTTAAATAAGATTTTGCTTTTGCAAGAGCATTTCTTTGACTAACTGTCTCGCTTGATTTTGGCGCAATATTTTGAGTGTTTGATTGTGGAGCTGGCTTAGTTGTCGGGGTAGCCGTAGGCGTAGTAGTAGTTTTTGTTTCCGTGCTTGCTGTTGCTGTTGCTGTAGGAGTTACCACTTGATTAGCACTTTCTAACTCAGTGGTTGAAGTTTTCGGAGAAGTGGCACTTCCTAAAATTACTAAACCAAAGAAAATAGTTATTCCCCATTTAACAAACTTATTCCAGTTTGAATATTTCCACATTAAGAAGAGGCCAACAGGAAAAAAGAAGAATAATAAAACTGCTATCCAAAGAGTTTTTTGATACCACTTTGTTTTAGTTTCCATAATAAGTAAATTCTATTTAAGTATATACATCTGATGCCTATAAATGTCAATCTTGCCAACTAGTTACTTTCAGACTTTCTTTATCTTTTCCTTCCAAGTATACATAAGGTTTATAAGTTCCATAAACCCATTGTGAATGTATACCATAAGAGGTAGTTGTATCATTTATATCCCTTGGGATGCCCCAAGATTAAATAAGTTGCAAACTATTCATTCCAATCCAGATTTTTTTACTTGCTATATTTTCAGCCTCTTCCTTACCCCATGCTTTTAAAGAGAATTCAGCAACTATTTTGCAATTTTCCTGTAGAGGTATTGTTGTAACATAGTTTGGATGGTCTCCAATAGTTTTACCAGCTATTGAATCCGCAAACCATTGTAAATCATAATAGGGCTTACCATCGCTCCTATTGTCGCAAAACATTTTAGCAACTGTATCTTTATCTTGTTGAGTAATTGTTGGTTTGGCGGATGGAGTAGAACTCTTATTACTAGAATTATTCATTAAGCCCGCAAATATAACTGAAATAACAATAAGAATTAATACAAGCCAAGGTAATTTACTTTTTGGTTTTTTGTTGAGGTCTTTCTTAACACTTGCTCTATATTCCTCTTCTTCCTCAATCCGTTTCTTATCTGCTTCTGATAAAGCCATATAAAGTTAAATAAATCTGGCCTAATAGTAAATCAAATAAAAAGAAAATTCAATTACTTCATTTTAACCTGATTTATTCTCTTTTTGATTCCTAAAAGAAAAGAATATAATAATTTCTTTGGATAACTTGGTTTTTTCCAAAAACTTACCATCTGTAGATTATCTTTTGATGGTTCTGGAGCAAGCATTCCCTTTTCTTCTGTTTCCTTATTGAATTCATTTATTTTCTTCTGTATCCCAGGCCACGCTTCCTCAATTGCTTCTTGCATCTCTTCTCGTGTTTTTCCTCCGGTTGGAATCATTGCGATTAATTTTCTTGCCATATTAATTTATATTTAAACAAGCACTTTGCGGAACTTTAATAAAATAAGTTCTTAAATCAATTTTATTGCTATAAATTTTCCAAATCTTCTCATATTCACTATCAGCTTTATTACGCTTAGCTGTTTCTTTAATAACTGTATCTGCCAATGCATATTGGCGTAGTGGGTTATCTTTAACAGCAAACGACTCATCCAGAGCTTTTTGTGCCTCTACATCGGCATCTCTTGAGATAAATTGCTGTTTGGAAAGGTCTTGAATAAAGGAAGGAGCGAATAATTTATAATCCCACCTGCTGATAAACTTTCTTTGAGCAGCAAGCCATTCTTCTTGAGCCTTTATATATTTTTTAGATATATCTAAATATTTAATATTATTATTCATATAACCTTCCGTATCCCCTGATGTAATAGAAGGTTGTAATGAATTATCGTATAGACTCTTTTTCTCATCTATTAATGGCTGAACTATTAAGCATTGCCTATCTGCGATTTCAGACCCTTCATTTACAATTTGTTGATATTTCCACAAATAACCCATAAATAAGATTATGATTAAAACAATTATTACAAATATTATCTTTATAATTTTATACTTTTTCATAAACCCCAAGCAGAAGCTGGGTCTATTATAACCGTTCTTGTTGGACTAGGTAATTGAACCCGCTGCTCTGGCATTTTAGCTCTTTCAAGCTTTATGTGCTTATCTAAAAAAGTTGATTGAGTTAAAGCAAATAGAACTACAATCAATAAAAAAAGGGCTAGAACTATTATTCTCTGTGAATATTTAAATTTATTCATTTAACTCCAAATAAGGTCTTTCGGAAATTTATAGAACCTGCAGTAGCGAGTCCATATTTGTTTTCTGTTTTTTGTCCTGGGGCTAAGAAAAGATAAATCAATAAGAATAAGCCGATAAAGGGAATAATAATTAAAAGATTAAACCATCCAGAATATCCTAAATCATGAAGTCTTTTAGTACCAAGAGAGAACCCCATAAACAAGAAAAGTATAAGAAGTATAAAAGAAGCGTTTTCAAAGATTATAATTAAAATATAATAAATAATCCATTGAACAATAAATCTCAATAAATAATTTCTTCGATTCAATCTCCCTTTAAATAAATTTTCAATAATGTTCATATAAGAAATTTTAGGGTTTTATTTTTCATATCTTACAACTACTGTTAATTTTTAAAATATTCCATTTATTGCTCCAATAGTCCAATTTCCAATATAAATTGTCCAAACAACTATTATTATGAAAAAAATAGTAGTAAATAGAAAATACAAAAGCATTGAGAACATTGATATAAAAGGCAGGTTCTTCTTTGCCAAAAATAATGCAATATAGGCTAAGGCTATGTAGGGAATTGAAGGAATTAAAGCTAGAAAGGCAGCTACCGCTGGTCCTAGGAAGAAATAAATACTAATTGCGATAAATGCATTAATAAGACTATTAGTTTGAAAATGTCCCGTAAAAAGCATATATCCTCCAAACACAAACCACACGATTGGGGCAACTTTAGCAAAAGTAGTAAGGTTAGGGATAACTCTTCTCTCCATTAAGTTTTCCATATCCTAATATTACATAAAAATAATCGATTGTTCAAGCATTAAATCCTAAGTGTCACTTAGTTCAAAATCCAAAGCCAGACTACGATAATAGGCTTGTGAGCAGTAATCAACAAATAATGGGTAAAAAGATTCAGAGGATAAGGAAAGACCTCAGAATGACTCAGGAAGATGTTGCGGAAAGAGTTGGCATATCATCAACATACATGGGATTTATTGAACAAGGGAGATATATGCCTTCTTTGGAAGTGTTAGAAAAAATTGCTAAAGTTCTTAAAGTTAAATCTTCAGAATTGTTACCTTTTTAAACTATAAGTACTTTGCTAAGACTTAACTTAGACTTATATTTTGAGAGCAACGCCTTCATGAATTCTTCGTTTTATCCATAAGATTTAAATAATTATTATAAGATTCTTAATTTAACTAAGAAAAGCAATTGTTCTAATCTTAAATACCTAGTTTCTAAAAAATATTGACTTTTGGAACGTAGTTAATTAGAATTTTATCTAGTAGAATATACGGGAGCTGGGCTTCGATAAGAGGACTGAAGCGCTCCTACCAGTAAACATGAACTGTTTACATAAATAAAATAAGTAGTCCCACTTCCTTTGACTCCGAAGAGGAGTACAGAGATTGAGTAGAACAAAAAAAGAGGATGGTCTATCCTTAAGCATTCATGGATAGACAAGCTATATAGCTATCCCTTTAGGGCATAGGTAGCCACCGAAGAGGTTTTAGGATAATCGAATTTGCTTAATCCCACCGACAAAAAACGGAAGAATGGGATGAAATTGTAACTCTTTCGTAGGGGTCTGACATTCCTTTGCCTATCAACAAGAAAACAGAAACTAAGAAGAGAAAATCAAATAAAAGCAAAAAACAATCTTTGTATTTATTTGCCTACCTTGCGCTCAACTTGTAAGTAGTATCATTGACATCCTATGTTAGGAAGTTATATAAAGGTAACAGGAGGTGTAAATATGGAATATCCCACAATATCTAATCTCAAACCCTCAGATATAGCAAAATATTATTTAATTAGGTCAACAGTAGATGGTGAGTTAATCTCTCCATTAAAAATGCAGAAATTAATTTACTATGCCTACGTGTGGAATTTAGTAAATAACAAGAAGAAGCTATTTGACGAGAAAATTGAAGCATGGGCTAATGGGCCAGTTGTCCCTAGTTTATATCAGGAATTAAAAGATTTCGGGTCAGCTCCTATTTCAGAGCTATATCTAGGAGACGAGAATTCTGAAGGCTTAAAGCAGAAATTTCCGTCAGATATACTAAAAACACTTGATGAAGTTTACGAAGAATATATGAAAAAAACAGCTTTTGAGCTTGTTGTAATGACCCATGAAGAAAAACCTTGGCTGGATGCTAGAGAAGGGTTAGAGCCTACACAAAATAGTAATAATGAAATAAGCGATGAGTCGATAATCTCTTATTATCATGCCTCACCATAATAGAAATAATTCTCAATCGGTAACTGCTCAGCCTTCCTCTAGTTCTCAAAAAATTAGATTCAGTTTTGAATATTATGATGACAGAGAGTCTAATTGTTATTGTATTTCGAGTTGGAGTAAAGAGCAAATAAAAAAAACTTTGAATAGATTAAAAGATATAAGTTTAAAAAGTTATAACGATTTAATGCAGGGAGGTAGAGTTCTCCATTTTGGAGAAGTTGATTGGAGCAAAACTACGGAAAGAGGAGGTTTTCCATTTCCTGCAGTTAATAATCTTCAGCCATTTCATTTTGCATTATTGGGTGTAAATGGACAAATGGCAAGAGTTTATGGTGCTTATTCTCAGGGAACATTTTATATTGTCTGGTTTGACCTTAATCACGAGATATGGCCAACGCCCCTAAGACATACTTGATTTATAGATTAATGAGAGCTAAGCAGCTAATTGTTTTAATAGATTTTTTTCAAATACTCTAGCATTATAATAAAGCCCTTTGTCCAAATGTATCTGTTTTTCATTTTGATTTCTTCCTGGTTTCACAACTGGTCCATAGGGTCCTATATATCCAAATCCATTAGAGAAGATTCTACTGTCTTTTCCTTCAGGATGCTCCATTAGATGATTTCTTACGCTTATTATCTCCTTAGCTTGTATTTTTAACCCAACGTCTCTTAATATATCGTAAATTCTAAAAGCGAGATAATAGAAAGAATAGGTATATATTTCTATTCTTTGGGTATATATTGTTACGAAATATTTTTCTGGTAATGTCTTACTCGTAAAAAGAATATACAAATTTTTTTGGTCAAATTCTCTTTGTTTTTTTTCGTCATGTTTAAGTTGCTTTATTATTAAATCAAGTAGTTTTAACTTCGCTATGGCCTCATTTAGAAGGTCTAGTTCTTCAATTTTGTATTTCCCTCCTGAAGTGTCTCTGTATGTTTCCAAAAGATGTGCGCTTTTAGTAAAGTTAGTATTTATAAAAATCATTATTGACCTTTTATCTAAAAAAGTCTATATTCTTCTTAGGTGTTTTTTCTAGAAAATGAAGCTAGAGATTACTGATGCTTGGGACATCCCCGCTTTTTTAAGAAATAAGAATTAAATATGACCGTTGACCTTTCTTCTTAAAAAGACTATATTTTGCTTGGGCTTAACAATAATTAAATTATGGGATCTGAAAGTTTACCAATAAGAAGAGTAGATCCGTCAATTGCTGTCGAAGGACAAGCGTCTTTTGCAGAATTTCTAGGTAGGTCTGATTCATGGAGGGATAGAGTAGCGCAGCCAGGGCGCGCAGAGCATTTACTGGCAGTTAGAACCAGGGTGCATCAGCATATGGCAGAAATAGGCATTCCTCCGGCCGATGAAAGAAGACCTTTGTATCAACAGTTTGCAACAGGCTTAGGTAGACTTTTTCTTAAAGGAAGATAGTAGAAAGGTCATAGGACTATGGTGATAATTTATAATCTTTTACAACCAGATAAAATTAAATTATCCCCGCTTTCTTAAGGCAGAAAAATTAACCCATAGCTAGCTACATATTGCTCTTAATCTTACATTTGACTTTTAGATTGAATAAATAGTATAAAAAATTAACATTTTGGATAATTTTTTTATAGAGTTAATTCTATTCATTTTTTTTATAATAACCGGTTTGTATATCCCCGGGAAATTCTTGCTTTATAAATTTCAACTAAAAACTGATCCAATAGTAAGCATATTTTTATCTTTTGGCATAGGTTTGCTCATGTTCACTTTAATAAACTACATATTGTCATGGTTAAAATTAGAGTTATTTGTATCAATTCTTATACTAGTTGTAGACATTTTTGCTATTAGAAAATACAATCTTGTTCCCAAAATTGAAAAGAAGTTTATAAAACCGTTAATTTTAGTAATTTTTCTATCTATATTATTTAGCATAACTATGCTAATAACGGGTAAATTTGGTGAATCAATTGTATATAGAGGTGACGATCTCTGGCATTTAGCGCTTATTAATGAGTTGAAGGTTAATTTTCCACCTGATAATCCTGGATTTTCTGAAATACCACTAAGGGGTTATCATTTTTTCTACAATTTTTTTGCTGCAAAGACAAGTAATTTATTTTTTATTTCACCAATACGCTTGCACTTCACTTTTTTGCCAGTTTTTATAGCATTTTTATGGGGAATAGGAGTTTTTGCATTACTGGTTTTATGGAGTAAAAAGATCAGCGTTGCTCTCTGGGGCGTATTCCTAACTATGTTTGGTGGGAGTTTTGCCTACATTCTCCATTTGCAAGGTCATACTGAAATTAGTTTAAATAGTGGATTTGGAATGAATCAACCTTATGGATCTCTCTATAATCCTCCTTTTTCTTTTTCAATAGTGCTTATAATCTTAGCTCTTATTTGTTTATACAACTATATGTTAATTAAACAAAAAAACTGGTTAATACCGCTCACATTATGTATTGGGTTGATTTCAATGTTTAAAGCTTATGCGGGCATGATATTAATTGGTGCTTTTATAGTCTTTACCTTTTTAGAATTATATAGAAAAAAATATATTATTATATTATCTTTTGCGGGAATATTTATTTTGTTTTTTGGAACATTTTGGCTTTTTGCTGGAGGAACTGGATTCTTAATTTATTATCCTTTATGGCCTCCCCATAGAATTCTACAATCTTATACTTGGTATGGATATGATGAAAAAATTTATACTTACACTCGTATGAATGTAATAAAAGGACTTTTACAGACAGAGTTAGATGGATTAAATGCTTTTATATTTGGAAATCTTGGGACAAGATTGGTTGGAGTTCTATTGTTGATATTTACGTTTGTTAAAAAAAGAATCTATCCTTCTGAATTTGCACTTATTGTATTAGTAATGGGTGCAATTTCAATGCTGATTCCTATGTTTTTTATTCAATCCGGTAAGGTTTTTGAAATGATACAAATGACTCATTATTTTCTTTTTTTTAGTGCACTTTGCGCATCATTTGGATTTTATTATCTTTTTTCATTATCCTTTCCTAAGATTTTAAAATTAGTTATTTTTTTTGCAATAATACTTCTAACTATTCCTTCGGCTTTGTCAGATATACCGGAGTATTATAAAACATTCAAAACACTTCAGCCTCTTTCTTCTTCTTATTTTCAAACCATGAATTTCTTATCAAAACAAAATGATTACAATTCAACTGTATTAGAGATTCCTCCAGAATGGTTTAGAGCAAGTAATAAAGGTATAAATTCGTGGTACAATTCTTCGAATCCTGCAATTGTTGCATTTTCAAATAAAAGAAGTTTTCTAAGTAACCAGTACATAGACTTTCCAGGAGTGGATAAGGAAAAAAGATTAGATTTTATAAAAAATATGATAATCTTTACTTCTACACCTGCTACTAGTTCTGCGTATTTGGGTAGAAAAGAAAAAATTATAACGCAACTGCGTGATAATAATATTCATTTTATTTTTAGTTCATATGAAGTTTTATCATTTGTAGATATCCCCGAGATTAAAAAAGTTTATAAAAATTCCCCTTATGTAATATATAAAATTTATTAAAGGTCAAGTTGCAGACAGTAATGAAATATCTATATATTCACGTCAGCCTATTAACGTAGAAGCTGGAAGCGTTCTGTTTGGATTAGCTACAAGAGTTAGAGCAATTCCTATTAGGGATATTGTAAGCATAGAACAGGAAGCAAAACCTTTACGAAGTCTTGGCCAGGTACATCCTCTAAAACCATTTTAACTACTTAAGTCATTGACACAATAAAATTGCGCTGATACTATCTTGTCGGATTTATCCCATTACATTTAAAATGGCTTCAGGCATAGAGACTTTAAATCGCGCAGGAGAATCAGAGATTGCAGTCCCAGAGACCCAAGTCTTTAGTGCAATAGTACTTAATTACCGTAATGTTTGGGATGGAATGATGCTTACTGTTTTTGACCCGGAAAAGGGATCTATGATAGAAGATGCTAACGGGCAACCTTTAAGAGTTGTTATGCTTCTAGGTGGAACAGATACCGTAAGACCTGGTTTATATAAATTAAACGTTGGATTATATAGCCAAGATGATAATGGAGATGTGCCAACTGCAGGACAAGTGGAGTTAGATGGTGACTCTTTATATTTTCCCACTGAAATATTTTTACCAGGATCTGCCCCTTCTAGTAGAAGATACGCCGTTTTTAATGATGGAGGACCTTTTCGATTTAACGATGGGAATGGTGCGTGTGTATGGGGACATACCAACGATAAGGGAATATTTGAGCCTA
>Ga0209726_10007412_pt1 | contig 12286 bp, 7 predicted proteins | sample Subgrocontami54m_FD_187453 | JGI IMG/M metagenome (GOLD analysis project Ga0209726, IMG submission 187453) | Subsurface groundwater microbial communities from S. Glens Falls, New York, USA - GMW46 contaminated, 5.4 m (SPAdes) (version 3) | ecosystem: Environmental > Aquatic > Deep subsurface >... | reverse complement strand
AAAGGACCCGCCCTACGACCAGTCAGTACGTAGGCCGGGTCCTTTTGGACCCGGCGAGACAGAGAATCCGCCGCACGGCGAACCACCTGCCACGCGGAGGCAGGACAAGCCGGTGCTCTACGCGCGGAACGGCCCTGCGGTGCTCGCGGTCAGACGGGACGTCCTCATGGGCGGGTCGCTGTATGGCGACGACTGCCGCCCTCTTCTCATGGACCACGCCGAGTCGATCGACGTCGACTCGGCGTGGGACCTCGTCCTGGCCGAAGCGGTGCTCGCGCGCCGCGCGGCAGGCCGCGCGTGAAGGCCCTCTTCACCGCGCTTCATTTCGGCTACTTCCGCAACTTCGAATCGGTCATCCGCGCCTTGAGCGCCCGGGGGCACAGCGTGCATCTGACCGCCGACGAGCCCGAGACCATGGGAGGGCGCGAGCTTGTCGAGCGCATGGCGGCGGAGTGCCCTGGCGTGAGCTATGGCTTCGCGCCGCGCCGAGACGACTGGCCGTGGATGCCGTTCGCCCACGCCGGACGCCGCGCGCTGGAATTCATCCGGTTCCTGCACCCGCGCTACGAGCGGATCGTGAAGTACCGGGCACGGACGCGGGAACGCGCGCCTATTGGTCTCGTCCGATTGTTCGGCGGCCGGCGGCCGGCGGAGTCTGTGCAACGCTGGTGTGCGTCGGCACTCGCGGCGATCGAGCGAGGCATCCCTACATCGCCCGCGCTGGACGAATTCATCGCGGAGCAGGCCCCCGATCTCGTGCTGCTGGCCTCGGTGACCAATCCCGGCGCGCTCCAGCTCGATCTTCAGAAGAGTGCGATGGCGGCCGGACGGCACCATGCGTTGACGATCTTCAGCTGGGACCACCTGTCCGGAAAAGCCTGGCTCAAGCTGCAGCCAGAGCGTGTGCTGGTCTGGAACAGCGTTCAGCAGCAGGAGGCGGTCGATCTCCATGGCCTCCCGCTCGAGCGGATCGTCGTGACGGGCGCCCAGTGTTACGACCAGTGGTTCGAACGTTCGCCAAGCCGGAGCCGCGAGGAATTCTGCGCGGATCTTGGACTGCGCGCGGACGTTCCGCTCCTCCTGTACGTCTGCTCCGTGTTGTCGCGGCCGGCGCCGCCTGAGGCGCCGTTCGTCCTCGAATGGATCGAGGCCCTGCGCCGCAGCGCGGACGAGCGCGTTCGGAGTGCCGCCGTGTTGATTCGCCCGCATCCGGAGCGACTGCGTGAATGGGACGGCATCGACCTGACGCGATGGCCTGACGCGGCGCTTCGAGGGCGCAATCCGGTCGATGCTGCGGCCAAGGCCGACTACTTCGATGCCCTATATCACTCCTCGGCGGTGGTGGGACTGGTGACCAGCGCGTTTGTTGAAGCAGCGGTCGTTGGGCGGCCAACGCTCACGATTCAGACGCCGGAATTTGCGGTCCATCAAGAGGGCACTACGCACTTCGGGTACCTCGTCAATCCGGAGTACGGCGTGGCGCTGACCGCCCCGGATGTACGTGCTCATGTCGCGCAGCTTTCACAGGTCCTGTCCGACCCTGAGCATGCCGCTGACCGATCGCGGCGGTTTGTGAACTTCTTCGTGCGTCCCGGAGGAGCCGATCGGCGCGCCACGGATGTGTTCGTGCAGGCCGTCGAGGAGATCGCCGCACTGCCTCCGCCCGTCCCTGTCCGTTTCGGCGGCGGGGTTGCAGGGCGCGTGGCTGAGCATCTTCGCCGTCTCGCGGGGCGGCCGCGGACGCGGCGCTGGTTTCTCAGCGAGAAGGAGCTCGCCGACGAGCGTCAACGCCTCGCGCGCTCGGTGGAAGAGCAGCGTCTCAAGGCGGACGCCGTGGAAGACCGGCGGGCACGGCACGACGCCAGGCGCGCGCACGAGGAGGAACAGGCGCGGCGCGATACCGCAAGAAAGGCCGAGCTCCACGCTGCACGAGAGGCGCAGACGCTCGCGAAACGGAAGGCGGCCGATGAGCGCAAGCGCATGAACCAGGTGTAGCCCCGGCCACTGGAAGGAACCACGCCCAGGTGGTCATCTGGCGTCAGGGTAAACTGATTGGTCTCACCTACTCGCACATGTCACAGAGTTCATTGAGTCGCCTCTTATCCGCGGCGTCGCTGCTGCGCCCCCGCACGATCGTGCGCGCGCTGAAGCAACTCGATCGGCTGCAGGCATCCATGCAGACCCTTCACCGGGACCTCCCTCGGCTCGCCGACGACACGTCGAGGGTCGCGCAGAGAATCGCGCGTCTCGAGGGTCGTGCGGAACGAAGAGACACGGCGCTGAAGGAGCTTCGCCGTGAGGCCGGCGCTGCGGCAAAACGGGACGCTGATGTCATGCGTCAAGGCGAGCAAATCGAGGCGCTTGCGGAGCGTCTCGCGACTCTCTCGACGGAACTCGCGGCGCTGAACGGCGTCGTATCACGTCTCTCAGAGCAGGTCGACTCACACACCCGACAGGCCGAGCAGCACGCGCAAGTCCAGCGGCTCGACAAGCAGCACGAGTCGTTCGTTCGAAAATGGGAACGACTAGACACTGCGGCAGTTGCGGACCACGTGCGGGCATCGATCGAGAGGGCGGTGGTCCGCGACCATCCGTTTCCGCACGCCGTCATCGAGGGCCTGTTACCCGATCATGTCTACGCACATGTCATCGAGGCGCTCCCGCCTCGGGTGTTCTTCGAAGACAAGACGGTCAACAAGCAGCAATTGAAGGTGCCCCTCGCCCTGGCTCCTCGCTACTCTCAGCTCGTCTGGAAGTTCGTTGTTGGCCTGGTGGATGACGTGGTCGGTCCAGAGCTGCAGCGCAAATTTCGACCTCAGATCGAGGCCTACCTCGCGTCAATCTGCCAGGCCGCGACGGAGGACGCCGCCATGGCGATGACCGTGTCGGATGGCCGAATCATGCTCCGTCGTCCCGGCTATGTTATTCATCCGCATCGGGACCCGAAGTGGGGGTTTCTGAGCACGCTGATGTATCTGGCGCGGCCCGGCGATGAGGAAAGCTACGGCACTCAGCTCTATCACGTGCGGGAAGACTCAGAAGCGCCGTCGGAAGCCCCCCTGTACGTGGATGCGTCACGCTGCGAGCTGGTCTCGACTGTACCGTTCCGACGCAACACCGCACTGGTGTTCCTGAATTCCCACGGTGCGCATGGCGCATCGATACCAGCCGATGCGCCGCCGCAAACGGAACGCTACTTGTACCAGTTCCGTATCGGACCCGATGCCGCGAGCATCCGCAAGATCGTGGCACTGATGCCTGAGGCCACACGACTCCTGTGGGTCGGAGACAAGGTGTCGAGACTGATCGAAGCGGACCACGGCTACTGACCTCCCATACGCGTGCGCCTGCTCCTACTGACCAGTACGTTCCAGCGACATCAGTACCTCATCAATCGCGCCGCCGAGCGCTTCGACGTGGTCGGCGTATGGCAGGAGCGAAAGTCTTTCGATCCCCTGCGGTATGCGGCCAACGCGGAAGACGAGCAGACGATCGCGCGCCATTTCACCGCCCGCGACGCGAGCGAGGCCGACTGGTTTGCCGGAGACAGGGAGGTGCGATTGCGAGCGGGGGTCGAGCACCGGACCGTCCCCCCGGCCGCGTGCAACGCCCGCGAGGAAATCGCCCGCATGGTGACCGCGCGGCCCGACGTGGTGCTGGTCTTCGGCACGGGCATCCTGAGGGCAGATTTGATCGACGCGTTTGCCGGACGCATCCTGAACCTGCACCTCGGGCTGTCGCCGTACTATCGCGGTGCGGGCACCAACTTCTGGCCGCTGGTCAACCGCGAGCCGGAATTCGTCGGCGCGACCATTCACTATCTGGACGCCGGCATCGATACCGGGCCGATCATCGCGCACGCCCGGCCCGAGTTGCGCGTGGACGACAGGCCGCACGACATCGGGAACCGGACCATTGTCACGGGCGTCGATGTCCTGCTGCGGGCGGCCGCGCAGTTGTCGTCGGGCCTCGCGGCTGTTCCGCAAACGGACGCGGGGCGCGTGTATCAGAGAAAGGACTTTTCCGCCGATGCCGTCCGGCGGCTGCACCAGAACTTTGCGTCCGGCATGATTCCCGAGTACCTCGCCGATCGGGGTGCCAGAGATGCCCGTTTTTCCCTCCAAACCCTCCCGGCCGACGTCTGAAACCCACCTCATCGGCCGTTGACCCTCTGTCTACAAATCATTTAGAATCCTTCAGTTAGCCGCACGCGCTTGATCAATCCGAACCCGGTTTGCTGTAGCCGTCAGACCCCCTTGGCCTGTACGAGTCCGGGTCCCTCCGCCCCGCTGTTCAACGGCTTCCGTTTTCGGGGCGAGGTGTAAGCGCCGAAGCGGCAAGAACTTCCAGCGCGTCCGCCTAGGCGCGGCTGGAGAGGTGCGCGTCTGTCCTGTAGGTGACAGGCCGGAGGTCTATCCAATGCTGAATGCTGAATTTCGAATGCTGAATGACAGGCTGAATGACGGGGTTCAGCACGTTGTCAGCCTTCAGTGGGCTCCCTACATCCGACATTCCGACATTCAGCATTCAGCATTCTTCATTCAGCATTGAAGATCCTGTTTTCAGTTAGTCACTTCGGGTTCCTCCGCAACTTCGAGCCGGCGCTGCATCGGCTCGCCGAGCGGGGCCACGAGATCCGGCTGCTTGCGGACCGCAAGGACAGCCTCGGCGGCAGCAAGACGATCGAGAACCTGCTGGCTGCGCATCCGCACTCGATCACCTTCGACTATGCGCCGAGCCGCAAGGACGACTACTGGCATCACCTCGCGGTGCAGATGCGGCTCTGTCGCGACTACTGGCGCTACCTCGAGCCGCGATACGCGCGTGCGACGAGCCTCCGCACGCGGGCAGCCGGCCAGGCGCCGCGCCTCGCCTCGGTGTTCGCGCGCCTCCCGATGCTTGGGAGCGCTGCCGGACGCCGTGTGCTCCATGCGATCGTGCGGCGGTGCGATCGGGCGCTGCCGCCCAGCCCCGTTGTCGTCAAGCTGCTGCAGCAGGAGCGCCCGGACGTGCTGATGGTCACCCCCCTGCTGTACTTCGGCTCCTCGCAGGTGGACTACGTGAAGGCGGCGCGGCAGCTCGGGATTCCGACCGTGCTGGGCGTCGGCAGCTGGGACCACCTCACGACGAAGGGCCTGATCCACGCGGTGCCGGATCGCGTGGTCGTGTGGAATGAGGCGCAGCGGCGTGAAGCGTGGGAGATCCACGGCATTCCTCCGGAGCGGGTGGAGGTGACCGGCGCGCAGGCCTACGACCACTGGTTCAGCACGCAGCCGGGCACCTCGCGCGACGAGTTCTGCGCGCTGCACCGGTTCCACCCGGCGAAACCGATCCTGCTGTATCTGTGCTCGTCGCCGTTCATTACCCCGCATGAGGTGCCGTTCGTGAGGCGCTGGATCGAGGCGGTCCGCGGCGCGGCCGATCCGGAGTTGCGCGAGGTCAACATCCTCGTGCGGCCACATCCACAGAACGCGGAGCAGTGGCGCGAGGTCGACCTCAACGTGTACGGCCGCGCGTCGATCTGGCCGCGCGCCGGCGCCAATCCCGTGGATCGCGAGGCGCGCCGCGACTACTTCGATTCGATGTTCCACAGCGTGGCGGTCGTGGGCGTTAACACCAGCTCCCAGATCGAGTCGGGCATCGTCGGGCGGCCAGTGTGCACGGTGCATGCGCCGGAGTTCGAGGGACAGCAGGAAGGCACCCTGCATTTTCAGCACCTGAAGAGCGTCAACGGCGGGCTGCTGCACGTTGCCGACGATTTCGAGGAGCACGTCGAGCAGCTGCAGCGGATCCTCGCGGATCCCGTGCGGCACGCGGCACGCAGTCGCGCGTTCATCGAAGGGTTCGTGCGCCCGCACGGCATGGCGCGATCGGCGGGTGATCTCTTTGCTGACGCCATCGAATCGGCCGCGAAAACCCCGGCGTCACCGGCACCGGAGTCCGGCGCGCTCGATGGCGTGATTCGGCGCCTGCTGGCGCCGCTCGCGCGGACCGCCCAGGCGGCCGCCCGCCGCCGCAAGACCGACAAGAAGAGGACCGCTCCCGCCGCCGCATGACTGCCGCTCCCAGCCAAGCAGCCTTAAAAGGCTGCTCCACCGTGAACCTGAGCAGGCCTGAACAGCTGCTCCACTGTGGTGCCCAGGAGCAGCCGCGACCGGTGCACCTTGGGGTGCTTCGGTGGCGCAGCGCTTTAGCGCTGCCGACGTGATGCAGACAACCGAAACCAGCAGTCCGATCGATCAGCGCGCGTTCGCCGCCTACGAGCGGGTGCGCGAGGCGCTCGTGCGCATGAAAGGCTCGCCGGCCGCCGGGCCGCGCGACTCATCGGAACCGAGCGCGTATTGGGCGCAAGAGCTCTCGAACATCGATTTCATGCTCGATGCTTCGCCGATCATCATCCGCAAGCTGCGGCATCACGCGTTCTGGATTACCGGCCTGCGCGCCTACGACTATCGCGTGCAGGACGATGCAAGACAGGAGCTGTTCGAGGAGCGGCTGCGGGCGCTGGCGGCGATCGGGGGATCTGATCTGCTCGTGCCGGAGCCGGAGACGCTCGGCGGCTTCGGGTACCGCATCGACGGCGGGCTGCACAATCTCGACACGCTCAAGTTCTTCGAGGTGCTCGTCGGCATGCGGAAGGCGGGCATCCTCGATCCGCTCCGTGAAGCCGCAGGAGCCGGGCCGGCTCAAGCCGGCCCCCACGTACCGCACGGTCCCCACGTACGCGTTGACGTGGGGGCCGGCAGGAGCCGGCCCGGGAGCGAATGGCCCGTCATTTGTGAAATCGGCGGCGGCTGGGGAGGGCTTGCCTACCAGCTGAAGACACTGATGCCGGGCGCTACCTACGTCATCGTCGACCTGCCAGAGCTGTTTCTCTTCTCTGCGGTATATCTCCAGGCGCTCTTCCCAGAGGCGCGCCTGGTGCTCTGGGACGGGACGCGCGACGCCACGGAATGGCGCGCCGCCGACTTCGTATTCGTGCCGAACACGCGCGCAGAGGTCGTGGCCGCGATGTCGCCGAGCGTCACGATCAACGTCGCCTCGTTTCAGGAGATGACGACGGCCCAGGTCGACCGCTACGGCCGGCTGGCGGCGGCGGCGGGATGTCCGTCGATCTACAGCCTCAACCGCGAGCGCTCCCGCTACAACAACGAGCTGACCACCGTGACCGAGGCACTGAGCCCGTACTACGAACTTCAGCCGATCACGCTTCTCGACACCGACTACACGAAGGCGATGAAGAAGCCGAGCCGGAAGACAGACGATCGGACGAGCCTGTCTCAAAGCGAGGACCTTTCTTATCGACACCTCGCAGGCTCGCTGAGGCACGGCTGAAATGCAGAGTGCAGATTGCAGACTGCAGATTCATCATTGAAGATTCTTTTCTTCGCGCGGCACTTTACGTACCTCCGCAACTTCGAGGCCGCGCTTCGTCTGCTGGTCGAGCGCGGGCACCAGGTGCACATCGCGGTCGAACGCGAGGAGGCGCTCGGCGGGCGCGAGATGGTGGACCGGCTCATGCAGGAGTATCCGGCCATCACGTCCGGGTTCTCGCCGCGCCGGAAGGACGGCTGGTACAAGCTGGCGACGCGGCTGCGTCTCGGCCTCGACTACCTGCGCTACCTGGAACCCGCCTACGCCGGGACCCCCCGCCTCGAAGCGCGCGCACGCGAACGCGCGCCGAAGTTCGTGGTGTCGCTGGCGTGGGGCGCGGCGAAGGGCGACACGGCGCGCCGGCGGCTGGCCCGGTGGCTCTGGGGCATGGAGCAGGCGGTGCCGCTCAGCCGGGAGATCGCCGCCTACATCCGGGAGCAGGAACCCGACGCCGTGCTGATCACGCCGCTTGTCGGCGTGGTCGCCTCGCCGGAGCTCGACTACCTCTACACGTCCAAAGCGCTCGGCATTCCCACGGCCCTGTGCGTCTGGAGCTGGGATCATCTCTCGAGCAAGGCACTGATTCGCACGCTGCCGGATCGCGTGTTCGTGTGGAACCCGACGCAGCGGCAGGAGGCGATGACCCTGCACGGGGTGCCCGCCGAACGCGTGGTGGTGACCGGTGCGCAGTGTTTCGATCAGTGGTTCGATCGCGCGCCCTCGCGGTCGCGCGGCGATTTCTGCCGGGACGTGGGCCTGCGTGACGACCGGCCGTTCGTGTTGTGGGTCTGCTCGTCGCTGTTCAAGGGAAGCCCGCCCGAGGCGGAGTTCGTGGTGCGCTGGATCCGCGCGCTGCGGGACAGCGGCCATCCGGAGCTGGCGACCGCCAACATCCTGGTGCGGCCGCATCCTCAACGGATGTCGGAATGGCAGCAGGTCGATCTCAGCGGGCTCGAGGGCGTCTCCTTCTGGGGCGGCAACCCGGTTGACGCGCAGGCGCGCGCCGACTATTTCGACTCGCTGCACTTCAGCACCGCGGTCGCGGGACTGAACACCAGTGCGTTCCTGGAAGGGGCCATCGCGGGCCGGCCGATTTACACGGTGCTGCTCCCGGAGTACGCGGATAACCAGGAAGGCACCATCCACTTTCACTACCTGATGAACGTGGGCGGCGGGCTTCTGCGCACGGCACGCTCGCTCGACGCTCATGCCGCGCAGCTGGCCGCCGCGCTGCGTGGCGAGGTGCCCGATCCCGAGCGGAACCCCCGCTTCGTCGAGGCGTTCATCCGCCCGCAGGGCCTCGACCAGGCGGCGACGCCGCTGTTCGTGACGGCGGTTGAAGCACTGACAACAGAGGCCGGGTTGGGTGCCGCGGAGTCTGAACACACCAGGCCCGGCTTCTTTTCCCGAGCGAGCCTGCGCCTCCTTCGGCGCGCATTCGAGACCGAGCTCGGAAGACAGTGGATCGAGGATCCGCGCGACCTGCGGAGCCGTAAGCGGGCGAAGGACGAGGCGCGGAAGCAGGCGGCAAAGCTGGAGCGGGCGCGCGCCGAACGATGAAGATCCTGTTCCTCGTCCGGCACTACATGTACGTCCGGTACTTCGAGTCGGCGGTCGCCGAGCTTGCGCGGCGTGGACACCACATTCATATTTCGGCCGACAAGTGGGAGCTCACGGGCGGGCAGGGGCTGGTCGAGCGGCTGGCAGAGCAGCACCCCACCATCACGATCGGCTGGACGCCGGGACGCGAGCAGGGCGCCTGGCTCGAGCTCGCGAAGACGCTGCGCCTCGGCCTTGATTACCTTCGCTTCCTCGATCCGAGATACGCAGATACGCCTCACCTGCGCAATCGCGCCGCCGGACGCGCGCCGCGCGCGCTGCGCGGCGTGCTGCGTCTCCCCGTGTTTCGCGGCGAGCGCGGCCGAGGCGTGGTGGCCCGGACGCTTGGATGGCTGGAGCGCGGGATTCCGCGCAGCCGGACGCTCGACGCGTTCATCCACGAGCAGCACGCCGACGTCGTGATGATCACGCCGCTCGTGGAACTGGGCACGCCGCAGCTCGATCACCTGTTGAGCGCGCAGGCGGCCGGCACACGGACGGTGCTCACGGTCGGCAGCTGGGACCACCTCTCGAGCAAGTCGGTGCTTCGGGCGACGCCCGACCTGGTCACCGTCTGGAACCCCACGCAGCAGCGCGAGGCGGTGGAGCTGCAGGGATTTCCGCCGGAGCGCGTCGTGGTCACCGGCGCGCAGTGCTTCGATCAGTGGTTCGAGCGGGCACCGTCGCGCAGCCGCGAATCGTTCCTCGGCCGTGTTGGTCTCCCGGCTGGCAAACCGTTCCTCCTCTATGTGTGCTCGTCCCTGTTCCGCGAGACCGCGAACGAGCCCCGCTTCGTCGAGAAGTGGATTCAGCAAGTGCGCAGCTGCGCAGACCCCCTCCTCCGGGATATGCCGATTCTCGTCCGGCCGCATCCCCAGCGGATGGACGAGTGGCAGGGGATCGATCTCGGCGGCTACAAGGACGTGGCGTTCTACGGCGCGCATCCCATCGATACGGAGTCGCGGAACGACTACTTCGATTCGCTGCATTACAGCCACGCGGTGGTCGGGATCAACACGAGCGCCTTCATCGAGGCGGCCATCGCGCGGCGCCCGATCTACACGCTGCTCTTGCCGGAGCTGTCGCAGTCGAACCAGGAAGGCACGCTGCACTTCCGATACCTGCTCGATCGCGACAACGGGTTGTTGTACGCGGCCCGCACCTTTGAAGAGCACCTTCGGCAGCTTGCCGCAGCGGCGGCGGCCCCGCACGCTGACGATCCGCGCAGTCTCCGATTCGTTGAGCACTTCGTCCGGCCGTTCGGCGTCGACGTGGCCGGCACCGCGCGGTTCGCCGATGCGATCGAGGTGGTCGGCGGGTCTAAAAAGCAAGACCCGCCCTACGTACGGAAGGCCGCGGGAGTGGCGTTACGTCCGTGGTGGGCGCTCGTCGCGCTGCGGTTGCTTGCGATCGACGTCGCGCGGAAGCTTCGCGGTAAGTGGCTGAAGGACGCGAGGCACGCCGTCCGCGGCCTGCTCTCGCGAACGAAGCGATGGGCACTCGTACAGCTGGGCGTGGTGGAACCGCTGCCCGGCCCCGGCGGCCGCCTGATGCCGAAGATCGGACGCGCCGGCGATCCCGCCAAGGGCGCGCTGGTCGCCCGCCTTCCGGAGGCCGTGGCCGCCCGCGAAGAAATCACGCTGCTCGGCCGCCAAACGACGCCGGTCATCGTGGGCCCGTGGCTGACCGAAACCGGATTCGAGCTGCTGTACTGGATTCCGTTCCTCGCGTGGGCGCGCGCGTATGGCAACCTCGATCCCTCACGGCTGTTTGTCGTCTCGCGCGGTGGCGTCGCCTCCTGGTATCGCCATCTCGGCGGCCACTACGACGACATCTTCCGCTACTGCTCGCCTGAGGAGTTCGTCCGGCGCAACGACGAGCGCGTGTCGAGCCAGGGCGGACGGTTCAAGCACAGCGACGTCACCGCGTTCGACAAGGAGATCGCCGAGCGGGTGGCGAAGGAGCACGGCCTCGACAAGTACCGCCTGCTGCATCCCTCGCTGATGTACCGGCTGTTCAATATGTACTGGCGCCAGCTCGCGCCGATGGCGCTGGTCGAGCGATTCACGGCCTACAGCCGGTTCGCGCGCATCGAGCCGGGGCAGCTCTCAGGGGAGCTCCCGCGGGAGTACGTGGCCGCCAAGTTCTACGGCAACGGAGCGCTGCCGGAGACGCCGGAGAATCGAGTGTTCGTGGCCAACCTGCTCGCCGAGCTCACTCGCACGACGGACGTGGTGCTGCTCAACACCGGCACCCGGTTCGACGACCACGGCGACTTCGCACCGGAAGTCAGGGCGCGCGTCCATACGATCGGTCACCTCATGACGCCCGAGACGAACCTCGACGTGCAGACGCGCGTGATCGCCGGAGCCAAGGCGCTCGTCGGCACCTACGGCGGGTTCTCGTATCTCGGCCCCTTCGTCGGCACGCCGACGATGGCGTTTTATTCGCACGCGACGGGCTTCCGGTTCGATCACCTGGACGTGGCGCGCCGCGTCTTCGCGGGACTCGGTGACGCGTCGTTCGTGCCTCTCGACGTGAAGGACGTCAAGGTGCTGCGCCTGGCAAGTCAGTCGATGGCCGAAGTCCCCGTTGGGCGATCGCTTTAGTGCTCGACCCGTGCGCGAGATCGCTGCATTGACGACATCGCTGGTGGAGCAGCCCTTCAGGGCTGCTGAGCTCCGCAGCGCTGAAGCGCTGCGCCACCGCTGTCGCCGGCAATCGTCAATCTCGACGGCCGCGACCCGATGAAGCACTTGCGCAGCGCCATTCGCGCGGTGGTGCCGTTTGGTGTTCGGCGCCGGCTGAGCGACGTGCTCAGCGACCGCGTCGATCGCCAGACCCGCGCAGAGCTCGAGGCGCTCGGGTGCGGCGCCGGCCCGATCATCGTCGGGCCCTGGGTCGGAGAAGTGGGATTCGAGCTGCTGTACTGGATTCCGTTTCTCCAGTGGGCGCTCGAGGCGGGCCGCATCGAACGGTCGCGCATCACCGTCGTCTCTCGCGGCGGCACGGCGTCGTGGTACCACCACATCGCGGACCACTACGTGGATGTGCTGGACCTTCTCTCAGAGGAGGAGTTTCAGTCACGCAACCGCCATCGCCACGCCGAAGTTGGAGAGCAGAAGCAGGTGCGCCTCACGACGCTCGAAGCGGACATCATCGGCCGCGTCGCGGCACTCCGTGGACTGCATCAGCCGAAGGTGCTTCACCCCGGCCTGATGTACCGGTTGCTGAATCCCTACTGGTGGGGCCACAGGCCGGTGGACTGGGTGGAGCAGCACGCGCGATTTCGACCGCTGGCCGCCGATCTGGC